>LJSS01000031.1_pt1 | contig 24887 bp, 15 predicted proteins | sample 890271 | NCBI WGS metagenome assembly LJSS01 (sample SAMN03797534, study PRJNA294671) | hot springs metagenome | isolation source: water from Lobios Hot Spring | place: Spain: Lobios, Galicia | collected 2011-02-08
AAGCCTGAGCGACAGCGGTGTTGGGTTTGTGGCTACCAGCAGGCGAAAGGCTTTCGTTTTTGAACCAAATTTGGGCAGGAGTGCCTAAGTATTGTTCTAATCGTCGTGCCCTTTGCAAGGGCGTCGGACGCCAAAGGGTGTAAATCTCCAGCACTTCTTCGGGGATGTCAATCCAGCGATGAGGGGAAACTTCTTGTTCGACGAGTGGTTCTGGGAAAATCGGCAGAAGATCGTCAGGCGCAACGGGTTGCTTGGTAACAGGGTGGATGACAGGCGGCAACGGCTTTGGCAAATCAGGCAGGATGTTATACCACTGACGTGGTATCTCGCGTGGTGACAAAAACACCTTTTCTGCCATCAGCATCAATCCCTCCTTAGCTATCGGAGTGTCATTGGAGTGAAAGCTAGAGTTTACATGACAAGAATTTTGCGGCTTGCGGGGTCAACCGTGCGATTACCGACCCATCATCAGTTGGGTGACGAATTGGCGGAATTGGTCAATTTCAGCGCGGTTGGTCAAAACACCGACCTCCAAGTTGAAAACCCGCTGTTCGCCGGGTTGAAGCGTCGGCAAAAGGCCTTGCCGGCGCATTTCGGTGCGGGCTAAATGCAGTGGGGCGTTGGCTGGCTCAATGCCGATAACATACGTCCCTTCGCCCACCATCTTCCACTGGACGAAATAAGGCAATTCGTTCAAGTTCCACCGGACATAGACGCCTAACCCTTCACCGTGCATCAGCGTGCGGTTGATGACAGCGGCACAAGTGCTGCCGTCACGGGCGCCGACGAGTTGGTGGAAAAAAACCTGCTCGCGGAAGTTGGGTTGAGGTGGACTGAAGCGCATGTAGTCGTTCAAGCCCGACACAGCGTCGGCATCACGGGGTTGCACTTGACGGCTCGGCAGGACCAATTCGGAATGTTCGCTAAGGATGGGGAAGCCGAGGTTGATGTGGTAGAGCAAGAGCAAGGGAGCAGTTTGGAAGCCAAGGTTGGTCACAGTGTCTCGGATGAAAAGTCGGTTCTCACCGAGGCGGACGGCGATGCGTCGGTGCAACTCAAGGACGGGCGCAAAGACGGCGGCTTCTCGCACTTTCCCCTCCACGATGACGAAGTAATCGTCACCTTCCCAGTAACTACTCACCTGCAATTGGGAAGCGGGTATGTAAGAGGCTCGTCCATGCAAGCCGTAATGGACACCTTCATCGTCGGCAGGATGACCAGCGTGCAGTAACCCGCAGGTGGTCAGCAAGCCACCATGAAAGCCCCGAAGCCAACCGTAGCCTTCAGGCTCATAAAAGGCTGGGTGAATTTCGGTGGTCGGGGAACGCCACGCTAAGGCGACGCCCCGATAGTGCGCCATCCCGATGTCCATGCCTCTACTGGCGAGGACGGTGAAGGTCAATCCGCCACCTGTCCAAACATCCACACCGATAACGCCCTTAGGGGGTCCGTCCAACAGTTCGTAAACTTTTGCCCCACACAGTTGGCTGATGTCGCCGACCCGTCGCAACAACTCCCCCTTCGTCCATTGCTGCCCGTAAAGCAACGCCATCGTCCTTGGACACTCCTTTTGGGTAATAGGGATGCGGGACGAGGAATGGGAAAGGTAGGCGAAAAGAAAAATTAGCGGCTACTCCGTCCCACCGCCCTCATCCCTTAATATGGCAACTGGGTGACGGCTTTGCTGACCATCGCCAGAGCGGCGCAGAACATACCGACGAGCCCCATGCCACAAGAGTAACCCGCCAGCAAGACAGTGGCATAGCGGCGCCATTCGGCACGATCGGCATAGTTTTTCTCAAAATAGAAGCGAGAGATGAGAGCGCCTGCTAAGGAAAGGAGCCCAGAGAAAGGCATCCCACTAACGCCTTGCACAAATCCGTAAAACAACAAGGTAGGCAAGTTCGTGAGGGCGAAGAGGGGATAGATGAGGATGGTGCCCAACAGGAAGGTGACGATGATTTTAGGTTTGAGGGGCATCAACTGGCGCCCTCGTTCTGTCGTCGTCGTCCATAGCAAGGCTTGTCCGAAGGCATAAAGCGGCCACATCTTTTGAGCGAAGGGATAAACATATGAGGGGATGGGCGCCAAGCGCCAGAGATACTGCCAAACGGCTAAGTTCGCCAACAAACCGATGACGACGATGACAACCTCTGTCTTGAGGACACCCGTAAATTTCGTGCCCGTTAGTTCCACGACGCGAAAGTGTTGAGCACCTTCCCCATAGTCGTAGATAGGCAACGGGGCAAACCAAATGTCCAAACCCCGATACCCCGTCAATTTGCTGTAGATGATGTTGAAGCCCTCGCGCACGAAGGGAATCCCCGTCCATTGCCCTGTCAAGCCGCGCATGCGGGCGTCCACATAGGAGATGATGGGGGTGTAGATGAAGGCGAAAAATAGGGGAAACAGGATGGACAGGTGGGGCAAGAGCATCTTGCAGAAAAGGACGATAAGGGCAGTAGTGACCAAGTAAACCCCCAACATCAAAGGGACGGGGAAATCGCCCCGGTGGGGCAAGACGGCCGTCAAGGCGAGGCGTTCTCTTTGATCGGCACGTTGGTGGAATTTCTTCGTTTCTCGGAGCGCCAGCATGATGGCGGAGGTGATGCCGATGGCGGCGATCCCCAAACCTGCGCCGATGCGGGCGCTCAACCAGAAGTCGTATTGGTTAAGCATCTCCGTCTGAATGGCATCTAGACCAGGGCGCCAGTTGCGGAGGTAGACGTTGCCGAAAGTGCCGTGATAAAGGAATGGGTTGAGAACCGCGGGGATGAGGGAACCAATGAACCCGCCTACTGCCGCCCAGAAGGGGATGACGAAACCGACCAGCAATCCGCCCAAGTCAGTGGCAATGACGATAGGCGTGGCAGGTAAAACGCTTTCGGTGTTTTGGGTCAGGTCAAGGAAGGGGATAGGGATCAATTGCAAGGGGCGGTTCATCAAGGCGCCCGTGATGGTCGGGATACCCGCGTAAAACAGCCCGAACGCTAACCCGACCATGGCGCCAATACTAAAGTAGCGCCAACGCCAAGTCTCTTCCTTGCGGGAAATTTCTGCCAACACCGTCGCACCTTGTGCACCGACAGGAGCGAGGGGAAAAGGAAGGCGCTCGTAATCGGAAGTGATGCGGAACAAAATGTAACCGGCAGCAAAGCCACTGGCACGGGTAAGCAGCAACAAGGCAAGGCTGATGGCAATGGGCACGAACCAGTCGGGATGGAAAAAAGTGCGGTGCAAAATGGCGGGTGAATCGCCGTGAGGCACTAACCAAGTGGGGATGTCGTCGGCGACGCCCAAACCCTTGGTCACTTGAGAGGTCCGCAAAAACACATTCCAGATGTAGCCAGAGTAAGGGTTTGTACCCAAAATGGCGCCGGCGACGATGTAAAGCAAATAAATCTCTTGACGCTTGAGGGTGATGAAGGAGCGGCGGGCGACTTCCATGAACAAGATGACCGTCACCCACTGGGGCGCCGCTCCCAACCCCGTGCCCGTCACCAAACTGAGGTAAGCGGCACCGGGCAACATGACGAAAGCGACAAAAAGGGCACCTAAGATCGTACGGATGCCGAAGCCTTCCTCAAACTCTTCAGGAGGGGGCGGTTCCATCAACCGCCGATACTCTTCCAACTCCGCCTGCACTTTCAACAATCCCAAGTCCTGTCGCCCCCTTTTCCCTGTAGCGATGTTTCGTTTCAGGCACTGGCAATGCGTTCTTCGCCGACGCCCCTAACGGCAGATAAACCAGCCTGAATGTAATGCTGCTTGGTTTCAGGGCGAAGGGTTCGCCAGAGCAAAAATTGCTTGCGGATCAAGTTGAGGAAGTTGCGGGTGACCCGCAACCACGATGATTCGTCGCCGCTTTCACGACGGATCGTGATGTGGATAGTGTTGACGAAGATGTCTTCGGTGGGGCGGGTCTCAATGATGAAGTATTCGCTGACACCTAAGTCGTAAGGCGCCAGCCAAACCATGCATTCCAGTCGGTAACCTTCCCCGTGTTCTGTCGGGAAGGCACTCATTTGCACGCGGTCGGTGGAGAAATGACCGAGGCTGTAATCGGTATGGGCTTCCAAATATTCCCGCAGGAACATCATGATGCCGACAGCTTGAGCGGACGAGACGGTGAAAGGCAAAAGGATGTATAAATAATCGCCTTGGGGTGCAGGCAACCGCCACCGCCGTTCAATCCCGGGCACGGAAATTTGCGATGCTTTCCAAGCGGGATAAAGGGTGGAGCCCAACACTGTCGCCATGACGACGAGGACGGTGAAGACGGCAGCGACAGACGAGTAGTTGAGGTTCAACCCCTCAATCAGTTGGTAGTTGACTTGAAGCATTGCCACAAATTGCCCCAACATGTAGCCAACGATAGCACCCAACACTGCGTAGACCGATGATTCCGCCAAAAAGAGGGCCCCGATGTGCACGGGCGCCAACCCCAAAGCGGTGTAGATGCCGATTTCCCGAAGGCGTTCATAGACAGCACCCAGCATCGTGTTCAAGACAATCAGGGCGGCGATCAAAATTGGGATGAAAACCGTCTCCACGCCCGAAATGCCCGTCGTGCCGATGGAACTGCACAGGATGACCCGCAATCGCCCGCTGCGGTCCCGTTCCGTCGCAAACAGGTTCAACTCGGTGCGGTCAATAAGGGTCTGCAGCTCTTTCTCCACCGCTTTTTGGCTGCCCATGTTGATGGCAACGGACCGCAAGTTGCCGCCTGCTGCCATGACCAAGTTGAAGGGCAAATAGAGCACGGCGTCGGGGTTCAGGTGGATGTATTCTTCCAGCTCCATGGTTGTCTGCTGCCCTGTCTGCTGCTGTTGGCGCTGGCGCTCTTGCATTAGCAGGTAATCCACAGGTGTCAAGGGTTCACCGTCCAAGTCCACGATATCTTTCATGATTTCCGAGCGGACGATGCCGATGACAGGTAAGGACATGCCCAAGACCTGGATGTGAGGCAATTTACCCGTGCTCAAGCCTTCAAGGATTTCCCGCTCGCTGATGCCAAACTGTTGGGCCATGCGGGTGGGGATGAGAGCAGCGCGCTCGTACTCGTCTTTGAACCAGCGCCCGATGATGGCTTTGCCGATGCCCGTCACCCGCAATTCATCGGGATGCATGCCGACGATCGCCGTCGCCGAGTAAATTCGTCCTTGATAGGAGACATCCACGAAGGATTGGTTGCCCACCATCGCCGAGAAATACCACGCTCGGGGAGCGATGAAGTAGCGGGTGCCGTATTCGTCCCGAAGAATGCGGGTCGTCGGTTCGCCCAAGGGGTTCCAAGCACGGTCTCGGATGAGCATACCCTCGTAAACGGATTTGCCGCGTGGGACGGGCACCTTGTTCACCCGCACATAGGGGACGACGGATGTGAAGGACAAGACCGTGAAGGTGAGGAGGATGATCGTCACGGCGGTCAAAATGGTGCGGACTTTACGCCGGCGCATGTTGGAAACGCCCAAGTTGAACGCTGCCGTCGTCGCCGAAAGCCGCCCCACATCTGCGGTATGAACGCCTGTCGTCTCAAACTGAATTTGGCGCATTTGCTCCTCAAATTTCTGGACGATGATGACGGAGACGATCACCGCTAGCGTCAAGATGATGAAGGCCAAAATCACGATCAATGGGTTGACAGTGACGATGGCGAAGGCAGGATGAATGTAACGCATGAAAGAAGTGATAAAGGCAAAGATGCCGATGGTCACGGCAATTTGCCATTTCAAGTCGGTCATGTAAAAGAAAAGGCGCTCGGCAAAGTAAGCGAAGGGGATGAGCAAGGCCAAGTAAAACAGAATGCCTTTGACGACATCCATCGCCGTCCCTTGCGCATCGGGATAGGCTTTGGCTTCGTAACTCCAAGCGGCTCGGGCGTTGGTCATGAAGCGGTCGTAGCGGCGTTCGGCGATCGCTCGTTCCGCCGCCACCAGAAACTCGCGGGCGTTTTTGTGCATTTGGCTCATGCGGGGGTTCTCAATGCCATAGCGGCGGAGTTTCTGGATGCGGTATTCGTCTAGCACCCACATATCTTTGGCGACCTTCAACGGCGTGAAGTAGACGGCGGGCGTCTCGCCCACCAGAAAGCCTTCTCCCAGTTCCTCTTCGTTGCGGGCCCGTAGGATTTCCCGGGGATTTTGGAACAAGCGGTCGGGGGCATTGATGAGGACAAATTGCAAACCCAAAACCGAAGCACCCATCGTGATTTTGATGCGGGTCTTTGGGGGAGCGTAGACGACAGCGCAAGGTTCGTAGTAACTTGTCATCGGTTGCGGGACGGGCAGGGAGTAGCCATAAAAGAACGGTTCAGAACCCGTCGTTGTGTCGTAGACGTACATTTGCGACAACAGGCTAAAGCGGCGTTGGTCCACCATATCAAAGAGCATCAAGGAGCGGCACTGAAAGAGAGCTAAACGGCGCTTCTTTTCGTTCAAGTCCATCGCAAATTCCAACGGTGTCGCTTGGGCACCCATGTAGCCTAAGTCAGGGGCGCGAGTGATTTCGCCTGTGACGGGATCAAGGGGATAACCTTCCAGCCGCACATTACCCCACCGAAAGCGACTCATAGGGATGCCCCGCAATTCGTAGACGGCGGTCAGCCCTTGCGGCGTCTTTTGGGGCTTTGTCAGAGTCATTAGCACAGTGCGCACGCCCATATCTGTCTTGGCGGGCAACGCTGTATGGCGCAAGGTGACGAGGGCATTGAAAACGGGTTGGTCGGGCACCGACAAGACGCTACGGTTGGGATCAAACTCCAAAACCTCACCCCGCAAGACGCAGAAGTTTTGCTCCAGTTCCGTCTTAAGGGTTTCTGTCGGGGCACGCAAGAGATCGTAAAGCACGCAAGCAATCACTTGAGTTTGCGCCGTCAAATTGGCAAAGTTCATACGCTCAGGGACATCAAGGGGTGTGTCCACATACGGGCGGGCATCGTTGACCGTCGCCAAGGCAATCCCTGTCTTGCCTGCGATCGTCGCCATCTCGCTGCCCAGTGCCAAGTTGCCCAAACAATAAGTGCGCCAACTTTTGCCCTTGATGGGGTTGATGGCGTCTACAAAACGCGTCTCGGGTTCAAAGCCGTAAAGTAAGCCGATTCGCTCGGCCGACTCTCGGCATAACTTCCCGATGTCGGAAAACTGCCATTGCCGGTCTTCGTTGTAATTCCAAAAGTGGCCCTTGTAAAAGATGCCAACCGTCGGTGTGCGGGTGGACAAGTCCAAGCTAATGAACGCCAATAGGGTCGGCTTTTCGCCCTTGGCGAAAGCATCTTTGTTGGTCAGGTGACGGAAAAGGAAACCGGCGAGGGAAGTCCCACTGGCTTTGGTGACCTCGTCCCAACTCGTCCATTTCTCTGCTTGAAGCCAATCGTAAATGAAAGTGGCTTCCCCTTGCAGTCCGAGACAGTGGGCGCTGGTCGCCAAGAACACGACCGTCCGGTCAGGCGGATAGCGCTTGAGGAGCCGAGCCACTTCCAACAAAGCGGCGAGCCCACTGGCTTGCTCAGCCCCCGGTGCCAACGAAGGGACGACACTCATGCTGTCATAGTAAGCCTGCACGACGATGACCTCGTTACGGCGCTTAGGGTCTATGCCCCAGAGGACGCCGGCAATGTTGCGAGGGGTGACGCGTTTCCAAGGCATGCGACAGCGAAGGACAGCGTCCAATTTCTCGTGGCGTTTGACTTGGTCCAGCAACTCCAGGGCATCCTTGCGCGGTAACCAATAGCGAGGGATGTCAATGGGCGTCGTCAGAAATTTCAATTCCGCTTCGCCGCGCGGCAAAGTGGGGTCGACAGGTTCGATGAAGATGACGGCTTTGCCGCCAAGAAAAATGGTGTTGAGCCAATCGGTGCTGGACTCAAATTCCATCAAAGCGATGCTACCCTGCACTTCTTTGTCATTGAAGGCTTCTAATCGTCCTGTCCCTGCGTAGATGAGATGACCACGTAGTCCATCGGGAGGAGTTTGGTTGGTGCGCACCAAGTTAGGCCAAAGTGGATAAAGGCGATAGCGCTTGCCGATACTGGGCACCTCCAAGATCGCCCCTTCATCTATTGGGGCGACGACTTCAAAAGGTTGCTCGCGGACGGCATCCAAACCTAAAGCGAGGAACTGTTGGCGGACGAATTCGGCGGCAAGGCGCTCGCCAGGGTAACCGACGACACGGCTGCCTAATGCGGCAAGGGTTGTCACCGTCTGGCGGAGGTGTGCCTCCTCGACACCTTCGTAAAGTTGTCGGTAGTTAACAGGTTGTTGGGCCATGCCCCATGAGGAGCAAGCAATGAGCGCAAAAAGCCCGACACCCATGAGCACTGATCTGACGCCCATATTGCCCTTGCCTCCTTGCCCAATAAGGGGCATCTATGCCTGACGGTCAATGGGATTGTAGCACAAAAGGGCAGAAAGGAAAAGATAAGAAGGCCAAACGCGCTACAAGGTTACAAAAACAAAACGGGCAAAATAAAAGAATGGTGCCGCGGGCGGGATTTGAACCCGCACGGGCTTATCGCCCACTGGCTCCTGAGGCCAGCGCGTCTGCCAAGTTCCGCCACCGCGGCCCTTGAGCCTAAAAAGTTATAACACACCGAAAAAGCACGGTTAAGGTGCTGACCGTCTCTTCCTTTCGTCCCATCGCTATCACCTTTAGAGTTCCCTCTCCCCAACACCTTTCATCGTTGCGCTGAAAGCTTTTTGTCGGCAATGGGTGTGCCACAATCTTTTGTATGGGCAAATAGCGCCCTGATGGCTACATGCATGGCTTGACCCGATGGCTCTCCCAAAGCGACCTCGTTCAGCGCCTGCGCACCGCTTTCAAGGGGCGGAAAAACGCGCAGGTGATGGGGGGCTTTTTGTCTTCGTGGGCTGCCTTCCTTGCTGCCACCCTTCACGAGTGGCAACACCCGACCCTCCTTCTCGTTTCTTCAACAGAGCGGATGAACGCCCTCGTCGCTGACTTGGAGACTCTGGTAGGATCGGGTCGGGAGATAGGGCGAATTTTTCCCTTTCCCGCACACCCATCTTTGCTTTCGGGCGACACCGACCTTGCCGTCACCCGCGACCGCCTCGCCGCAGTGGATGCTTTGCACCGCCTCCCCAACCCCATCGTCGTGACGACTCCTTCCGCCCTTTGCCAACCGACTGTCCCACCTGATGCCTACGAGCGCAGCTCTTTGATCGTGCGCGTTGGAGAAACTTGCGAACGGGAAAGGCTGGTGGCGCACTTGATGGCGGGCGGTTACGAGCGCGTCCCGCAGGTGGCGGCGCCAGGTCAATTTTCCGTGCGAGGCGACATCGTGGACTTCTTCTCGCCCGCCCACGACCAACCCATCCGCATTGAGTTGTTCGGCGACGAAGTAGAAAGCATCCGACCTTTTGATCTGGAAACCCAACGCTCAACGGGGCAATGGAGCGAGGGCGTGATTTTGCCTGCCCGTGAATTCATTTTGCAAGGCAAGACGGCAAAGGATTGGGAAGGGCAAATAGAGGCAGCCTTGGAACGAGAAGTTCAACGGTTGATTAACGACAACAAGCCCGAACAGGCACGCCTTTTGCGCCAACAAGTGGAGCACGATTTAGAACGGTTGCGGGATGGTCGTTACTTTGACGGCTGTGACTGGTATTTCCCTTTCATCTACGACCCGCTGCCCACCCTTGTCGACCACCTGCGGCCTGACACCCTTATCGTTTGGCTTGAACCCCACGACCTTGACGCCGATGCCGTTGCCCTTGAAGAGCGGTGGCAAAAAATCTTTGCCGAGTTGGTGGAAACGGGCGACCTGCTCCGACCGCCGAAACTGCCCTTTGCGAAATGGGACGAGATAAAAGCGAAAGGGTTGAAAGCCCAATTGCGGAAGTTTTTGTCGGTCACCTTCACTGCCGAAATTCACGAACTCCCCTCTGTCTCCCAACTTCCAGTCTCTGATTCCCAGTCCCTCCTTTGCCACCGTGTGGAAGCCTTCTTGGGTGATATCCGCCGCTTCCTTGCTCGTGTCGAAGATTGGCGACAGCGCGGTTATGCCATCGTCCTTGCGACGCGCTATCCCGAACGAGTGACTGACTGGATGCGAGATGCCACCGCGCAAGCGAACATCTTGTCGGTGTGGTTGAACGCTGACGATCTGCCTGTCACCAAACGCCTCAACATCGTCCCGGTGCCCTTGAGTGCGGGTTTTGTGCTGCCCGACGAGCGACTCGCTGTCGTCACCGACACCGAGTTGTTCAATACGCCTTACAAACCGCGCCGCAAACGTTGGCGCGGGACGGCAGCTGTCAAATCACCATCTGATTTGCGCGAGGGCAATTATGTCGTCCACATCCATCACGGCATCGGCATCTATCGGGGCATCCTTCGGCAGGAAGTGCTGGGCAAGGAGAGCGATTACTTGGTCATTGAATATGCTGAAGGGGAGCGGCTCTATGTTCCCGTCCATCAGATTGACCGAGTCCGCAAGTATGTGGCTGTGGACGGTAGCGAACCGCCTTTGTCATCCCTTTCCAACAACAAGCGTTGGCTCAAGGTGCGCCAGAAAGCGAAAGAAAACGCCGAGCAAGTTGCGAGGGAACTGCTGGAACTTTACGCCAGCCGCCAAGTTGCTCAAGGTCATGCCTTCTCCCCCGACACACCTTGGCAGCGGGAGATGGAAGAAGCTTTCCCGTTTGTCGAAACGGACGACCAACTGCGAGCCATCGAAGAAGTCAAAGCGGACATGGAAGCGCCTAAACCGATGAACCGATTAGTTTGTGGCGATGTCGGTTTCGGCAAGACCGAGATCGCCATCCGAGCCGCTTTCAAGGCCGTTATGGACGGCAAGCAAGGGGCGATGCTGGTGCCGACGACGGTGCTGGCCCTTCAACACTTTCAAACCTTCACCCAACGCCTTGCACCCTATCCCATCAAAATCGCCATGCTCAGCCGCCTGCAATCTCTAAAGGAGCAAAAAGAAATCATCAACGGGTTGCGAACGGGTGCCATTGACATCGTCATCGGCACCCATCGGTTGCTTTCTGACGATGTACAGTTCAAAGACTTGGGGTTGCTCATCATTGACGAAGAACAGCGCTTTGGCGTCCGGCAGAAGGAACAGCTCAAGCGCCTGCAAGTGGGCGTTGATGTGTTGATCCTGACGGCGACACCCATCCCCAGAACCCTTCACATGGCGTTGGGTGGTTTATTGGACATGAGTTTGATCGACACGCCCCCTGAGGGGCGCCGACCTGTCCGAACTTACCTGAGCCTTTACGACCCCGATTTGGTGCGCTTCGCCATTCGCCGCGAGTTAGAGCGGGGTGGGCAAGTGTTCTATGTCTACAACCGGGTGCAGGGCATCGAGCATATCGCCGAAAAAGTTCAGCGCCTTGTGCCTGAAGCTCGGGTTGCCATTGCACACGGTCAAATGCCCGAAGACGAATTGGAGCGGGTGATGTTGGAGTTTGTCGAGGGCCGATGGGATGTCCTCGTTTGCACGACCATCGTTGAGAACGGGCTGGATGTGCCCAACGCCAATACCCTTATCGTCGAGCATTGCGAGCGGTTCGGGTTGGCCCAATTGTATCAATTGCGCGGGCGCGTCGGTCGCAGCGAGCGACAGGCTTACGCTTACTTCTTCCATGACCACCCCAAACGCCTGAGCGAGGCAGCCCGCAAGCGGTTGGAAGCCATCCGTGAATTCACCGACTTAGGCAGTGGTTTTCGGTTGGCTTTGCGCGACTTGGAAATTCGGGGTGGGGGTAACTTGCTCGGCGTTGAGCAACATGGCTTTATCAACGAGGTCGGCTTTGACCTTTACTTGGACATGCTTTCCGAGGCGGTGTGCAAATTACAAGGCGCGCCATTGCCAACCAGAGTGGAATTACCTGAAGCCGACTTGCCCGTCAAGGCATTCATCCCCGAAAGTTATGTGGATGATTTGGAGCAACGTCTCTACCTGTACCGCAAGATGGCAGGTGTCCAAAGGGAAGACGACATCGCCCAGATTGAAGGGGAATTGCGGGACCGCTACGGCGAGCTGCCTCAACCCGTTCGCAACATTTTGAGTGTCCTGCGCATCCGCGTGAGAGCCCACGAAGCCAAAGTTATCGCCATCACCCATGACCGAAGGACGGTAACGGTGCGATGTGCCGTGAACTTGAACTTGAGCAACGCTGCCCTCGTTCGGCTTTACAATCGCTTGCGAGAGACCCAATCGCCTGCCGTGCTTCATTGCGTCCGCTACGAACGCGACCGTTTCTTAATTGACTGGACGGAATTGACGCCGACGCAACTTTTGGGGTTGCTGGAAGACTTGCTTTTAGCCCTCCCCGAATTTTTGCCGCAGGAGTTGGCAGCGCCGTTGAGGGCAAATTGACGTCGTTCCAAAGTGCCCCCGCCCCGATTTGAACGGGGATCTCCGGCTTAGGAGGCCAGCGCTCTGTCCACTTGAGCTACGGGGGCACGAAGGCATTTCAATTTTGGCGCTTTGCCTGTGCCTAGCAAAGAATGCTGCCAATAGCTTCCGCTTTAAAGGTGACACCGCAAACTTCAGGGTGACAAAACTTTGGGTGGTGATACAGCGGTGAGAATGGCAAGACTGCGGTGCAGGGGTTGGCTGGTGGCGTTCATTGGGGTTTTGGCAGAGGCGGGCGTTGCGATGGACTTGCCTCCCCATCCCCGATTGCTTTTAAACTCCGAAGGCGTCGCCCAACTGAGGGAACGCATCAACCGTTACGACTGGGCGAAAGGGCGATGGGACACCCTGAAGCGTCGTGCCGATACAGCGCTCACTGAACCCGTCAACTTGCCCCCTCGCGGTGGAAACTGGTGGCATTACTACGCTTGCCCAAAGCACGGCGCTGCTTTGCGAACGGGCAGGCAAATCGGTGACTGGCAGTGGGAGCACCTTTGCCCCGTTGACAACGAAGTTTTTCGGGGTGACCCGGCGAGAATAGAGCGGGATTACGACGGTGTGGTCATCGGAGGCATCCACCAACGGTTTGCCAATGCTGTTCGGGATTTGAGCATTGTTTATCAGGTGACAGGTGACCGAAGTTACGCCGAGAAGGCGAAGGCGATTTTGCTCGCCTACGCCCGACGCTACCGCAATTATCCGCTACACAACATTCGGGGCGAGGCACGCATTGGAGGTGGGCGAGTGACACCGCAGACGCTGGACGAAGCCGTTTGGCTTATCCCGATGGCGCAAGGAGCGGATTTGGTCTGGGCGACACTGAGCGAGGACGAGCGGAACGAATTGGTGCAAAACCTGTTTTTGCCCGCTGTGCGAGAGGTCATCTTGCCGCACCGGTTGGGCGTGCATAACATCCAGTGTTGGAAAAACAGCGCCGTCGGACTTGTCGGTTTTTTGCTGGGAGACGAGGAACTCATCTACGCCGCCATTGACGACCCACAGCAAGGTTATTGGGCACAGATGCGCAAAGGGGTGGGCGCCGATGGCGTTTGGTGGGAGGGTGCGTGGAGCTATCACTTCTACACGCTTTCGGCGCTCTGGCACCTAACCGAAGCGGCTCGCAATTGCGGCGTTAACCTTTACGGCGACGAACTCAAACGCATGTTTGATGCGCCTTTCAAGTTCATGATGCCCAACTGGCGATTGCCTGCCTTCAACGACAGCACAGAAGTGCCTTTGCGCACTGAAATCGGTTCCGCCCGTTTCGACATCACACAACCGATTTACGAACTGGCGTTCGCTCGCTATCGCGAGCCGATGTATGCGTCGCTTTTATCGTTCAGCCAACGGCGCGACGATTTCGCCTTGCTGTTTGGTGTCGGGGAATTGCCTAAAGCTGAACCGATCCGGTGGCAGAGCGCCAACTATCCTTCAGGTTACGCTATCTTGGCGCGGGGCGAGGGTGAGCAAGGAACTTGGCTGTGCCTGAAGTATGGACCGCACGGCGGTGGGCATGGTCATCCTGACAAACTCAACTTCATCCTTTACGCTCGCGGACAAGTTTTAGCCCTTGACCCAGGCATCACCCGCTACGGTGTCCCGCTTCACTCTGGCTGGTATAAGACGACGCTGGCCCACAACACGCTCGTCGTGGACGAGGCAAATCAAAAGCCCGCCGAAGGCAAATGTTTGGCGTTCGGCAACGAAGGTGGTGTGGAATTTGTCGTCGCGGAAGCGGGCGACATTTACGACGGCGTTCGGTTCGTGCGCTCCATCGCCCTGCTGGACGAAAACGCTCTCGTGGTGATAGATCAAGTGCGCTGTAAAGGAGAGCGGCTGTTGGATATGGCGTTACATCTGCGGGGTCAATGGGTGGATTTGCCTGATGGGGCAAAATGGACACCACCTAGCAAAGATGGCTACCGCTTCCTGCGGGAAGCGACAGTGCGACGTTTGGAACGGACAACAGTCCTTCGGGTTCGTCCGCGAGAAGGTTGGCAAATTGCCGTTACTCTCCTGCCAGAGGCACCCGCCGATTTGATCACCGCGCTGGGTATCGGCCATCACGCTGAGGATTTAGTGCCGATGCTGATGGTGCGGCGCAGGGCATCGGCGTTGACCTTGGTGTGGTGCATCGGGTTGGACGGCCAACCGATCGCCCTTTCGTGGCGCCCTGTCCGCACCGAACAGCCTGACGCGATGGTGGCTGCCGTTGCGGTGCGGTTGCCGAAAGGCAAAGTTTGCACTTTCCTTGCTAACCCCGATGGGGCAACGGCGCAAGTGATCTTGCCCGACGGGACGGCGTGGCGGACCAAAGCGATTTTCGGTGTCCATCGTTGATCGTTGCAAAGGGCATGCTTTCAACGCCCTCAAGAAGGGGATGGACAATGCCGCCACAGATGGGGGTTGTCGGTGTCAGCGTTTACTTTTTGCCCACTCGGATGCGGATGCCGTTGAAGTTTGGGCGGGAGATCGTGACAGAAGTCGTTTGCTGCCGCGTGCGGATGAAGGTTGCCGACGAGCGAGGCCATCGCGCCGAGGGTTGGGGTGAAACGCCCCTGATCGCCCAATGGGCTTGGGCAAGCGAGGGGCTTTCCTACGCCGAGCGGCTGACGACAATGCAGCGGTTTTGCCTGCAGCTGGCGAGGGCATGGGCAGAGTTTGATGAAGTGGGGCATGCTCTTGAGATCGGTCATGCTTTTTTGAAGCAAGTGTTGCCGTCACTCCTTTCCCAACTGAATTCCGAACGCGCCGAGAACGAGCCGATGTCTTACCTTGCGGCACTCCTTTGCAATTCACCTTTTGACTTGGCCCTGCACGATGCTTACGGCAACTTGGTTGGATTGCCGACCTACGCCACTTATCGCCCACCTTTTTTGCGCTTTGACTTAAGGGCCTATTTGGAGCGGGATGAAGAAGCCGATTTTCGGGACAAGTTTCCCGCCGACTTTCTGCTCACCGACCCACCGAAGAGGTTGCTGGCGTGGCACCTTGTGGGCGCCAAAGACCCGCTGACGGAAGACGACTTGACGGGCGACGAACCCGACGACGGCTATCCTGTCTTGCTGCGAGATTGGATTTTGCGGGACGGGCTAAAGTGCCTGAAGGTGAAACTGACGGGGACGGATTTTGAGTGGGACTACGAGCGGTTCCTTCGGGTCGGTCAAATCGCCCTTGAGCACGGCGTTCTTTGGCTGACGGCAGATTTCAACTGCACCGTCACCGACCCCCAGTATGTCGTGGCGTTTCTGGACAAACTGCTCTCAGAACACCCGCGCCTTTGGCAGATGTTGCTTTACATTGAGCAGCCCTTCCCTTACGACTTGGAGGCACACCCGATAGACGTTCGGGCGATCGCAGCCCGCAAGCCGCTGTTCATGGACGAAAGTGCCCACGATTGGCGGTTTGTGCGGTTGGGAAGGGAACTTGGTTGGACGGGTGTGGCGCTAAAGACTTGCAAGACGCAGACAGGAGCGTTGCTGATGCAAGCGTGGGCGAAGGCCCATGGGATGTTGCTGATGGTGCAAGACTTGACCAACCCGATGTTGGCACTCATCCCCCATGTGTTGCTGGCAGCCTATTCTGGCACGCTGATGGGTGTGGAAGTTAATGCTATGCAGTTTTATCCCGAAGCATCCCTCCCTGAAGCCAAAGTTCATCCGCTGCTTTATCGGCGCGTTGATGGTTGCGTGGATTGGGGGAGCGTGAACGGCAACGGGTTTGGTTATCGCCTTTCAGAAATCCGCCGCCTCTTGCCAGAACCAGCGCTGACGGTCGGCGAACTTTAGCCCTCAATGGCGGAAGTGACGGACACCTGTAAAGACCATCGCAACACCGTGGCGGTTACAAACGGCGATGACGTCGGGATCTCGCTTGCTGCCGCCTGGCTGAACGATAGCACTCACACCTGCTTGCGCTGCCGTTTCAGGTCCGTCAGGCATCGGAAAGAAGGCATCGCTTGCCAACACTGCTCCCTTTGCCCGTTCGCCCGCCAGCATCACGGCGATTTTGACCGATAAGGCTCGATTCATCTGCCCCGCCCCAATGCCGACGGTCACCCCATTCTTTGCCAGCACGACAGCGTTGCTCTTGACATGCTTGACGACTTTCCACGCAAACCAAAGATCGCGCAATTCATCCTCGGTCGGCGCTCGTTCGGTGACGACTTGCCATTTTTCAGGTGGGACATCGTGCCCATCGAGAGTTTGCACCAAAAGCCCACCAAAGACGGACTTAACAGCAAGTTCCGCCGCGCAAAGGACGGGTGTCAAGGGTGTATCGCCCATGCCCAAACTGAGGGTGCGGATGGTTTCGCCCCAACCCTTTCGGGTTTTGATGCGTTCCAGTGCTTCAGGGTCGTAGTCGGGGGCAATGATGGCTTCGTAAAAACTGCCCTGCACCAGAATTTCCTTCGCCGTCGCCAAATCCACTTTGCGGTTGACACCGATGATGCCACCAAAACGCGCTTCGGGGTCAGCATCCCGCGCCTTCGCAAAGGCTTCTGCTAGTGTCTCGCCTACGGCCACGCTGCAAGGGTTGGTGTGCTTGATGATGCACGCCGCTGGCTGCTCAAACTCTCGGACGACATTGAGGGCGGCGTCCAAGTCGGCGATGTTGTTGAAAGACAACTCTTTGCCCGAAAGTTGCGTCGCCGTCGCCACCGACGGGAATTCTGAAAGAGGGTCAGCATAAAACGCCGCCTGCTGGTGGGGATTTTCGCCGTAGCGCAACTTTAACCGCTTGTGGTAACCCAACGCCAACTCGTCGGGGAAGAGGATGCCCGTTTGCTGGCGGAAGTAAGCGAGGATGGCAGCGTCATAGGCGGCCGTGTGGGCGAAGGCTTTCAACGCCAATCGCAATCGCTCTTTCAATGGCACTTCACCGTCTTGAAGCCAACGCAGCACAGGTAAGTAATCGTCGGGGTCGCAAAGGACGAGGACTTCGCGATAGTTTTTCGCCGCCGCCCGCAGCAAAGTCACGCCGCCGATGTCAATGTGCTCCAACGCCGTCAGTTCGTCCACGCCCTTTTGGACGACTTCACGGAAAGGGTAAAGGTTGACGGCAACGAGGTCAATGGGGACGATGCCTAATTGCTCCAACTCCCGCAAATGGGCGGCGACATCACGCCGAGCCAAGATGCCAGCGGCGATAACAGGGTGGATGGTCTTAACGCGCCCGTTCAAAATTTCGGGGAAGCCCGTCACGTCCCTCACTTCTGCGACGGGCAAATTCGCCTCCCTCAAAAGGCGCGCTGTCCCGCCCGTGGAAACCAACTCATAGCCCAAAGCTTGCAAGCCTTTGGCGAACTCCACGAGGCCCCGCTTGTCCCAGACGGAAAGCAATGCCCGCTTTGTCATCCATCATCCCTCCGTGTCACGATTGTAGCGTCCCATCGGCGAAACCGAAGGCCTCTTTTGCGGGACGGTGATGCGCCGTGCAACGGTTGCGACCTGAAAGCGTCGCTTTGTTGGTCGTGGATGTGCAAGAAAAATTTGTTCCTGTCCTTTTTGAACCTGACCGACTTATTGCCGCTTGTCGCCTGCTCATCAGTGGTGCCAAGGCGCTGGGCATCCCTATCTTCGTCACGGAGCAAAATCCCGAAAAGTTAGGCTTGACGGTCACCGAGTTACGCGAGGCATTGGGTGACGCCTATTTCCCCATCGCCAAGATAGAATTCAGCGCTTTTGGGAGCGAGGCCTTTCGTCGCGCCTTTGCGGCGACGGGTCGGACGCAACTTTTGCTTTGTGGTATTGAAGCCCATGTTTGTATCTGGCAGACCGTTCAAGATGGGTTGGAACTGGGCTACGAAGTCTTCGTCGCCGAAGATGCTGTCACCTCCCGTTACGCCTTCTTGTGGCGGTCGGGGGTGCAATGTTGTGTCGAGGCAGGTGCCCGACGAACCAACGCTGAGATGGCGCTTTTTGAGTTGCTCGGCTCGGCAGAGCACCCACAATTTCGCGCTGTCCAATCACTCGTCAAGGAGTTGGCACCCCGCATTTACGGAGAAGAAGCATCGCTCAAAGAGCCCAGGAGGTGGCAATTCGCATGAAAAAGGCGGCTTGTTTCCTTGCGGCAGAGGCTCGTGTTGACGGTCAAGTCATGCCATTGCCCTTGCCGTCAGGGGCGCGGGCTTGTTGGTTTACCGCCCATTTGCGGCATGGGCGGCGCACCTTCAAGGTTTGGCTCGCTGTCCACCTTCGTCGGGACGGCACGCCCGACATCGTGGTGCAGTTGCCCAAAGACTTGCAAGGCTTGCGGGTGCATGTCCATCAAGGTGGCGCTTGTCTGCATTGTGTGGAACCGACCGATCCATCTCGGCGGAGTTGAAAGGGTTGGACGCAATGCCCATCGTCACGACAACCCCGACGGAAGAATTTGTTGTGGATGGCATCATCCCACAAAAGGTTTGGCTGCCCGCGACAGTGGCACAAGTCGCCGAAGCGATGGCAGAAGCGTTCGCTAGGCGATGGGCAATCATTCCGTTGGGCAACGGGACAAAACGCCACATCGGGTTACCGCCGACCCGCTACGACGTGGCGTTGTGCCTGCGAGACATGCAGGGCGTCGTTGAGTATTCGCCTGATGATTTGGTCGTGACCGTTTCGGCGGGCACGCCATTAGCGGAGTTACAAAAGGTATTGGCAGAGCGGGGACAATTTCTACCCCTTGACCCGCCCTTTCCCGCCAAGGCGACGATCGGTGGCATCATCGCAGCGGGCGTTTCAGGACCTTGCCGTTGCCTTTACGGCTCCGTCCGCGAGCACTTGTTGGGCATCAAAGTCGTGCAACCTGACGGCAAGGTCACAAGGTTTGGCGGGAAGGTCGTCAAAAACGTCGCTGGCTACGATGTGACGAAGGTGTATGTCGGCTCACTGGGAACGCTGGGTGTCATCGTGGAGGCAACTTTCAAGGTACGCCCATTGCCTGAAACAAGCGCCACTTTGCCCCTTTGGACGGATGCGCCCAATGCTCTTGAAGCGTTGCTGGGCAAATTAGTGCTCAGCGATGTGGCGCCTGCTTTCGCCGAGTTGCTGAACGCGACGATGTGGGAGCGAGTGGGCTTGACACAAACTCTGAAGCCGCAGGGAGCGTTTTGCTTACTCTTAGGCTTCGACGGCTTTCGGGAAGAAGTGCAGTGGTGGCTGGCAGAAGCGAAACGGTTGGCAAGGGAAGTCGGGTTAGCGACGGACACGGCATTAGACGGCGAAGAGGAGCAAGGGATACGGGCGCAAATTCGAGATGCCCATGGTGGTGCGGAGGCAGTGCTCGTCCTGAAAGCTATCTTGCCCTCGTCAGAGGTTTGCACGTTCGTTGAAACGGTGCAGAAAACCTTCGGCGAGTCGGTGGGCATTATCGCCCACAGTTTGAACGGCATCGTGCGGATGATGGCCTTTGAGCCGATAGTGCCAGTCGATGCGGTGCAAAATCTTTTAAGCTACGCCGTCCAAGTCGGGGGCAACTTAATCGTGGAGAAGGCGCCGGTAGAGTGGAAGCGGTTATTGCCCCTTTGGGGTCAACCGCCATCGTCGTGGCATTTGATGCAACGACTCAAAGCCACCTTAGACCCGCAGGGCATCTTGGCCCCAGGGAGACTGTGTTGACGGGAGATTGTGGCGGAAGACTTCCCCTATGAGCGGGGGCGAATGAACATGTCGGATGAACGAAGCGCAACAAGATTGGCCACCGAGACGCGCAAAAAACCGGCGTTGCTGTTGGATGAAGGGACCTTTGAGTTGCTGATGGATTGCGTCCATTGTGGGTTTTGCCTGCCGACGTGCCCGACTTTTGCGCTGACGGGTGACGAGGCGGATTCACCGCGCGGCCGACTTTACTACTTGCGTTTGTTGGCCGAAGGGCGCATCGATGCCGATGAGACGGTGTTGACACATTTGGACCGATGCCTTGATTGTCGGGCGTGCGAGACAGCATGTCCATCGGGTGTGCAATACGGCTTGCTCATTGAGCTGGCGCGAGCGAAACTAACGCAACAGGGCAAAGGGCCTCTTCGCCGATCCAAATTCAACGAATGGCTCATCCGCCATGTCTTTCCGTTCCCCCGTCGCATTGAAGCCCTTTTTGCGCCCTTGCGGCTAGCGCAACGGTGGGGCTTGACGGAAGCGATAGGCAAAATGCCTTTCGTCGGCAAGCAAGCATTGATGGTGCCACCTTTGCCGTCGCCGCGAGAAAAGCGGTTGTCAGGAATCGTGCCCGCTAAAGGCAAGCAGGTGATGCGGGTCGGGTTGCTGACGGGGTGCATTGCCTCGGTCGTGTTCAGCCCGACAAACCGCGCCGCAGCCGAAGTCCTCTCGGCAGCGGGTTGCGAAGTCGTCATCCCGCCAGACCAACCTTGCTGCGGGAGTTTGTTAGCCCACACAGGACATCCTGACGAAGCCCGCCAATTTGCCCGCCAACTCATCCAAACCTTTGCCCGCTACGAACCGTTAGACGCCATCGTCGTCACGGCAGCAGGTTGCGGGACGACGATGAAGGGTTATGGGCATTTGCTCGCCGACGAACCGACCATCGCCCAGCAAGCCGCAACTTTTGCGGCGAAGGTGAAAGATTTCAGCGAGTTGTTGGATGGTTTGGAGTTTCAGGTGCCGTTGAAACCGTTGCGGTGGCGGGTGACTTATCATGACCCGTGCCATATGGCACACGGACAAAAAATTCGGGAGCAACCCCGTCGGCTCATCCGCAGGGTGCCTGGTGTAGAGTTCGTGGAGTTGCCTGAAGCCGATTGGTGTTGTGGGAGCGCTGGAGTCTACAACCTCTTGCAGCCCGAATTTGCCGAAGAGATTTTGGAGCGCAAAATTGCCAACATTCAAGCGACGGGCGCAGAGGTCGTCGTGACAGCCAACCCAGGTTGCCTGATGCAACTTTGGTATGGCCTTCGAAAGTATGGGCTTTCCATGCGGTTGATGCATTTGGCGGATTTCCTTCGGGCGGCGTTAGCGATGTGAGGTTCGCTGGCAAAGCAAGCGCTGCAGCTCGGTGAGGCTATGGACGGTGGCGACACGCTTGGTGGCGTAAATTTCCTGCAGCAATGCTGCCGCTTGACCGTTGACGAAATCGCGCTCGGCAATCGTTTCGGGATTGAAGACGATGACCAAACCGTTAGCGGCGTCCAAAATAGCTTGTAAGTTGGCGAGATTGCCCCACCCAAAAGGGACGTTAGTTAGGATAACAACATCGGCTTGAGAGATGAGGCGCCTCGTTTCGTCAATGGCTCGGTCGGAGAGGGGCATGAAGGGGCCTTCCTCGGCGACGGGGATGCCAAGCAATTGTGCCGCTTCGTAGTCGCTGTCGCCCCGATTGAGGGCACCTGCCGTGACTTGACAACCCGCTGCGACAAGCAGCGCCATAACTTCTCCCCCTGTCCCACCTCCGCAGACAACATGCACGCGTGGGCCCTTAACGGAGGGGATGGTGCGCTCAGTTACGATGACCAACGGTTTGCCTGTGATCGGGTGGCGCAAGATCAGGACAGGCACACCGTAAGTTTGCTGGATGTGATTTCGTGTCAAGACCTCGTCTGCGCCGCCCATCGCAACAATGCGTCCCTGATGCATCAGCAGGAAGCGTTGCCCCAGCATCGCCGCTAAGGAAAGGTCGTGCAAGACGACGAGGGCGGTTAAGCCGAGGTCACCGTTGAGCCTGCGGAGCAACTCCACGACTTCCAGTTGATAGCGCAAGTCCAAATTAGCGGTCGGTTCGTCAAGGAGCAAAAGTTGGGGCTCTTGAGCGAGGGCTTTCGCCAGCAAGACGCGGCGTTGCTCGCCTCCCGAAAGTTCAGTGAACAGCCGGTCGCGCAATTGCCAAGTATCGGTGGCTTCCATCGCCTTGCGGATGGCGTCCCGATCGCGGGCTGAAAGGGGCGCAAGGGGCGACGAATGAGGGATGCGCCCCATCGCTACGATGTCCCAAACAGTGAGGGCAAAAGTCAATTCTGGATGTTGAGGGACGACGCTCAGTTGGCGCATCAACTGACGGACGGGTATCGCTGAAATTTCTTTACCGTCCAGCAAAATGACCCCTTGTTGAGGCGAGAGGACACGGGCGATGGTGCGCAACAAAGTTGTCTTGCCCGCCCCGTTGGGACCGAGGACAACAATAATTTCACCCTTTGCGACTTCAAAGGAGACTTGATGCAAAGCGGTGACACTCGGAAAAGGAACGGTGACTCCCTGCACCGAAAGGAGACATCTTTCAACATTGTCTGTTGCCATCATCGTCACCGACGAAAACACAGAAGTTTTGCTCATGGTACATCCTCCTGCTTTTAGCTGCCCATCCTTGCAAGTGGAGAGGGCGCTACGATTTTAGGACGGTGGCTATCAAGCCGCATAAAATGAAAATGAGGTGAAAGTCATGCGCGTTTTAGTCGCTGACGATGAATGGCTTGTTCGTGAGGAAGTGAAGGCGTCGCTGCAAGAATTAGGTCATGTCGTCGTTGGGGAAGCAGGCGATGGAGAGACGGCGTTGCAATTGGCAAAAGCGGTGCGCCCTGATGTTGCCATCTTGGACATTCGTATGCCCGTCAAGGACGGCATTGAGGTCGCCCGCAAATTGGTCAAAGAAGCTGTTTGTGCGGCGGTGCTCTTAACGGCGTATGTGCTGCCTGAATTCGTGCAGCGGGCGACGGAAGCGGGGGCTTTTGGTTATTTGACGAAACCTTTTGACCCTAAGGCGCTGGACGCTGCCTTGCACATCGCCGTCGCCCGCTTCCACGAGTTTCGCAAATTGCAGGAAGAAATCAGCGAATTGGAAGAGGAGTTGGCGACGAGGAAATTGGTGGAGCGAGCGAAAGGGTTGCTGATGAAACATTACAACCTGGACGAGGCAGAGGCCTACCGGATCTTGCAGCGACGAAGTATGGAGACTCGCAAGCCGATGCGAGAGGTGGCTGAAGCAGTGTTGATGGCGTTGGAGTTGTTGGAAGAACCGCCGAAAACAAAAGGCAGAAGCAGTAAGGGCCAAAATGCCCGATGAATGTGTGCCAGACGGAGAAGGAGAGAGCAACGATGCGCGTGGCGATGGTGACGGAATGCTATCATCCTGTCCGCAATGGGATCGTGACAGTTTTAGATACCATAGCGTCGGGACTGCGCGAGCGAGGGCACGAAGTGCTCGTCATCGCCCCAGATCACCCATCCCGTCCCGTTGACCCACCTTTTGTCGTGCGAGTGCCTTCCTTACCCAATCCGTTTTATCCTGACTATCCAGCGGCGAAGCCTTGGTCGCCAGTGGTTGGTCAGGCGTTAGACGAATTTCGTCCCGATGTGGTGCACATCCATTCCTTCATGTGGCTTTCCCGATTTGCCCTCAAACAGGCGCGCAAGCGGGGCATCCCTGTCGTGACGACCTATCACACACTGGTGACCGAATACCTGCACTATGCACCTGTCCCAAAAGGGCTCGCCCATCGGTTCGTCGCTTACTGGAGTGCATCTTTTTGCAACGCTTGTCAATTCGTCATCGTTGTCTCACCGTTGGGTGAGGAGTTGTTGCGCTCTTTTGGGGTGACGACGCCGATAGCCTTTATCCCGACAGGGATCGATGCCGACCGATTTGGGCAAGGGGATGGCTATCGGGTGCGAAAGAGTTTGGGCATCCCGATGCATGGGACGGTGTTGCTCTACGTCGGGCGCATTGCCAAGGAGAAAAACATCGCCTTCCTGTTGGACGCTTTAGGACCTGTCCTGGCGGAACGACCCAGAACCTATTTGGTCCTTGTCGGTGACGGTCCTGAGATGGTGACGATGCAAGCGAAAGCGAAGGAAATGAGGGGAGGCGAACGCATCCTCTTTGTCGGCAGCCGTCCCCGCGACGAAATGCCCGACTTTTTTGCGGCGGCGGATATTTTTGTCTTCGCATCGGTGACGGAAATGCAAGGGTTGGCGGTGTGCGAAGCGCTGATGGCAGGATTGCCTGTCGTGGCTGTGGGGGAAGGTGGAATTCGCTACTACCTTCGGGACGGCGAGGTGGGGTTCGTCACGCCTCATGATCCTTTGGGCTTTGCCAACGCGGTGCGAGCTCTCTTGGACAAACCCCACTTACGGATGGCAATGGCAGAGCGCGCTCGGGCCTTTGCCTTGCGCCATTTCTCCCTCGATACTTACTTAGATCGCTTGGAACAAGTCTACCGACAAGTTACCGACCAGTTGCCCGCTAGGGTTTGAGAAAGGAAGAGGGAGGGTAAAGGGCCAATGCCGACTTGGCGGAGGTGCTTGACCATTGATGGCCTTTTGCCACCATTGCGGAACTGCCATAGCCAATAGAGAGGAACGCTGTGCCCATTGCGGGGCGAGGCTCTCATCTCCGCCACCTTCCAACGGTAAGCCTGAAACTTCACCGCCCACTCCCTCAACACCCGCATTGCCGCAGGAAACCCCCGAAGAATTGGTGCAACAAGCATGGCAATTGATGAAAGAAGGCGCTTACGACGACGCTATCCGATTATGCCGTCGAGCGATCGTCCTTAACCCCCAGATGGCGTCCG
>LJSS01000033.1_pt1 | contig 24351 bp, 20 predicted proteins | sample 890271 | NCBI WGS metagenome assembly LJSS01 (sample SAMN03797534, study PRJNA294671) | hot springs metagenome | isolation source: water from Lobios Hot Spring | place: Spain: Lobios, Galicia | collected 2011-02-08
CCTGGATATCGGCGCTCACGTGCCGGGAAGCTGTGGCATCGTGGATGCCGTGGATGCCTACGCGGAAGGACTCCAGTTCAAGGCCATCAAGGTGTACGATCGCGGAGTGAAGAATCATGCGTTTTGGACCTTTCTGGCCGATAACGTGCGAGCCGCCGATATGGTTATCGGCGATATGGAGGCGCAAATCGCCGCGTGTCGGATCGGTGCGGAGCGGTATGTCGAATTGGTGAGAGAGTACGGACTCGAGACCGTGCGCGCCGCGGGCGAATACTTGATGAATTACTCCGAGACTATGTTGCGGCAGGAGATCGAGAAGCTCCCCGATGGCACATACTCCGCCGAGGGATACTTCGACGGGTACTTGGACAGTCCGGATCCGACGAAGAAGGATCTGAAGATCGCCGTCACGCTGACCATCAAGGGGAGCGACCTCTATGTCGACTTCACGGGATCATCCCCTCAGGTTGATGATCGTCCCATCAATATGCCCTTTGAGGGAACCGTCTGCGTGGCTGTCTACCTCATCCTCCGTTCCATCTTGCTGGATACGGAGGACCATGAGTACGTTCCTCAAAACTCCGGGTTCACGCGCCCCATTCACGTCTACGCCCCTCCAGGCTCGATCTGCAACCCTATATTCCCGGCGCCGACGATCGCCCGCTTCTGCCCGGGGAATATTGTCGCCGATACGATCATGCATGCGCTCGCTCAAGTCGTCCCCGAACGCGTGAGCGCTGGAGTGGGGAACCTCAAGGTCATCGCGTATAGCGGATTAGTGGGTGAAAAATATTGGGTCTACATGGATATCACGGAAGGGGCATACGGAGGCCGATACGGGAAAGACGGCCTCGACTGCGTCGATACGCTCTATGCGAATACCCGAAACAATCCGATTGAGGATATCGAGTCGCATTATCCCTTGCGCGTCTTGCGCTACGAATTGCGCGAGAATGCCCATGGCGCGGGGAAATGGCGTGGGGGCTTCGGGTCAATCCGTGACGTGATGTTCACCACCGATGGGCAGGCGTCCGTGGAGGGGGATGGGCATAAGTTCGCTCCCTGGGGGATCTTCGGAGGACATCCGGGCGTCCCGGGGGCATTGATTTTGAATCCGGACACTCCTCATGAGAAAGCCTTGCCATCTAAAATCAGCAACATTCGGGCGAAAAAGGGGGATGTCTTTCGCACGGTGAGCGCCGTCGGTGGTGGCTATGGAGATCCTCTAGAGCGCGATCCCCAGAAAGTGCTCGATGACGTCCTGGACGAGCTGATCACTCGAGAGGCCGCGCACACCCAATATGGGGTGGTCATCACGGAAGATCTCACTCTGGATCTCGTCGCTACCGAGCGACTGCGCGCCGAATTGCGCACTCGGCGATGAACCGGCGCGAGTTCATGACCGCGACATCCGGGGCGATCCTCGGGGTCACGACGCCCTGGCAGCCTTCCATCGATATGGTGGTGCGTGGAGGGCGCGTCGTCCTCCCCGATGGAACCGTCCGGGCGGATATCCTCGTCCACGATGGGAAGATCGTCGCTCTTGGAGCCCCTCCGGTGGTGCCCCCGGCGCGTACCGTCCTCGACGCCGAAGGGATGCTCATACTGCCCGGCCTCATCGACTCTCACGTCCACTTCCGAACCCCATTTCGCGGGGCGGTGACGCAGGAGGACTTTTATGCGGGATCAAGAGCGGCTGCCTTCGGAGGCGTGACCACCTATATTGACTTCGCGTTTCAGCCGAAAGGACGAGACCTGCTCTCGGTCATCGCGGAGCGTCGGGCGGAGGCCGATCCCCACACGGTCCTCGATTATGCGCTCCATGTGGTCGTGACCGATCCGACTCCTCCCGTTCTCGAGCAAATCGGGGAGGTCATCGCCGCAGGCCTGCCCTCGATCAAGGTATTCATGGCCTTCGATCAAGAGGGGCTCCGGATCAACGATGGCGCGCTGTTGGCGATCATGCACCGTGTCGCCCGGCATAATGGAATCATCGCCGTGCATACGGAGAACAACGACATCGTGGAGCACCTGACCGAAGAATACACGCGGAGCGGTAAAATCGTCGCTGCCTATTACCCGGAAACGCGACCTCGCTACGCGGAACACGAAGCCATTCGTCGGGCCTTGTTCCTGGCCCGGCTCGCGGGAGTTCGGTACTACGGTTTTCATCTGACCATCGCTGAGGGGGTCGAAGAATTTCGACAGGCGCGCCGCGCCGGACTTCCTGTCTTCACTGAGACCTGCACCCATTACCTCGTCCTGACCGAGGAGGTGTACCGGCGGCCCGATGGGGTGAACTACGTGTGCAGTCCGCCATTGCGAACCGCGGCCGACGTCGAAGCCCTCTGGCGCGGTCTTCAAGAGGGCGTCATCTCGGCAGTGACTTCGGATCATACGGCCTGGAGCCTGGCGCAGAAGCAACTCGGTCAGGGCTCTTACCTCCATATTCCTCATGGAATGCCGGGGGTCGAGCTGCGACTTCCCATGCTCTATACGGAGGGGGTACTGACGGGCCGTCTCTCTCTCCCTCAGCTCGTTGATCTCCTGAGCACCTCTCTCGCCAAAATTTGGGGCCTGTATCCGCAGAAGGGATCGCTCCTACCCGGCGCGGATGCGGACCTCGTCATCTTCGATCCGGATGCTCAATGGACCGTTGCTCCGGAGCACCTTCACATGCGCGCCGATTGGTCGCCCTATACCGGTCGAGTCCTTCGCGGGAGGGTCGTCTCGGTGATCGCTCGCGGCGATGTCGTGATCGATCGAGGAGTCTTTCGGGGGGAGCCGGGGCGCGGCCGATTCCTTCAACGAAAATTGAGTGAGGAGAGGACGTGATGACCGACGTCCGCATTGGGCTTGCCTTCCTGGGGGGGCCTTCAGTGCTGGAGATGATTCGCTGCGCTCAGCGGGCCGAGCAGCGAGGATTCGATTCGATCTGGGTGGCCGAGACGCGCCTCACCCGCGATGGGCTCATCCCCCTGGCCGCTATGGCGACCGCGACGATACGGTCGCGCCTGGGCACAGGGATCATCAACGTCTATACGCGAAATCCCACGCTCATTGCCATCAGCTTCGCCACGCTCGAGGAGCTCGCGCCCGGCCGGACGATCATTGGCTTGGGGACAGGCTCACCCGGAGTTCTCGCCCAACAGGGTGTGGAGTTTGTGAGACCCCTCACGCGACTTCGCGAGTGCGTCTTTGTCCTTCGAGCGCTGCTGGCCGGCGAACGCGTGACCTTCGAAGGGCGCTCGATCTCGCTGAGAGACGCTCGTCTAGAAGTCATCCCCTCGCGCGCGCTGCCCATCTACCTCGGAGTGACCGGGCCGCGCGCCTTGGAGCTGGCCGGAGAAATCGCCGATGGCGTTTTGCTGAACGGCTTTCTCCCAACCGGGTACGTCCGCCGCGCCCTCGACCGATTGGCTCTCGGAGCTGCCCGCCGTCCACCCTCTCTCGGAGCCCTTGAGATCGCTATGATGCTTGTGACCTCATGTGATACCGACGGCCGCCGCGCTCGGGATCGAATCCGCCCCATGGTGGCAGCTTACCTCTCGAACTTCCCTCACATCGCACGGGAAACCGAACTCCCTAGTGAGACGCTCGAGCGCATGCGTTCGAATGGCGCTCTCGCCGTCTCCGATGAGATCCTCGATCATCTGGTCGTGGCTGGAACACCGGAGCAGTGCCAACAACGCCTTCATGCTTACCGCGCGGCGGGCGTCCGGCTTCCCATCGTGGCTCCGATCGGGAATGTCATGGAGACGATCGAAACGTTAGGGCCCATGATGGGTACACAGAACGAAGTCGAAAAAGGAGGATGGTGCGATGATGCACGTTAACAGGGTGTGCGACACATCATGCGAGCGCATTTGCCAGGCCGAATCCGAAGGCGGGGGGAGGGCCCGACGATGGATCCCTCTATCCCTCTGGCTCATCTCCTCTCCGATCATCGTCGCCGGGCAGGTGGCCATCACGGGGAAGATCACCGGCCTGGTCACCGATACCTCCGGCGCGGCAGTCCCTCAGGCCACCATCACCGTGCAGGGGCCGGCACTGATGGCCACGCGCACTGTCACGGCACAAGCGGATGGTTCTTTCCTGATCGACCAACTCCCGATCGGCACCTATGAGATGATCGTCACAGCGCCCGGCTTCAAGACCTATGTCCAGAAAGGCATTGTGATCAGTGCTGGCTTCACGGCGACCCTCGCTGTCACATTGGAGGTCGGCCAGGGGCCAGGCTCACGGGCGGCGAAGGCCTAGGGCACTTCGCCCTCCACCCTTGCTCGCCCAAACAAGACGCCGTTCTCGAGCGCTTCAGCCGCACCCTGTTAATCAGAGCGCATGCCTTCGAGCTGACGTCTTCATGAACTGGCCGTTGAGGCGTTGTCGAGGGTTACTCCTTACCTGAGACCCTCCATTGCTCCGCGAGACGAAGGGGCGGCTGCCCGGTCGCTCCATTCTCTCACCTTCGACAATGGCACGTGAGCTTCCCCGGCACCCGGGCTGCCGGGTGCTGTCCTGATGCTCCCCGCACTTTTGTTTCTTCCTCTTGGCACCAGAATTGGCGAATTTTGTGAAAATCGTTACGATATTGTCGAAATTCAATGAAGATGCTACGTCATATGTGACCGGAAATTGTAAAGACTAGGCCCGAATCGTGTGACTTTATTGTGAAATCTTCTGTCTAGCGATACGAAGATGTCGCATATTGAACCACGCCCCTTTTGAGCCCCATCAAAACGTAAGTCTCGGCCCAGAAAAGAGATGTGCGCTTTGCGCCGGCACCTTTTTGGCCTCGGCATGCCGCTTGCATCTCCTTAGTACCGACCTCGTGAGGGCGAGGTGAGGCTGATGTTGAGAGCGTGGGAGAAGACGGTGGCTCATGCGGGGGAGCGGCTCGGAGTCGGAGGGTCGAACCTCGATCAGGAGGAGCTGCTTCGTGGCATCCGGGCTTTCATCGTCATTGAGAGGGAGCGGCTTCTGCGGCATCACCGTCGTTGTGCTCGCGGAAGCGAGGTCGTTCATCGGTGGAGCGCTATTGTGGATCTGATCGTCTGTCAGGTGGCGGAGTGGGTGAGCGCGCGCGTGGACGCTCGGGCGGAGGTCGCTCGAGCCTGTGCTCTCGTGGCCGTGGGAGGATACGGACGGTGCGAATTGGCTCCTTTCTCGGATGTGGATCTGGCCTTCGTCCACGGGGATCGGGCTCCGGAAGAGCTTCGCGCGTTCATCGAGCAGGTCTTACGGCTCCTCTGGGATGGTGGTCTTGTGATCGGGCACAGTGTTCGTTCCATTGGCGAATCCGTTCGCGTGGCGCGCGAGGACCCGCGCGTCGCTACGGCGCTTCAGGAGACCCGGTACTTGTGGGGCAGTCCGGCGATTGTCCGCCAACTCCGCGAGTCTCTCCAGGCCGCCCTTTATGAGGATCGGCGGCAGAGGCTGCTGTTTCTCGAGGCCCTGCGCCGTGAGTGGGAACGACGATATGCTCGGATGGGGGGGATCATCGGTGTGCAAGAGCCTCATGTGAAGGAAGGTGCCGGAGGACTTCGCGATCTCCACACGATTCGATGGGTGGGGCACGCCCAGTATGGGAGTGCGGGCGTGGAGGCCCTCTGTGCGGAGGGCCATGTGAGCAGCGCCGAGTACGCCGTGCTCCGTTCCGCTCACGATTTCCTGCTTCGCGTGCGGAACGGGTTGCACTTCCTGACGGGGCGGAAGACGGATCAGTTGACCGTGGATCTCCAACCGATGCTGGCCGCTCATCTCGGGTATATGCCCCGGCGCGGATTGCATGCTTCTGAGGTCTTCATGCGGGAGTATTATCATCAGGCGCACGGCCTGCACGAGATCGCCCGCAGCTTTCTGGCGCGCGCCTGGGGGGCCACCACGCGCAGGCGCTTGTGGGCATTTCGAGAGCGTCGGCGCCTTGGGGCTTTTGAGATCGCGGACGGGAAGCTCTTTCTCAGAGAGGAGAGAGGGCGGCTCGATGTGTCGCCCGCCTGGGATCTGCTTCTGCTTGTGGAGGCCTTTCGGGTGGCTCAAACCGAGCGCGTCACGCTGAGCGAGGAGCTGCGGCGGACGATTCGGGAACACGCTCCGGCGCTCGGTCGGATCCTGCGCCAGAGGCCGGAAGCGCGCCATCTCTTCCTGCAGATCGTCGGCCATCGCGGCGAGGTCGCCCGCATGCTCCGCCTGATGCATGAGACCGGGGTTTTGGGGCGTTTCCTTCCGGAGTTCGGACGTCTCACCTTTCTGGTGCAGCACGATCCGGATCACGCCTATACGGTGGATGAGCATACGTTCCAGGCTCTTGAGGCGTTGGATCGGATTTGGCAGAACCCCGACGATGCGCAACAGGCGCGCCTCCGTCAGGTCTTCAGCGAGATCACCGATGTCGTCCCCCTTTATCTCGGTCTGCTGTTTCACGATCTCGGGAAGGGGCGAGGTCACGGCCATGTGCCGCGCAGCGTGCGCTTGGCCCGTCGAGCTCTGAGGCGCCTGGGGCTGGGGCCGCAGCGGCAGCAGGCGGTCCTTTTCCTCGTCGCGCGCCATCTGCTCATGTCGCATCTGGCCTGGCGGCGCGATGTGACCGAAGAGGGGGTGATCGCGGAACTTGTGGCCGCTCTCGGTGAGGGCGATCGGCTTGAGCGCCTCAATATGTTGCTGCTGCTCACCTATGCGGATACAGCGGGCGTGGGGCCGGGCGTGTGGACCCAATGGAAGGGCCTTCTGCTGTGGGAGCTGTACGAGCGGGCGCGCCGCTGGCTCACGCGTCAGGGGGAGGGGGAGCGGCTGCCGATTGAGGAGGTCGCGCGCGCGCTGGATGGGGAATTCTCCCGGTCGGAGATCGAGCGCCATCTGGTCGAGCTGCCCCCGCGCTATGGGCGTGCGACGCTGCCGGAGCAGATCGCCGAGCACCTGCGTCTGGTTCGTCGCGTGCCCGAGGAGTTCGTCGTCCTCCACTGGCGCACCGTTCGCGAGGGGGACTGCACGGAGCTGACCCTCAGCACCTTCGATCAGCCGGGATTGTTCGCGCGCATTGCGGGGACGCTCTGGGCGCACGGCCTCAATATCCTCAGCGCCGAGGCCTATACGCGCGCGGATGGGATCATCATTGACACGTTTCGGGTCTGCGAGATCGGGTCGGCGTGTCCCGTCTCCCCCGAGCGGTGGGCGGCGATCGAAGCGGACGTGAGGGCTGCCGTGGAGGGCCGTTACGATGTCGCTCGCGCCGTCGCCAGGTGGCGGAGGCGAAGTCTTCGACATCGGGCGCGCGATCGCCAAGCTCCGCTCATCCGGTGCGACAATGCCGCCTCCCTCACGAGCACGGTCCTCGAGGTCGTGGCCGAAGATGAGCCCGGGCTCGCGTATTGGATCGCGAGCACGCTTCAAGCTCTTGGCCTCACGATCGTCCTGGCGAAGGTGACGACGGAGAAGAGTCTGGCGCTCGATGTCTTTTACATCACCGATGCCGAGGGGCGAAAGCTCGCACCGGCGTTCATCGCCGAGGTCGAGCGCGCGCTCGCCGAGGCGCTCTCCGTCGGATGAATCAGAGTGCCCCGTGCGATCTCCGGATCGCATGGGGGCTCCGTGTGGAGGGTAACGATGAAGAAGATCGAGAGCATCATCCGACCTCACCTGCTGGATGCCGTCAAGAATGCCCTTCAGGAGATCGGCGTCATGGGCATGACGGTGACCGAAGTTCGAGGCTTTGGTCGGCAGAAGGGACATACGGAGATGTATCGGGGGAGCGAGTATACGACCGACTTCTTGCCCAAGGTGAAGATCGAGATCGTGCTTCCCGATGAGCTTGTGGAGGCCGCCGTGGAGGCCATCCTCCGGACGGCGCGAACTGGAAGGTTTGGCGACGGGAAGATCTTCATCTTCCCCGTGGAGGAGGCGATTCGCATCCGAACGGGCGAGCGCGGGGAGTCGGCCGTGTGAACGGGCGCTGAGGATCTTCCTGCAAGGAGGGATGGCGATGAGGAGACCGCATCGGCGATGGAGTCGTGAGCTTTTGTGGGGGATTGGCCTCTCGCTGCTTGTGGGGCCAACGGTCTGGGCGCAAGCCACCTCGACACCGACGGTGGATGCCGGCGATACGGCGTGGGTGCTCACGGCAAGTGCGCTGGTGATGCTGATGACGGCGCCGGGATTGGCGCTCTTCTACGGGGGATTGGTCAGTCAGCGCAATGTGCTCTCGACGCTCATGCACAGTTTCTTCCTCCTGTGTCTGATCAGCGTGCAATGGGTGGTGTTGGGATACAGCCTCTCGTTCGGCCCCGATCTTGGGGGGATCATCGGTCGCTTGACGTATTGGGGGCTCAAGGGGGTCGGCGGGGAGCCCAACGCGGGGATGAACGTTCCGCATCTGGCCTTCGTCATGTTCCAGGGGATGTTCGCCGTCATCACCGTGGCACTCATCACGGGGACATTCGTCGAGCGGATTCGTTTCACCGCGTTTGTGTTGTTCGCGGTGATGTGGGCGACTCTGGTGTATGATCCGCTGGCGCACTGGGTGTGGGGCGGGGGATGGCTCGGGAAGCTGGGTGCTTTGGACTTCGCCGGTGGGACGGTCGTTCACATCAGCTCCGGCGTCTCAGCTTTGGTGGCAGCGCTGGTCATCGGTCGGCGCCAGGGGTATCCGGAGAAGGTCCTCCCTCCTCACAACTTGCCGCTGACGATCCTGGGGGCGGCGCTGCTCTGGTTTGGATGGTTCGGGTTTAATGCCGGGAGCGCTCTGGCTGCCAACGGTTTGGCCGCGGTGGCCTTCACCGTGACGCATGCGGCGGCGGCCGTGGCCGGTCTCACGTGGGCCTTCATCGAGTGGGGGCACCGTGGCAAGCCGACGGTCTTGGGGACGGCGACCGGAGTTGTCGCCGGATTGGTCGCGATCACCCCTGCTTCCGGGTATGTCTCGGCCCTCTCAGCCCTCGCGATCGGGATCGGAGCTGGGGTGATCGGATACTGGGGCGTCAACATCCTCAAGCCGCGCTTGGGCTACGATGATTCCCTGGATGTCTTCGGCGTTCACGGCCTGTGCGGGACATGGGGGGCTCTGGCAACGGGGCTCTTCGCCAGTCGCGCCGTGAACCCCATAGGCGCCGATGGGGCGCTCTTCGGCAATCCCGGGCAGCTGCTCGTTCAGCTCATCGGCGTGGTCGCGACCTGGGCTTTGGCTGCTGCGATGACCTTCCTCATCCTCAAGGTGGTCGCCCGGATGACTCCGCTCCGCGTCACCGAAGAGGAAGAGATCGCGGGATTGGATCTGGTGCTGCACGGTGAGGTCGCGTACAACTTCCTCTCGCCGGGGATGGGCGGCACCGCGCATGTCCCGGCTCGTTCGGACGCTGCCGTGGCCCCCGTCCGCGCCGAGGAGCCTTCGCGGGGAGGTTGAGTTCGGGCAAGTGGTGGATCCGGGCGACGTCCAGCTCGGCGGTGGACACGATGTTGGCGCGGCTTGGGGGAGGCGTTGATCCGGTCGCTTTCGGTCGGCGCGCCAGTTTGGCGAACGCTTCTGTAGAGGGGCGGTGCGAGATGCTCCCCCGTCGCGTGCTCAAAGGAACTTCACGGGGACTTGGCGATCTCGGCCAACGCAGCGCGGTTCAGCAGCTTGAGGCGCCGGCGCCCGATCTCGATCAGCCCTCGGGCCTTGAACCGGTCCAAGGTCAGGGTGACCGTCTCGCGATAGACGCCGAGGAGTTCCGCCAGCTCCTGGTGGCTATAACCGACGAGTTCGTCTCCCTGGCCGGCGAGGCGAATCAGCAAGCCGGCCAGCCGTGAGTCCACGCCCTTGAAGGCCAGCTCTTCCAATCGCTGCTCGGTCTCCATCACCCGACGCGCCAGCTCCTCACAGATGCGCGCGGCCACCGGCGGCTTGCTGAGAAGAAGCCGGACGACATCCTGGCGGCTCATGACGCAAATCACGCAATCATCCATCGCCTCGGCGAACGTGTCATACATCCCCTGGCCGAGAATGGCCATCTCCCCGAAAAACGTCATCGGCTCCAGGATCTTCACCGTCAGTTTGCGCCCATCCGGCGAGAGACAATAGATCTGAACTCGCCCCCGCTTGAGCAGGAAAAGAACCTCGCCGGTTTCTCCCGGGATGTAGAACACGCGACCGGCCGGGCACGTGATCATCGTCGTAGCCCGCTCGATGGCCATCAGCTCCTCGCGGCTGAGGTCCTGAAAGATCTTCATCGCCGATAAGTATCCGAGCTTTTCGCTCAATCGCTCTCGCGCCGGGTGATCGTCGGCGGCTGCGGCAGTGGGCGAGGCGCGACGTTGACCGGTCATCCTTCTGGCGATGGAGGCGAAGGGATTTGACGGCATGGCGTGATCCTCCTTTCTCAAAGAGCTGGGCTTCACTCTACCGCATCTTCGAGGGAGGATTCAAGCAAGCGATCGAGTACTTCGCACAGTTCTTCCTCCGATGGGTTGCCGAGGAAGCACACTCGGCCGTTGAACACATAGGTGGGGACGGCGAAGACATCCACCCCATCGGCTGGCGATTCGTCCAGATCAATAACGTGCACGGTGAGGGCGGGGAAAAGCGAATCCGCCAGATGGGCCAGTCGCCGGGCTTCTTCACAACTGGGGCAGTGACGCGCCACGTAGACCTGGAGCAGGGGAACACCAACGGAACCACTCTCGCGATTATCGGCATTAAGGCGCTTTGGCATCTTTGGCGCAGCGAAATCCCACGTTGTTGAAGCTCGCGTCGGGCGGGCTCTTGCCGCGGAAAGCCACGCGATAGGCTCCGCAGTAATTGGGCGAGCAAAACCACGATCCTCCTCGCGCCACGCGCATCTCTCCCGATGACGGACCCTGGGGGTTCGCAACGGGGCTGTGGGCGTAGTAATCCTCGGCATACCAGTCGGCTGTCCATTCCCAGACGTTTCCCACCATGTCGCAGAGGCCGAAATCGTTCGGCGGGAAGGAACAGACCGGCGCCGTGTAGTAGTAGCCGTCTTCGAGCAGATTCCTGTCGGGCCAGTGCCCCTGCCAGAAATTGGCCATGAGCTTGCCTCCGGGTTTCAGCTCATTGCCCCAAGGATAAGTCTGACCCCGATGGCCGGCGCGGGCGGCATATTCCCATTCGGCTTCGGTCGGCAGTCGTTTGCCCGCCCATCGGCAATAGGCGAGAGCATCGTTCCAGGAGACGTGTACGACCGGATGATTCATTCGATCGGCAATGGAGTCGTCGGGTCCGAGGGGATGGCGCCAGTCGGCGCCTCGGATGAACTCCCAATCCCTGGCGCCCTGGCGAAAGACCCAGGATGCCCCTTTGCGCTCGGCATCCGTCTTGTACCCGGTGGCTTGAACAAACAGCGCGAACTCCGCATTGGTCACCTCGTGAAGGTCAATGAAAAAGGGTGAGAGCGCGACCTCGTGAACCGGGCCTTCGTCTTCATAAATCTCATGAGCGGGGTCGGGAGCGCCGGTCGTGTCAGCGCGATTGTGGATCGCCTGGTGCGCTTCCGCCGGTGGGCTCCCCATCTCGAAGCGACCGCCGGGTAAAAGCTTCATCGCCGGAGGAGCGGTGGGCTGTCGGCTCTGCTGCCCTCCTGACATGGCTTGCCGCAGGCGCGGCGAGAGCCCGATCCAGATCACCGTCGTCAGCCCAAGAAGGCCGGCGAGGATAAGCAGCCCGTGAGCCTGATGCGATCGTTTGTGTTCGGCTCTCATGAGGCGCCTATCCTCCTTGCGACCGGCCGTAGTCGTGCTGAGAGTTCACGGTCGGTCGCGCTCTCGGCAGAAGCTCTGTACTCAGGTCCGGCTCTCGGGCTTTTTCTTCCCGCACGGATTGCAGGGGTTTTACGACTTCCCCGGCTTCTTCGCGCAGGGGTTGCACGGGTTTTCCGGAGCCGGCTCAATGCTCGCGACCTTGATGGTCTTGGTCTTTCGGTCGAGCGTGCCCGTGACCTTCACCATCTGCCCGGCGAATTTCTCCGGCGTCTTCTGGTCATCGAGCTGGTAGACGGTGTTGTTCTTCAGGTCGGCCAGGATGAATTTCCCGCCCGCCTGGACGCATTTGAGCGTGCACTCCTTGTCGCTGCCCATGCCCATCGCATGCTTCAAACCACATTGGCTATCGCCGATCTTGCCGACGAAGGTCCGCTGTTGAGCAAAGGCGGCGACAAATGAAAGAGCGACGAGACATCCAACCGCAGACAGTTTCTTCATGCTTTTCCTCCCGTATGTTGAATGTGCACCGAACATTCTATGCTTTGCTCTGACAGGCCACTGTAATCTTCCTTACGTTGGGCGAAATTTCTCCCCTGGCGAGGGTCGCCTTCACCCCGCAGGGATTGCCGGGGTCTCAGCCTTTCTTCTTTTTGGCGCACGGATTGCAGGGATTAGCGGGCATGGTCGGGGATTGGCCCTTGAGCTGCGCCGCCGTGAAGACGTAATCCGTTTTCTTGGCTCCGGTGTGACAACTTGAGCACATCTGGGCTTGCTTGCTCATCCCCTCCATCTGGATGTTGCCCTGAAGGTCGGTCATGGCGTAGTACCAATCGCGACCGCGTTTCTCCATCACGTAGAGGGTCGTCAGCTCGCCCGGCTTGCCGCCGGCGTCCTCGTACCCTTCCTTGATCAATTTGGCCCCGCTTTTGAACGGGAACCGGCCGCTTTTGATCGTCGCCTCGGCGGACGAGTTCGCGTAGGTGACGACGTACTTGCCGCCGTGACCCACGCTCAGTGTGGGCTCTGTCAGCTTCGCCCAACTCCGATAGGTTGTCGCATCTTGATAGACCTTCCCCGTGGCCGGCATCTTTCCGGCGCAGGGATTGCAGGGATTTTGCGCCTTTTTCTTCTGGGCGCAAGGATTGCAGGGATTCTGCGCGCGCTGGCGGGCTTTGTCTCGACAGGGATTGCACGGGTTTTGGGCCTGGGCGCGCGATTCCGGCGCGAGACGGTTTTCGATGCGGGCCGCATCCGACCGACCGCTGCCGAGAAGCAGATAGCTTGAGCTGGCGGCGAAGGCGACCACCGCGAGCGCCTTCGCTATCCGTTTCGTCCGATCCGTCATTTTTGTCCTCCTTTTCGAAAATCTGTCCGACAGACAGCGGCCAGTGTAGCCCTCCCTCCCTTCGAGTTCAGTAATGTGGATCACCGTCCGAAAGTTCGCCGACGAACGTTCGGGCTTTGTAATCGAAATTACGGCTTCCTCGCCGAGGCCGTGACACAATGCGGCCTGAAAACTCAGAGTCAGGAGGGCGTCATGGAGCGCAAGAACGTTGAGAAAGCGATCCTCGGCGGATTCGTCGCCACGCTGGTGATGACCGTGATCATGTATCTGGCTCCGCTCATGGGGATGCCGAAGATGGACGTGGCCGCCATGCTCGGCGGCATGATGAGCCAGACGATGCCCGAGCCCATGAGTGGCGCGTGGCTCATGGGCATGGTTCTTCATTTTGTGAACGGGTCGGTGATTTTTCCGTTGATCTTCGCTTTTTTGCTCTACGACCGTTTGCCCGGCGCACCGTGGCGCAAAGGCCTCATCTGGGGGCTGATGCTCTGGTTGGTCTCTCAGGCCGTGGTCATGCCGATGATGGGCGCCGGATTCTTCTCCAGTCATGCTCCGCAGCCGATGATGACGGTCGCCGGGAGCCTGATGGGACATATCATCTACGGCGCGATCCTGGGTCAGATGTCTGGCGGGGAACCAACGGCGAACCTCCAAACATCGTGAAGAGAAAAGCCGCCACGCGAACCATCGAGTTCGCCGGCGACGGAGAACGGCGCAGCTATGAATCACGAGCAAAAGGTCTCGCCATCTCCTCAGCGACAGCCGGAGACATCAAAAATCGAACACGGAGCGTCGTCGGCCCAACCGATTCGGAATGTGGCTCCGCGGCGATCGTTCCTCGGCCTGATGATCGGTCTGATGGCCGCCACCATCGGCGGTGTGATGAGCGTGCTGTTGGCCGGGTTCAGCCTCTTTCCGGCGTTCAAGAAGTTCTCGATCGAGGAGGATTGGACCGACGTCGCTCCGGTTGACGACATCCCCGATGGGGAGCCGGTCAAAAGGGCGGTCGTCATCTCGCAAGACGGCGGCTGGGGGCGTTTCAACACACAGCAGCTTGTCTGGATCGTGAAAAACGGTGACCATCTGGTGGTCTACTCGGCCATCTGTCCTCATCTTGGTTGCACCATCAATGCGGCGGACAGCGGGTTTATCTGCCCGTGTCACGGCAGCGCCTGGGCCCGCGATGGCCGCAAACTCGGCGGGCCGACGCCGCGCGGGATGGATACGCTGGAGCATCGAGTGAAGGATGGCCTGCTTCAGGTGAGATACCGGTTTTTCCGGCAAGGCGTGCCAGATAAGCACGTCATCGCGTGAGGAGAGCAGCATGGCGAGTCTTTACGATTGGATTGATGAGCGGACGGGCGTCAAGAAGATTTCACGCGCTATCCTGGATGAGCCGATTCGCGGCGGGGCGCGCTTCGCTTATGTGTTTGGCAGCGCGCTCATTTTTCTCTTTTTGCTTCAGGCGGCCACGGGTATTTTCCTGACGATGTACTACGTGCCGTCGGCCGACCACGCGCACGCGAGCGTTGCCTATATCCAGAAGGTCGTGCCGATGGGAGGGATCATTCGCGGACTCCATTCCTATGGGGCCAGCGCCATGATCATCATTCTGATTGCCCACCTGGCACAAACGTACCTCTTCGGCGCGTATAAACAGCGGCGCGAGTTGCTCTGGATGGTAGGCGTGGTCATGATGCTTGTCGTGCTCGGTTTTGCCTTCACCGGCTATTTGCTGCCGTGGGATCAGGAAGCGTACTTCGGCACCAAGGTGGGCACGAGCGTCGCCGGTGAAGTCCCGGTCGTTGGCGAGGTGATGCAGCGCATCTTGCTCGGCGGCCATGATCTGACGACGCTGACGCTGTCGCGGTTTTTTGTCACGCATATTCTCTTGCTGCCGCTGGCGCTCCTGCTGCTCGTTGTGCTTCACCTCTACTTCTTTCGGCGGGCGGGCGCAGCCGGACCGTATCATCATCGGGATGATGCGAAGGTCGAACCGTTCTATCCGTATCAGCTCTTCAAAGACATGCTCTTCATCTTCATCGTCTTCCTCGTCCTTTTGATCCTGGCGGTGAAGTTCCCGGCGCGGCTGGGGCCGCAGGCCGATCCGACATCGGATTATCTCGCCCGGCCCCCATGGTACTTCCTCCCGCTCTTTCAACTGCTCAAGTATTTTCCGGGAAAGCTCGCTCTGATCCCGACAGTAGGTCTGCCGACGGTGCTCTTTGGGGTGCTCTTTCTGCTCCCGTTCATTGATCGCCGACCGGAGCGACACCCGCTTCGTCGGCCCATCGCCGTCAGTGCGTTGGCGTTGGCGCTGGGAGGCAGTGTCGCACTCGGAGCGCTGTCGAAATACCAGGATGCGACGCATCCCGAATTCAGCGCCAAGCTTCGCGCTCAAGAGGAAGAGGCGCGAGCGTTCATAAAAGCTCCATTTGTCCCGCAGGAGATCGGTCGTTCGATCCCGGTCAACCCGCCGGTCGTGAAGAATCCTCCGGTTGTCGGGTCGCGGGTGCTCAAGATCTACTTCGCCAACTGCGCCAACTGCCATGGCGCGGACGCCATGGGTGGGGCGATGGCTCCAGCCCTGGTGAAGCTGGCCAGGAATCGGCATCTGAGTAAATCCTTCCTGATTGATTATCTCGTGGGTCACCAACGAGAGCCGTCACCTGGCTCTATGCCGAAGTTCAAGCAGCTCGCGCCCGAGGACCGAGAAGCCATCGCCGAGTGGCTCCTGACGCTTGATCAACCGATCCAAGCGCCGAAGCCTCAAACGGTGGCTGTCTCAACACCACCTGCCAAGAAGATCAAGATGGTGAAGCGGGTCGTTCAACCGGAAGCGGCCGAACGCGCTGCGCTGCCTCCTCCGGCCGCCTTCACCGCCCATTGCGCGTTCTGTCACGGCCCGCGTGGCGAAGGGAATATCGGCCCGCGATTGATCGGCGTTATCGAAAAGCCCCATCGCCGCCCGGAGGACCTGCTCAACCTGCTTGTGGATCCGCGCGCCTATGGCCTGAAAGACCCGATGCCCGCCCGCTTTCCGCAGCTTTCGGATGAGGACCGGAGGCAAATCGTCGAGTGGTTGTCCAAGTTGAAGTGAATCTGAAAACGCCTTCATGGGAGTTTTGAGGTTGGAGTTTGAGGATTGTGACATCGTTCATATTCTCTCTCCTCGGCATCGCGTATAGTGGCCGGTGGAGGAGAAAGCCAATATGAAGCTCGAAGACATCGAACGAGTGTTGGCCACGCTTGGATGTCCCCTTTGCTCGACGCGGAATTTCGACCTCAGACTTCGCTGTGACCTGGGCTATGCGGAATGCCTTCCCACAGTCCGGTGCCGACAGTGCGGCCATGAATTTGACGCCGAGTGGTTAATTCGATCTCAGCCACAGGAGTCTCCGGCCGATCTTGAGATCGGTTGGAGTGCCCGATCTGCGGTGAACGATGGCCAAGATGACGCTCACAGGCGCGATGCTGTGCGCCCATGAATGCCTGCCGGCGGCCACTCTTCGCCGGTTGGCGCAATGGGCCAGGAGACTGGACTTCATCCACTGCTCGTCGGAGTTCAACATGAGGAGCGAGAGGTTATGGAGATCAGGGACCTCATTCTCCTGTTCTTCGTCTTCTTCTTCTTCCAGGCGAGCCTCGGGCTGCTGCTCATTAGCCGCTTCCTGGTGAACGTCTGGGGCCGCTTGAGGAGCAAGACGGACAGGAGGGAGGCAAAGAACCGAGTATGACATCACGTACAGACGCACTCACAGATGTGGAGTTGGCTCAGGCGTCGGCGGCGGGGGATGTGTCCGCGTTTGAGGAGCTGTACCGGCGCCATCGGCGGAAAGTCTATAGTCTGTGCCTGCGGATGCTGGGCAATGTGCCGGATGCCGAGGACCTCACCCAGGAGGTCTTCCTGCAGCTCTATCGCAAGATCGGGACCTTCAAAGGGGCAGCGGCCTTGAGTACCTGGCTCTATCGGCTGACGGTGAACCGAGTGTTGATGTATGTGAGAACCCATCGCCGACAGCAAGAGGGACAGCTCCACGAGGGTGAGGAGATCGCGCAAACGGAGGCGATGAAGCGGCCACGGCGGGATGGCTCCATCCTTGACAGGATTGATTTGGAGCGAGCGATTCGTCGTCTCCCGCCCGGTTATCGCGCGGTCTTCCTGCTCCACGATGTCGAAGGATACGAGCACGACGAGATCGCTCGCCTTTTAGGTATCACCGTCGGGACGACCAAGTCTCAATTGCATAAAGCCCGGATGAAATTGCGCGAGCTATTGGGGGCAAGTGCATCCGGTCACTCGCTGCGCGGCCAACCCGGAGGGTCTCTCTTTGCGAATGAAGAGGAAGTGATCCGGGGCGGAGTGTAAAAATCGGTCTCCGACGAGGCGAGATGGGGAGCACGGTCCCATCTCCATTGATTGCTCGAGAGGTCTCGTCAGAAGGAAGGGAGGAAAAACGGTATGTCAGGGAAGGTCGTTGAGAGTCGTCTCATCGCTTACGAGTCCGTGCTCAGGCGCAGTGATGAGGGCGATGTGACCCAAATGATTAAAGAGCGTCTCATTGGAGTCAGCCGATGGGCGACCGAGGCGCGGGCGGCGGTGGCGGCTCATGCCGCTCATGATCATCCGATCCTGATCGAAGGGGAGCCGGGAACGGGGAAGGAGTTCGTGGCCCGCTTGATTCATGAGTGCAGCGCCCGCCGTCACGGGCCCTTCGTCGCTCTCTCCTGCGATTCGCTCTCCGAAGAATCAATCGAAGCCGCGTTGTTCGGTTCGATCCGTGAGTTGCCGTCCGGAGGCAATCGCACGCAAAGAGGGCTGGTCGAAAGGGCCAAGGGCGGGACGCTCTATATCAGCGGGATCTCCATGCTCTCGCCTCTGTTGAAGACCGAGATTGCCCGATTGGTTCGGTATCAGGAGTTTCGTCGCCAGGGAGACGGTCTGCTGGAGACGGCGGATGTGCGGGTGATCCTCGGTTCTACGCCGACCTCACCATCGAGTTCGAGAATGTCGTGGGCCTTGGAAAGCACGGCTCTGACCCTCCGTGACATTTTGGTTATTCCTCCATTGCGTCAAAGGCAAGCCGACATTGAGCCGCTGAGCCGACACTTCGTTGAGGAGGCGTGTCAGCAGTTGGGGAGGGAATCGAGGGACATTTCACCTGATACGCTCGCCCGGTTGCGCCGGTATGATTGGCCGGGCAATGTCGGTGAGCTAAAGAAGGTCGTCGAGGATATGGTTCGACGATCGAAACCGCCTTGCCTCGACCCCTCGCTGCTGCCCGCCCACCTGCTCGATCCCTTGAAGGTTGACGACAGCTCCCTGCCCGCCTCGGGGATCAACCTGAGCGAGGAGCTGGAGCGATTGGAGAAGTCGCTTTTGTGTGCGGCCCTGCGACAATCTCAGGGCCGGCAAACGAAAGCCGCCGAATTGCTCGGTCTCAAACGGACCACTCTCAACACAAAGCTCAAACGCTATGGGATCAAGGGGGCATCATTCAAGTGATCAACCATCAGCCATTGCCGCGAGCCCATTGCTTTCCGAAATCCTGGAAGGTTCTTCGGATTTCTCGGATCCCTTTCCGGGGGATTTTTGCCGGATGGTGTAGTGTGAGAGGACTTACTTTCACACGCTATATGATGCAAAGCCATGGAGAAGAAGGAGACCGACCCATGTCGCGATTTCGGCACGAGGCGTCGGATTTTCGGCGAATTCAACCGGCATGGGAGTTGCGTTTCTCGGCTGCTGGGGTTGAGGCGGGGGGGACGACAAAGCGACAAGGAGGACGGCACATATGAGGAAAGAGAGGAGGAGCTGGACACCACTGCTGCTAGCTCTGGCGTTTATATTGATCGCGGCGGCGCCGGCGGCCTCGAGGGCCCAAGAGTCTGCCGGCAGCATTGAAGGGACGGTGACCGATCCCACGGGGGCGGTTATCCCCGATGCGACCGTGACTGTGAGGCAGGTAGCCACCGGCCGCGTCTTCATCACCACGACCGGTCGGGGTGGTGTTTATGCGGTGCGGTTCCTTCCACCCGGTGAGTACGAGGTGAGGGTGGAAGCGCCTGGATTTAAGACCGGGGTTCGCAAAGTCACGGTCGTCGTGGGAACGACGGCGGTCGGGGACCTGAAACTCGAAGTCGGAACACCCACTGAAGTGGTCACCATTGAGGCGGAGGACGTTCAGGTCAACACGGTTCGGTCGACGATTGAAGGTGCCATCACGTCCCGACAGATTGATGAGCTGCCGCTCAATGGGCGCAACTATCTGGACCTGGCGCAACTGGAGCCAGGCGTTCAGGTGGTGGACGCGGGCGGGTTCGATCCCACCAAGAACGGCTTGAGCGGCATTGGCGTCGGCGGGCGCTCGGGTCGAACGACTCGCATTCAGGTGGACGGCATTGACATCACCGATGAGGTCGTCGGGACGACGACGCAGAATATCTCGCAGGATGCGCTGCAAGAATTTCAATTGAGCCGGAGCACCTTCGATCCCTCCACCACCTTGACGTCTTCTGGAGCGGTGAATGTGCTGACGCGCAGCGGGACCAATGAGTTTCATGGCAGCGGCTTCTTCTTCTTCCGCGACGAAGAGGTGGCGGCTTTCCCCGGAACGACCCGGGATCCCGAGAATCCGAGTCCGGAATTTGACCGCGAGCAGATTGGCTTCCGGGGCGGTGGACCGTTCGTCAAGGACAAGGCCTTCTTCTTCTTGAACTACGAGCGGAACAATCAGGATGATACGCGATCGCTGTCGAGTTTCGACTTCCCGCAGTTCCGCGGGCCGGCGGCAGCTCCGTTCGATGACCGCATGTTCCTGGGGCGGGTAGATTGGAATATCACATCGAGCGTTCGAGCGTTCGCCCGCTTCAGCCACAACTGGAATAAAGGGATCGCCGACATCGGCGGCGGGAATCAATCGCCCTTCAGCAACCAAAACATCACCAATGTCACAGCCCTGGGCGTGGATGGAACCCGCGGTCGGTGGGCCTTTTCCGGACGGTACGGTCACACGAGCTTTGACAATCACATTGATGCCAGCGAAGTGGCCGGCATCAATTTCTTCAAAGTTGGCGGCAAACCTCTCCTCCTCAGCGTGGGCGACCTGGAAATCGGTCCTGATCTGCTGGCTCCGCAGCGGACGTTCCAGACGTCGGATCAGTTCAAGGGGGATGGCAGCTATGTCTTTGGCAACCATACACTGCGGTTCGGCGTCGAGTTCAACCAGATTCGCATGAACGTCTTTGCCGCGTTCTTCGGCAATGCGCCGCTCATCATTGGTGAGTTCAATGAGGATCTGAGGCGGCAGGTCATTGCTCGGGGCGGCGATCCCTTCGATCCTTTGGAGTATCCGCTGGCCGATGCCACCATCGCTAATGGCCTCGGGTTCTTCTCCGAAATCGCCAACAATGGGCGACCGTTCGGGGGGAAGAACAACCTCAGGTTCGCCTGGTATGTGGGCGACACCTGGCGTAAGGCTTACGGTGAGGGGAAGAATATCACGATTAACTATGGCGTGCGCTACGATCTGGAGTCGGGCCAGGTCAATGATGATGAGTTCATCAATCAGCAGCGGCGGAAGGCCGGGTTGGATCGCTTCTTTGGACCCGCCGGACTGAAGGTGAGTCAGGATGATAATAACTTCGGCCCCACGGTTGGCATCGCGTGGGATCCGATTGGTGGCGGGAAGACGGCGATTCGCCTGGGCGCGGGCATCTTCTATGACACCAACATCCTGAACAACACGCTCTTTGAGCGCAACGACCTGATCCCGGCGGGCATTGGGGAGATCGACTTTGACCTCTTCACGCCCTTTGTCGGGCCGGATGGGCGGCCGATTGACATTGGTGGCTTCCCGACAGGGGAGTATTCTTCGCTGGCGGGGCGGCCGCTGCGGGAAGTGGTTGGAACGCTGCGACGATTGCACGACGCGCTGCAAGCCGCCTGGTCGGGTGTGCGATTCGATCCCAATGGCGATCCGCAGTTTTTGACCAATCGCTTCGCGGTGGGCTTCTTCACCAACCGGTATTCGCAACCCTACTCGTTCCACCTGAACGTCGGCGTTCAGCGGGAGATCCGACCGGGCCTGGTCTTCTCGATTGATTATGTGCGCAGTCGAGGTGTTCACTTCTACCTGACTCGCGATGCCAATCGGCGGTTCGCTGCCGATACATTTGATCGAGTGCGGGCTGAGGCGCAGATTCGGCGGACGCTTGCTCGCTTTGGGGTGAACACCATTGATGAAGCGATCGCCCGCGGGGCGACGATCGCCGATTTCGGGCTCTTCCGCGCTTTCCCGGGCGTGGATCCCACCTTCGCCAATGTGTGGGAGACGCAGACGTCTGGGCAGTCCAAATACAATGCGCTGCAATTCAAGCTCGATGGGCGGCTGACGAATCTCTCGTCCGTGGTGAAGAACCTGTACTTGGGCGTCTCGTACGCGCTATCGCGCTACACGGCCACAGCGGGCGACATTGATTTCTTGAATCGGCCGGTCAACAACGACAACATTCTCTTTGCCAATGGACCTGCGGGATCAAGGAGCATCCTGACCGGAGCCATCTCGGCCGGCGATCGGACGCATCAACTGGTGATCAACTCCATCCTGGATTTTCCGCGCGGGTGGACGATCTCCAGCATCTGGCGCGTGGCCACGGCCTTTCCGGAATCGCTCACGCTGCCGGCCGTCTTTGGCGGGAATACCGACATCTTCACCATTGATCTAGAGGGAGATGGGCGGCGCGTGCAATTCCTGCCCGGAACGAACCGCGGCTCGTTCGGGCGCGACGTCGGGAGCATTGAAGAGTTGAACCGCCTCATCACGCAGTTCAACAGTCAAGTGGCAGGGAAGTTCACGCCGGCGGCGCAACAACTGATCAACGCGGGGTTGTTCACGGCGGATCAATTGAGGCGTCTGGGGGCGGTCGTTCCCTCATTGGCGTTGGCGCCGACGAACAATCCGATGAACGATTCATTCATTACGACGGACGTGCGCATCGCCAAGAAGTTCACCTTCTACGACGAGCACATCGCGGTAGAGCCGATGGTGGAAATCTTCAATCTCTTCAACATCGCTAACTTCGAGACGATCTCGGGCGAACTCGGCGGGGCTCCCACCGATATCAACGGTCAAGCGCGGCGACAGCGGCGCGGCATCGGTTCGGGCAGTTTCGCTCAGGGCATCCCGCGCAATATCCAGTTTGGGCTGCGCGTCTCGTTCTGATGTGAAACCGTTCAACTAAACCGGCGGGGAGGAAAGGAATATCCGCTGCTTTCCTCGCGCTGGTTTCTTAAATCACGGATGAGGGCCTCGAGGCTGGAAAGCACGGGTGCCGGTCCTGAAGGCCCTCATCCGAGGGAGGAGATGCACCATCATGAGGTTTATGAACCGGAGAACAGGGTTCCTCGCACTCCCCGTGGCGCTGGTTTTGTGTAGCGCCGCAATGTCTCAAACAACCACCTCGCGGCTCGATGGTAGCGTCAAGGATCAGACCGGCGCCGCCATCTTTGGAGCCACGGTTACGCTGACCAATGTCACGACCAATGAAACGATCACCACCACGACCAACGAGCAAGGGCTCTTTGTCTTCCCGCAGGTGCGCAGCGGGCTGTACCGCGTGATAGCGGAAGCCTCGGGGTTCAAGAAGACAGCGGTCGAGAATGTGAAAGTAGACGTCGGCATCCCCACGACGGTGAATTTCACGCTGGAGGTGGGGGCGATCACAGAAAGCGTAGAGGTGACGGCCAGCGAGGGTCAAACGGTGATCAACACCGTCAGCGCCGAGCTGAACACGATCATCACCCGGCGGCAAATTCTGGATCTGCCGCTCAATGGCCGCAATCCGCTGCAACTAGCGGGACTGCAGGCGGGCGTGGCCGGCAACGCCGGCGTGCGCACCTCGGTCGTCAACGGACTGCGTGGCTCGTTCAACAACATCACGCAGGATGGGATCAATATTCAGGATAACTTCGTGCGCACCGATGGCTTCTTTGGCCTCACAGCGCCCAATGTGGAAAACGTGGCCGAGTTCAGCATCACCACCCAGAACGTGAGTTCGGTGGATGGCTTCGGCGTGGCGCAGGTGAAGCTGGTGACGCCGTCAGGCGGCAACGAGTATCACGGCAGCGCCTTCTGGTTCCACCGCAACACGTCGCTGGATGCTAACACCTTCTTCAACAACGCCATTGGATTGCCGCGGGAGAAGCTCATCCGCAACGAGTTCGGCGTCAGCGCGAGCGGGCCGGTTTTCCGCGACAAACTCTTCTTCTTCGGATACTACAGGGGATTCCGGGAACGAAGTGCGAGCGCGCTCCTGCGCACCGTCCTGACGGGACCGGCACGGCAAGGGCTGTTCACCTACCGGCGGCAGGATAATGGGCAGCTCCAGACGGTCAACCTGCTGCAATTGGGCGGCGTGACGCCTGATCCGGTCACGACTCGACTCATCGGCCTGACCCCAACGCCCAACGACTTCACCACCGGCGACCGGTTGAACTTCGCCGGCTTTCGCTTCAACAGCGGTGTCATCAATGATAACGATCTCTGGGGCTTTCGGGTGGACTATCACCCGCTGGCGAACCATCAATTCGAAGCGGTCTTCAGTCAGTTTCATTCGCGGTTTCCCAATGACACGTTCAATGACATTGGCGAGCCCTTCCCCGGTTTGCCGGGCGGCGGTCAGAGGTCGCTGCGCCAACTGGGATCCTTCGCCTGGCGGTGGACACCACGGGCAACGTTGAATAACGAGTTTCGCTGGGGCTTCCAGCGGGCACCGGTCGCGTTCATCAACCGGGAGCCGTTTGCTTCCGGCTTCCGCTTGGACTTCCCTCTGGTCACCGACCCGGTACAAAATTTCCTCAATCAGGGGCGCAACTCGCCGGTTTTTGAGTGGATTGACAATGCCACCTGGGTCAAGGACAACCACAGCTTCCGCTTCGGCGGTCAGTGGCGCCGCGTGCATGTGGACTCGTTCAACGACGCGGGGATCATCCCGATCTTCACGCTCGGCTTCAATCAAACGGGCAACCCCAATCCGCTCAGTCGGAGCGCGTTCCCGGGGGGCATTTCCACCAACGATTTCAACAACGCCTCCTCGATCCTGGCCATTCTCGGCGGCTTTCTCAACGACGTGAGCCAAACGTTCAACGTGACCAGCCGAACGTCGGGCTTCGTCTCGGGCGCGTCCAACGTCCGGCAACTGCGGCAGAATATTTTTGCCTTCCACGGCGGCGACCTAGGGAGGAGGTGTGGGATGGCACGGCTGTACTACGAAGCGGACGCGGATCCTTCCGTGATCCTGGGAAAGCGTGTTGCGGT
>LJSS01000034.1_pt1 | contig 24297 bp, 21 predicted proteins | sample 890271 | NCBI WGS metagenome assembly LJSS01 (sample SAMN03797534, study PRJNA294671) | hot springs metagenome | isolation source: water from Lobios Hot Spring | place: Spain: Lobios, Galicia | collected 2011-02-08
TCGCGCGGATCAACGAACAATGCCTGTTCCATTTGCAGGCACCGGTGGCACGGGTGACCGGTTACGATATTCCCTATCCGTTCTTTGCCCGCGAACAAAGCTATCTGCCCAACGTGGCACGGATTCTCGACGCCATTCGCCGGACGCTGGAGTCGTAACTTCTGCAAACCCATTCGGGCATGGTTAGCGAGCCACGGACTGACGGGTATTTCTACGCCGTTTCAATAGTTCCCGGCGCACCTTGTTCGTCCATAGTTCGTCAATGGAACAGCACTTGAGAGCGACTGGCAATTTCCTCGCCGACCTTGGGATCGTTTTCTGCCAGGGCTGGCATTGTGCTGCGGGTGACTTTTGCGTGGAACCTGTGGCCTAATCAACACGGCCATGTGTTTGCTTCCCGCGTGGGTGCAACTTGCCTCGAAGGGTTTCCGGGACTTTCCGAGCAAAGTCGCCTTGCAGCCGACCGAGCGGGGAAACGATCAGGAACCAGGCTGGTCGGGTTGAACCACTTTGATTTCGATTCGCCGGGCCCGGGCACGCTGGAGTTTGGGAAGCACCAGACGCAACACGCCGTTTTGGAATTCGGCCGTGATGGCGTCCGCATCCACTTCTTCCGGCAGAATGAACGAACGGAAAAAGTCGCCGATGCGGACTTCCTCATAGACCGCTCGCGCGTCGCGGGGAACGGGCCAGCGTACTTTACCGTAAATCTCCAGCACGTTTCCCTGCACGTTGACACGGAGATTATCCCCGCTGACGCCGGGCAGATCGGCTTCCAACACCAAACCGTCCGGCGTTTCGTAAATGTCGAGAGCCGGAGTGAACAGGTTCTCCGTACGGTCTGGCGGTTCGGAATTGCCAGTTACCCGCGGTTGCAGCAAATGCTCCGGCTCCGGCATGGTAAGGGCCTCCTGGTAGTTACGCGGTGCGGATTTGCACCTGCCGCGACTGGGCCTCCGGAACCTTGGCCACTCGCAGCACCAGCAGGCCGTTTTCCAGCGTCCCCGTGACCGAACTCGGATCGGCACGTTCCGGCAGCCCAATGGTGCGGCACCAGCTACCCATCCAGCGTTCCTCGCGGCGGAAAGTTTCTTCGGGGGCCAGTTGCTGGCGTTTTCGTTCGCCCCGTATCGTCAGCCGATCGCCTACAGTGGTAACTTCCAAATCCTGCGGCTTGACACCGGGCAACGGAACAATCAGAATAAACTCATTGGCCGTTTCGTACACGTTGATGGGCGGATACTGTCGGCCTGCCTCCCAAAAAAATCGGCTGCTGACCAGCGTGAGATCGAAAATGCGTTCCATCTCACGCTGCAGTTCGTCCAGGGCATCCCAGGCAGACCGAAACGGCCAGATAATCATGCCTTGCTGCCTCCACGGACATCCGTCATTCCAAGCCAAGTCAAGTGGTCAGTGGTCAGTGACCGGTGGCCAGTGATCCGTGGCCAGTCGCTATATCTGTTCTCCGCCAAATCTGCGGTTTCGAGCCAAGCCAAGTGGTCAGTGGCCAGTGGCCGGTGATCCGAGGCCAGGCGCTGGGTTCCACCCATGGCTAAACAGCAACTCCAGTGCCAATCGCGCATATATCCTTCAGCGCAGTAAACCTTTACCCATAGAAACGTTACGTCGCAAGACCGGGCAGTGCCAACCGTGATCCTGCGAGGCGACGGAATCCAGACTGCCAGGATGGCAGGCTCAGGTCTATTCCCCGCTCAGGGGTGCCAGCCCATGCCCAGCAACGAACCGCAAGCGCACACAAATGTTCCAGCGCTAGCCATTGGCGGACACACGGGTGCCAGCCTTGGCCAGTAAAGAACGGCAAACCTATCGCGGTTCCTTTCCGAACAGGGGCAAGGTCAACGCCATTGGGAGAAGACCAACGAACTGCTAGCCCACCGCGGTTTGTTGCCCAGCAACGTCGCACGTTGAACGTCGAAGGAGGCATCCGCCAGCAACAGCAACGAACCGCAAGCCCATCTCACCCCAACTGATGCTCGGCCTGCCTCATTTGGCGAAGCGAAGGTTTGCGATTGGTTCCTGCGCGAGCCAGGCGGACACGGAGAAAGCGGCTTGTATGATAAATGGCAGCGCCGGGCTCGGTGATAGACGCAGCGACCGCGCCGGCTCGAACTGGTCGGCACCACGAACGCGGGCGAAGCGTCCATTGCCGAAGCGGCAGACGCAGTGTGCGGGTCTGACCGATCGGATGGCACGATCACAGCGCGAGTCAAGACTTTACACACGACGCCGTGGACGCAGTGCCCGGGCCTGACCGATCGGCGCGACGGTGGGTTACTAGCGGGGATTGAGCCATGAGCCAGCCGCAATTTTTCGAGTATGTTTGTCCGTATTGTCAGGTGCCCCAGCGTTTCCCGGTGATAGCTCGCGGCAAACGGGGACGTTGTTCGGCGTGTGGTACCGTCTTCCATTTGCCGGAGACCGTTGTGCAAATCGGCGGCATGGCCCATGCCGTGCCGGTTGAAGCAGGCAGTCGCCGACCTCCGGAGGTAATCCTTCTGGGTGACGAACCGGCGGCACCGTCCCGGCGTTCGATCAGCGTGGTTTTTGTCTGCGTGGTAGCGCTGTTGCTGGGCGGTGGGTTGGGAGCGGCGGGATTGCTGATTTATCTCAATCGCCAGTTTGAAGCGGGCATGGATCAGCTGGCCCAGCCCGTGCCGGGCGGACAGCAACAGCAACCCAAGGACGAAAAAGACCTGAGCCATCTCGTTCCTTCCGTCGCCTGTCTGGGTGGTCGGCGTCCTTATGGCCACGCGGTGCTCGTCGAACACCAGGGGCAACTTTACCTGGCCACGCTCAGAGAACAGTTGCGTTACCAGGAGGAGAAAATCCCGGCGACGTTCTTCGATGCCAGCGGCAAGGCGTTGCTCACCGAGGAAGTTACGCCGGTCATCGGGTGCAATGCTCCGTTTGCTGAAGCGGTCCTGCTGGGATTTACCGGCGAACCGGACAAGTTGCGGGGGCGCTTGCAGGAACTGGGGATCCGACCGGTTCCGCTCGCCAAAAATGTCCGCGACTTACGTGCGGGAGACCGGCTGTATGTGCTTGGGCGAACCGGTGGTCAGGATTTCGCTGTCTCGGAGCATCCGCGACAGACCCCGGCCCGGGTTTGCCTGTTGCCCAGCCCGGCCGCTGGTGCCGACCTCCAGATATTCAGTGTAGATTGGCTGGCTGCACACACGGTATTGCCGGCGGCTCCACTGTTTAATCCCGACGGAGAACTGGTCGGCCTGTATGCTCAGTTTGTCCGCCTGCCGGAAGGCCCGATCGCCGAGAACAATCCCGTCATTGGTGCCGACCAGATTCGTCAGCTTCTGGAGGCTCCGGAGGTGCAGGTGCGTGGTAAGGAATTGCTGCAAAGGCTGAACCTGGTGCTACCGGCACCGTCCGGAGCGGAGAAATCTTCGCCGGCTACTCGTCCCGGCGGTTTCCGAACTACGCCGCCAGAGTTACTCCGATTCACGCCGGAGCTGAAAATGATCCACCGTCCCTTTGCCCTGGCACGCTTCAACACCCATGTGCTCGGCCGCGTTCGCGCCAGTCAGCGGGTGCTTCTGGTTTTCGAGGTGGAACACTGGCCAGAACCCACCTGTCAGATCGAGATTTTTGCTCAGCACTTCAAGCCAGGCGAGCCTCCCAAGGTCATCCGCGAATTCACGTTTGCCGAGAAACGGGCGGTGCTGCTGTTTGACCCGCCGGCTCCGGGAGTGTACGGCGTTCGGCTCCGGGTACCTCCGGATGAACAGGCCAAATTTCTCGTCCACCTCCATGCAGCGGTGGGATGGTGATCATGATCGGGCAGCCCGCCCTGACGCGCGAGCAAATGCAGGCTTTTGATCGCTGGGCGGTCGAAGAACTCGGCGTGCCGGGCGTGGTGCTCATGGAAAATGCCGGTCGCGGTTGTGCCGAGGTTCTGCTGCGGGTTCACGCCGCCAGTGGGCAGCCATCCTTACCGCAGTCCGATTCGGCGTCGGATGCACCTGCCCCGACGGCCGTCCTTTCCCGCCTGGAAGATTTTGCCCTGGGGCGTTATCCGCGACCTCACCGTGTCGCCGTTTGCTGCGGGCGGGGCAACAATGGCGGCGACGGGTACGTTCTGGGGCGTTACCTGGCCTTACTGGGAATCGGCGTCCAGGTGCTGGCGTTTGCCGATCCCGAGCAGTTGAGCGGCGAGGCACGCTGGGCGGCGGAGCTGTATTGCCGATTGCGACTGCCGTTGGTGCCGTTCTGGAATGGCCCGCTCGACGAAACCCGCCTTCGGACGGAACTGGCCCATGCTGACTGGGTTGCCGACGCCCTTTTTGGTACGGGACTGAAAGGCCCGTTGCGACCACCTTTCGATCGCGTGGTCGAACTGATCAACGCCAGCGGCAGACCGATTCTGGCCGTGGACATTCCTTCGGGGCTGGATTGCAACACCGGCCTGGCATCCGGGCCGGCGATTCGGGCTCGTTGCACCGCCACCATGGCGGCATGCAAACGCGGCTTTCTCCAGCCGACCGCACGTGAGTTTACCGGAGACGTGTACGTAGTGAGTCTTGGCGTTCCGGTTTCTGCCTGGCCCGGTCTGAGCCAGGCTCAGCCGACTTCCTGTTAGTCGCGGTGCTGGCTCAGGAAGCTCGCCGGCATCGCATTCGTCAACCGCCGCTGGCTACCCTGTCAGCCACGTGCCAGCCGAAACGGTCTTTTCCACCGGGCGAGCCGAGCATAGACTAGATTGTCCTGACGCACAAACAAACTTCCCTGGGGTGAACCCCGGCGAGTCGGCAGGCGTAATAAAAGGAGATAAAAGCGATGAAAAAGGGTATCCATCCGGAATACGTCGAGGCCACGGTAACCTGCGGTTGTGGCAATACGTTCAAGACCCGCAGCACCAAACGGGAAATCCACGTCGAAATTTGCTCCGCGTGCCATCCGTTTTTCACCGGCAAGATGAAATACGTGGACACCGCTGGTCGCGTCGAGCGGTTCTTGCGGAAATACCGACGTCAAAACGAAAACCAGACCGGCAACAAGTAGGTGCGCTGGGCTGGCATCCAGGCTGCGGGTCGGCAAATTCATCCGCAACATCGGTAAGCGTATTCGCGCGTCGCCAACGCATCCGTAACCGGAGCGGCGACCGTGTGCATAACAGGAGCGGCGGGCGTCAGCCCGCCGTGGTGTGCGACACCGACGCTGTGCGGGGAAAGTCGAACATCGCACAGCGACTAGCGAACACGCAACCAGGAGCGGCGGGTGTCAGCCCGCCGTGGTCGGCGAAACGCCCAGCAACGGCGTTTGTTTCCCACGGCTGGCTTACGCCAGCCGCTCCTGATCGGGCGACGCACATTCACTGCAAAGCGCGTGCATGGCGACGCACAAACGCACGTGCCCAGGAGCGGCGGGTGTCAGCCCGCCGTGCGACGGCGAAACGCCCATGCAACGGCGTTCGTTTCCACGGCTGGCTAACGCCAGCCGCTCCTGATCGGGCGACGAACATTCACTGCAAAGCGCGTGCTTGCCGATGCACAAACGCACGTGCCCAGGAGCGGTGAACATCGGGCTTTGCTGGCGAGCCACGCAACAAATGGCGTGTCATGGCAGCCGACTCTCCACTGTCGGACATAGCTTATGTGGGCGAAACTGGATGAAATCCTGAAGCGGTACCAGGAAGTGGAACGGCAGCTGGGCGATCCTGCCGTGATCGCGGATGGTATGCGCGCCGGGCAGCTGGCCAAGGAGCACGGTTTGCTTGCCCGTGTGGCCAAACCCTATCTCGAATATCGGCAGCTCGAACAGGAACTGCACCAGGCCGAACGGCTCGCCTGCTCCGAAAAAGACCCGGAATTGCGGGCCTATGCGCAGGAGGAAGTGGAACTCTTGCGACGCAAACAGGAGCAACTCCGCCAACGCCTCGAGGAATTGCTCCTCGTGGACCCATCCGAAGACCGCGACAGTGTCATTCTGGAAATTCGTGCGGGCACCGGTGGTGAGGAGGCAGCGCTGTTTGCTGCCGATTTGTTCCGCATGTACGAAAAATACGCCGCCGCTCGCGGCTGGAAGGTCGAGGTGCTCGATTTCAATGCCACCGACCTGGGCGGATTCAAGGAAGTCATCTGCAGCATCAGCGGCGAAAACGTCTATCGGGAACTGCGTTACGAGTCGGGCGGACATCGTGTGCAACGGGTGCCCAAGACCGAGCAGCAGGGGCGCATCCACACCTCCGCCGCGACCGTGGCTGTGCTTGCCGAACCCGAAGAAATCGAGATCGAAATCAAACCGGAAGAGGTCCGCATAGACACCTTTGCCTCCGGTGGTCCTGGCGGTCAGCACCAGAACAAGACTCAGAGCGGGGTGCGCATCGTCCATTTGCCGACCGGTATCGTCGCCGAGTGCCGCAACGAACGCAGCCAGCATAAGAACAAAGCGACGGCCTGGCGTATGCTGCGGGCCAAGCTGTATCAGCATCTGGCCTCGCAGAAAGAGGCCGAGCGGGCCCAGCAACGCCGTTCCCTCATCGGCACAGGCGACCGATCCGATCGCATTCGCACCTACAATTTCCCCCAGAACCGCGTCACCGATCACCGCATTGGACTGACGCTGTACAAGCTCGATGCGATTCTCAATGGGGAACTGCATGAACTGATCCGCGCCCTCATCGAATACGACCGCCGTCAGCAATTCGAGCAGCTTTCCCTGGAAAAGGTCGTTGCCGTCGGAGGCACGGAGGACTGACCGGATTGGCCAGCGATTGCTGCTGAGGACGGCCGCACCTGGAACAGAGAGAATTGGTGCAGGCGTTTGCCTGCCGGTGTAACCATGGATTGGACATTAGGACGATTGTTGCAGTGGACGACCCAGTTTCTGGCGGAACGTGGCTCGGAGAGTCCCCGCCTGGATGCCGAAGTTTTACTTGCCCACGCCGAGGGTTGCCGACGCATTGATCTGTACACCCGCTTCGAGGAACCCGCGTCCGAGCCAACCCGGCAACGCTTCCGCGAACTGGTACGCCAGCGGGCCGAGGGTTGCCCCGTGGCTTACCTAGTAGGTCGCAAGGAATTTTTCTCGCTGGAATTTGAGGTGAGCCCGGCCGTTCTCATTCCCCGTCCCAGCACGGAAACACTGGTGGCCGAGTGTTTGCGGCGGTTGAAATCCCATCCTGCTCCGGTAATTCTTGACCTGGGCACAGGCAGCGGTAACATCGCGGTTAGTCTGGCCAAGTACCTGCCGCAGGCCCGCATCGTGGCCGTGGACATCAGTGCGGAAGCGCTTGCCGTCGCTTGCCGCAATGCCCAGCGCCACCAGGTCGCCGACCGGATAACTTTCCTGCAAGGCGATCTGTTTGTTCCGCTCCCGGCCGGTTCTGAGTTCGATGCCATTGTCAGTAACCCGCCTTATATTGCCGACAGTGAATTAGCCGATCTGCCTGTGGGCGTTCGCCTGTACGAGCCGGAAGTCGCGCTGCGTGGCGGACCCGACGGTCTGGCAGTCGTCGAACGCATTATTCGCCAGGCCGAGCAGTTCCTCCGACCCGGCGGTTATTTGCTTCTGGAGATTGGCACCGCCCAGGAGCAACCGGTTCGCCAGCTGGTGCAGAAGCTGACGGCGTTGCAGCTCGAGCCTACCGTTTACGATACCGATCGCCATCCCCGCGTGGTGGCGGCAAGTAAAATCAGCCAGGCCACACCGCCCGCCAGACTCGAAAAGCCCCAGCTTGACCATGACAGCGCCGCCATGTCCGTACAATAGCGGCGTATGGTTTCCCGGCTGCCACTTTCCCGGCTAGCCACCAGTGCGACGGGGAGCGGCTGAATTGTAACTATCGCTTCGCAAAACAACAGGAAGTGCCAGCTATGAGCAAGCATATTTTCGTAACCGGCGGCGTGTGCAGTTCCCTGGGCAAGGGGCTTACCTGTGCCAGTATCGGCATGCTCCTGGAACGTCGGGGCCTGCGCGTCCGGTTGCAGAAATTCGACCCGTATATCAACGTGGACCCCGGCACAATGAGCCCGTACCAGCACGGCGAGGTTTATGTGCTGGATGACGGCAGCGAGACCGATCTCGACCTGGGCCATTACGAACGCTTCACCTCCGCTCCGCTGGATCGCAACTGCAACTTTACCACGGGCCGAATCTATCTCTCCGTTATCCAGAAGGAACGCCGGGGGGAATACCTCGGCAAGACAGTTCAGGTCGTGCCGCACGTTACCGATGAAATCCAGGCAGCGATTCGTGCCCTGGCCGCGCCGGACGTGGATGTGGTCATCACCGAGATCGGCGGAACTGTTGGCGACATCGAAGGGCTCCCGTTTCTGGAAGCCATCCGCCAGTTCGCTCTGCAGGTCGGCAAACAGAATTGCCTGTTCATCCACCTGACCCTGGTGCCCTACTTGCGGGCCGCACGCGAACTCAAAACCAAGCCCACCCAGCAGAGTGTCGCTCGCCTGCGCGAAATCGGTATCCAGCCGGACATCCTCATCTGTCGCAGCGAACGCTCCCTTTCCCGCGAGGAGAAGCACAAAATCGCCCTGTTCTGCAACGTCGAACCGGCAGCAGTCATCGAGGAGCTCGACAAAACCTACAGCATCTACGAGGTGCCCATCAGCCTTTCCGAGAACCAGCTGGATGAACTCATCGTTCAGAAACTCGGCTTGAAGGCCCAGCCCCTGGACATCTCCGATTGGAAACAACTGCTGCAGCGCATCCAGAATCCGACCCAGGAAGTCAGCGTGGCAGTGGTCGGCAAGTATATTCGCCACCACGACGCCTACAAGTCCATCTACGAAGCTCTCGATCACGGCGGCCTGGCCCACAGTGCCCGCGTCTCGGTGCGGAAAGTGGACGCCGAAGAAATCGAACGCGATGGACCCCACCAGGCGCTCGCCGATTGCGATGGCATTCTTGTGCCGGGCGGTTTTGGAGATCGCGGCGTCGAAGGCAAAATCGAGGCGATTCGCTATGCCCGCCACAAGCACATCCCCTTTTTCGGGATTTGTCTGGGGATGCAGTGCGCAGTTATTGAATTTGCCCGTAATGTTTTGGGCCTGGCCGAGGCCAACAGCACCGAATTTGACCGCGACACGCCTCATCCGGTCATTTGCCTGATGGATGAACAGCGGCAGTTCGCCGACAAAGGCGGCACCATGCGACTGGGAGCCTATCCGTGTCTGCTCCGCGAGGGCACTCGCATTCGCGCTATTTACGGCCAGTCCGTCATCCGCGAACGGCACCGCCACCGCTACGAATTCAACAACGCCTACCGCACCATGTTCGAGTCGGCAGGCATGGTCGCCTCCGGTCTAAGTCCCGATGGGAAACTCGTCGAAGCCATCGAACTGGTCGGTCATCCCTGGTTTGTCGCCGTGCAATATCATCCCGAATTCCTATCGAAACCGTTACGTCCGCATCCCCTGTTTGCTGATTTCATCCGCGCTGCCCTCAACCGCAAAGAAACTCGCCGACAACCCGATACCGTTTCTCGAACCACGACCATCGAAGCTGGCTCAGCTGTACCGGCTACGCCCAATGCGTCCGGTTTGCCGGGCGAAACCGTCACCGCATCCGACGGTGCTCTCGGCTAGCTCATCAGGCAGTTCTCTTGTGTCTATTTTGCTGGGCGAAACCGTCACCGCATTCGACGGTGCTGCCGGCAGGTAAACTTCTCCACCGCAATTCACCCGGCCCAACTCATTCCGCCGCCACAACGAACCATCGTGCCAGAAAGTTTCGTCATTCCCAAGAGCGGCGGGCGTTAGCCCGCCGTGCCTGTGGGTAACGCATGTGCAACGGGAGACAGTTTCGTCGTGATCGGCGGCCGTGATTCTCAAGAGCGGCGGGCGTCCCCCCGCCGTGGGTGTGTGATACAAGCCATACGCCGGAGGTACGACGCACTGTTCGGCGACTACCGCACGCAGGAACAAGATCGGCACACGTCACCCCGCCGTGCGTATGAGTATCGCACCTGCAATCGCGTTCGTCCCCCACGGTCGGCTCACGCCGACCGCTCTTGGTCCCACAACGCACGTTCAATGCGAGGTGCGCGATTTGCGATGCACAAACGCGCGTTCCCAAGAGCGGCGGGCGTCAGCCCGCCGTGGTCGGCGAAGCGCCCATGCAACGGCGTTAGTTTCCCACGGCTGGCTTACGCCAGCCGCTCCTGATCGGGCGACGAACATTCACCGCAAATCGCGTGATTTGCGATGCACATACGCGCGTTCCCAAGACCGGCACACGTCACCCCGCCGTGCGTGTAGGTAACGCATCTGCAACGGGAGACGGTTTCGTCGTGACCGGCAGCCGTGATTCTCAAGAGCGGCGGGCGTCAGCCCGCCGTGGGCGTGTGATACAAGCCATACGCCGGAGGAACAACACACTGTTCGGCGACCACCGCACGCACGTACAAGACCGGCACCCGTCACCCCGCCGTGCGTCTGGATAACGCACTTGCAATCGCGTTCGTTTTCGCCGAATGAGCAGCGTTGCACCTTCGCCCATACTGAAATCGGCGAATCTCCCGGCAGTGTCAGACCGCGAATAATAATTCTGCCAGGCAGTCCGTCGCATGTCCGAGGAGGTATGGTCATGAGCGAGAGCAGTCCGGGTGAACGCAAAATTATCGTGGATGAGGACTGGAAAGAACAGGCACGACGGGAAGCGGAAGCAACCCAGGCGGCCATAGACGCAGAACGCCAGCAGAAGCAAACCGCCATGCCCCCCGCTTCCTTCACGCTGCTGGTGCAGAGTCTGGTATCGCAGGCCCTGATCGCTCTCGGTCAGGCCGAGAATCCGCTCACCGGTCAGCGCTCGCCCGATCTCGAGATGGCCCGTTTCCACATTGATATGCTGGGCGTGCTGGAGGAAAAAACGAAGGGTAATCTCAGCCGACAGGAGGAGAACTTCCTTCGCGGTTGGCTCTTCGACCTTCGCCTGCGCTACGTGCAAACCGCTTCCCCACCCTCCGATTCGACCACTCCTCCGCAACCCGAAAAGAATCCATAGTGCCGCGAACCTGGCAGCCTATATCACCGCACTGTTCACACTCTCAAAGCCACTAACAATCCGTATAATGCCCCGCTGCCCCACACCTCTAACTAGATTTCCGCGCTTGCGCGTAGCTGTTGAGCTTGCTACGAATTGCATCAGCGCCATACCTCTAATTAGATTTCCGCGCTTGCTCCTTGCTCGAAACCGCTAACAATGCTTAGAACGACGGGCTTAGTAGCCGGCATCGCTGCATTATTGACACGCCGCAATCCATTAAGCGTATCCGACTAAGCAACTTAGTCGCCGCTCGTACCAGCGCGCACGGTAGCATGGCAAACTCAACCGCACGGTATTTCGGGTAGTCGCCAAAAGGTGGATCGTGTCGTTATCGGGCCCTCGCCAGACTGATCCGCATATAGGCCAGCGCATAAGCGTCTATACATGTAGTCGACCAGGCAAGACAGGCAGGGTACAGTTCCTCAGGATAAAACCAAAGATAAAAGACTGTCCCGCCTAACAACGCAATAGCTAATCTGGGCCACCGAATGAATGGAGCCAGAACCCACTGACAGGCCATGCGCCATCCTTTACGAAAGCCTATATAGCCTCCGTAAAGGCACCAGAGGGTCGCGGGGATACCAAGAAGAATTCTCATCCCCCAAACACTCCAGGACCACAGGCGGGCTAGCGGTGAACCAGGCAGGTATAAATCCGCGAACCAAATCACTAAAGCAGTCCTCGCGGCGTGTGACCAAATAGCCCTGTCAGGGGGATACGTCGAAGCCACAGGCATGCACCCGACCACGTCCTGATTAGGTGTTCGCCCAGTTAAAACGCCTCGACATCGGTTCAGGCCTTTCTATCTAATGATGCACCGGTGGCAAGGGCGGAATTTTTCCCGTGCGCCTTAGCGTTACCCACCAGGGCAAGGCTGTTACCAGCCATTCGTAAATCACGCCCGCCACGGCCCCAACCCAGAAACCGTTGTTAAGTCCACACCGCGCCCCAACCTTCGCACCGCTAGCAAAGTCATCGCCTTGCTTACTGCCCTCCACCGAACCGACGATTCCGCCGGCGGTTGCCCCCACTATGCCCACGGTAAAGATCACAACCCCTCCGGGGCCGGTGCCTACGATGACCACAAAAATCCCGATAGCCGTCAAGCCACCAACCACGTAGCCCGTAACTGCACCACCAGTGCTTCCTGAGTTGACCGGCCCAGTCAACCAGTCGACAACCGGATCGGGAAGGTGCCTAACCAGCCAGTCGAAAACATCTTCCCCTCTTGGATCCGCCGCACTCACCGGCGAGTTGAACACATACCGGTACAGGTTCGTATCGCCGGCGGTGAACGAGAGCGGGTCTTCGCGGAGGAAACGACCCTGGTGCTCGCACCAACTATAGTAAGACTAAGCGACTCAGTTGCGGATCGTACCAGCGGGCACGGTAGCTATATAGTTTCGGCCGACACGCTAATAATACAGACTTAGGGCGGCGTCGAGTTCGCGGGCGGTGAACTTGAACCGGTCGCCGGCCGAGGGATTCGTCTCACTCAACACGTTGCCGAAACTGTCATACGTGATTTCGTCTAACACTTCTAAGCCGTTACCATAACCGACGGCATGTGGCGGATCAATGTCGGCAGCTACATGAAAGCTCAGCTCTAAGCTCTTAACATAACCGCCGGCGTCGCGCACGATAGCCCGCACCGAGCCGATATAGTCCGTCAGATACCGGTCGGGAATGCCGCTAACCGGGTCGATCAGGCCGACGACCGATCAAGCTACCCACCGGCAGTTATAGTTCGCTCTGCATAGGTGCCTGTCACGACCCCCCGATGAAGTCAAGGTAATCAGGTACTCGCAACTGCCAGTCACAGTTCGCTCTCCATAGATCTTCGTCGCCGGGTCTAACCGTGCTAACACCTGATCTATATCCGGGCCATAATCGCGATAGGCTTTAGATATTCGAACCGTTCATCACACGCGCCAACTTCCCTAGACGGTGATAGACCTGACTATGCTGGTGCGTGGCTTCAGGGATTACATATCTGCATCAATGATATATCTCACCAAGCGGAATCCCAGCCTCACGCATTTGCCTAATACTGTCCCAGTTCGGAGGTGGTTTTCTAGACGAACTGCGCCATGGACAACCAGTGGCGACCCATTTGTGGCGAAGTACGCGATGAATCTCGGCTCGCACTTTTGAGCTCGTGAATGCTTCGTCTATTAACCTACCGTTCAATTTGACATCGTCTAAGCCGAACTGAGTGGAAGAACTCCGGGTAAGGTTGGCGTCATTATTCTGGGGTTTGTGTGTGCAAGTTGACCTTCGTTGCGGGAGAACTCCGGGTAAGTTGGCGGTCATTATTCCGGGAGATTGGACGTCCAATTTGGCGTTCGCTCCGGAAGAAGTCTGGGGGAGGGTAGGCGTCGTTGTTCGGCGGATCGCACTTTTAGTGCCGGTACCGCCACAAGCACGTCCACGGAACGTAGCCGTTGTTATTCGGGGGAGTGTGGGGAGTGGCTGGTGAGGAGGTCGAGGACGGTGCGGTTGGCTTCCGGGAAGGGGAGCTGGTGGAGTTGGTGCACAGGTACCCAGAAAAACGGCGGCCGTGGTGGCTGGCGATCTGGTAACTGGCATTCGACGAAAATCAGTCGCAATCGGCCATAGGGATAGGTATGCTCGACTTCGCACAGTCGCCGGGAAGCGTGCACGACCAGGCCGGTTTCTTCGAGGCATTCGCGGACAGCGGCCTGTTCGGGGGACTCGCCGGGTGCACACTTGCCGCCCGGGAACTCGGCCAGGCCCGCCAGAGGCACCTGGGCGGGGCGAATTCCCACCAGCACCTCGTTGCCCGAGCGCACCACAGCAATGGCAATCGGCATGGGCGCCTGGGATCGGCAAGCGGGATCGTGCTGGGCTGAAGATGGGGCCATGCTTCGGTGAGTTCCGTGCACGTACTCAGGCACCGGGCAACGCGGATCGGTTTATCCTGGCGGGGACGGCGATTTTTTGCCGCTCTCCGCAGCTGGCAAAGATTTGACGACCAGCACCAGTCCGGGGGCCTTGCGCATGACCTGTTCGGCAATACTGCCCAGAAGCACTCGCGTCAGGGCACCGTGGCCGTGCGAACCGAGCACGATGCAATCGGCTCCCGTGTCCGCAGCTACTCGCAGGATCGTCTCCGCCGGTGGTCCTTCGACGAGACGTTTTTCGACAGGCAGATCGGCAGCCTGATAGCGGGACATAGCGCGTTCGGCCTGGTGGCGATACTCGGCCACGGGGAGTCCCTGCAGGACGGCTTCGTAACCGGCAATTTCCGGCGGGATAACGTGTAGCACAATCAATCGTGCCCCGGTCGCCCGTGCCAGCTGACTGGCAACCTGCCAGGCCTGCTCGGCGCTGGGGGAAAAATCTGTCGCAAGCAGGATGGTTCGCGGGAGCGTTGGCATTTTGACTGACCCCGCGGGCTTCGGTGTGCAAAAATTATCCTGGTGGAACTATCCGCCGTCGGTCGCAGCCCGGCGATATTGTACCGGATTCAACGGCGGGCAACAATTTGATAGCGGCGGAGTTTGTTGAAAAGCGTGCGCAGGGAAATGCCCAGTAGTGCGGCGGCACGTCGGCGATGACCACCGGTGCGGCGTAATGCCTCTAAAATGGCCCGGCGTTCGATTTCTTCCAGCCGCAAGGTCGTCCCTGGCTCGGGAGAAGGACGCTGGATCGCTTCGCGGTCGGGCTGAGGGCAAGCAGCATCGCACAGTTGCGGCTTTGCGGTGAGCGAGTCGGCGTCGGAGATACCGTCGTGCGGCAGGCCCGGAGGAGTGACCGGGTTCGGCGGGTGCGAATTTTCCGTCACCAAATCCGGTGGCACCTGACCAGCCAGCGTGGTGGCGGAGAAATGTTCCGGCAAGAGTAGCACACAGCCGCAACACTGTGCGTACAGGGCGGCCTGGAAGATGGCGTTGCGGAGCTGGCGAACGTTGCCGGGCCAGCTTTGTGCGGCCAGCCAGTTCAGCGTAGCCGCGGCAAAATGCAAAGACGGTTGCGAAAGCTCCTGCCGCGCCTGGGTCAGGAAAAACTCGGCCAGCAGCGGAATGTCCTCCCGTCGCTGTCGCAAAGCGGGCAATTGCAAACGCAGCACGCTCAGACGATGCAGCAAATCCGCACGAAACCGTCCCAGTCGCACCAGCGCTTCCAGCGGCCGATTGCTCAAAGCCAGCACCCGCACGGATACCGTTTTGCTGCGGGCCGAGCCCAAACGTTGCACCTGCTGTTCTTCCAGGACACGCAGCAATTTCCCTTGCAGGGCCAGGGGCAATTCACTGATTTCATCCAGAAGCAAAGTTCCGCCGTCGGCACGTTCAAAATAGCCGGGTCGGCTGCAGGTCGCTCCTGTGTAGGAACCGCGTTCACAACCGAACAATTCGCTCTCGGCAAGCGATTCGGGCAGGGCAGCACAGTTGACGGCAAGGAACGGCCCAGCCTGGCGACGACTCCAGCGGTGAATCCACCGGGCGAGACATTCCTTGCCGGTACCGGTTTCGCCACAGATCAAAACAGGCCAGTCCGTTTGCGCCATTCGCCACGCCAGCCGTAACACTTCCTGCATGACTGTGCTACCGGCGATGAAACCGGGCAACGGCATGGGTGAAGTACCAGTGTAGCCGTCTGTTTCGGAAAAAACTGTCCTGACAGACGGTGAAACTTGCGGCCGATCGCTTCCGCTTGCCGATAGATGCACATCACCCGCCGGGTTTCCTTCAGCAGCAAGCGTGGGAACGGACGGAGTGTTTGCACCGGGCGGAACGTCGGGCGAAGCAAGCGACGACGGCTTCGTGGCCGAGTCAGCGACGAACTGCGCTACTTCGTGAAGGTGCTGCCATAACGGTGTCGCCGCAAGCTGCGGTGGACTCACCGCCGGTTCAGACGGAAGCGATGTAGCCGGGGTCGTTCTGGTTGTCGGCCTGGTGCTGTTCCGCGGAGGCATACGGACCGATGGCCTGGGTGGCAGTGGGTGTCGGCTCAGTGGCCTGAGCAAGCGGAGCTGTATCGGAGTGATCGGCTGAAGTCAGCGTGGCCAGGGCTGTCGCATAGGCTCGATACAGATTCTCTGCCTGATGCAGGCCCGTCAGTTGCCGATTCAGCCCGCTGCAGTGCTGTTCGGTGAGTTGTTCCGCTTCGTTCAGGCTTTGCAAAACTCGGCTGAGCAGGTGCAGGACCTGTTGCTTTTTGTCGGCCAGAACGGTACTTCGCGTTGCGGGCATGTCGGTCGAGTCCGACAGTGCGGAAGAAAGCGCGGCCAGCAATTCTGCCGACCGCTCCACTTCTCGATACATTCGCTGCAATGCTTCCCCGCCGAACTGACCGCTGCCGAGAGCAGCGCGATACTCGGAAAGGTGTTGCTCGACCCGTTGATAACTTTCCGCCAGGCGGTCGAGCAGAGATTCTGGCGAAGTGAGCAGAGATTCGGCAGGCATGACCATCTCCGACAGCGAGTAGCCAGGTCAGACGGTTTTGCTCAGGCGGCCGGGTGAGGTTTTCCCGGCCCATGTCCTCGTCGCAAGAAGCTGTGACTTGCGGCTTGCGGATCGCTTGGCGTTGCGGTAAGAACTCGGACGTGGCATTCCTGGTCATTGAGTCTCGTGGCTTGCGGATCGCGGATGGCTTAGCGTTGCTGATCGGAATGCTCACGCCGCGAGCGAAGCTCCGTCAGTCGGCGTTGCGTTTCCTGTTGCCAGCGCAGGTGGGTCAATTGCCAGCGGGCACATTCCACCGCAAAAGCATCGGTGCGACTGTTGGCAATTTCTCGTAAAAGCTGCAGGGCTTCGTCGTGCCGGCCCAGTTTGCGTAAGCAAGATGCTTGCAGATATTGCACCAGCAGGCGGTCTTCCCGGGAAAGCGTGGTGGTATCGAGCAATCGGAAAGCAGCCAGGGCACCTTCGTAATTGCCGGCGCGGAAAAGCATCTGGGCCAGTTCCATTGGAGCAATCGGTTTCTCGCCGATGGCAGTGTCGGTGGAGTTGCTCCGCGGCCTGGGGGAAGCGGTATCGGAAGAGTGTTTCGCTGCTGGATCGGGTGTGTGCGTGCCGGCGGGCTTGCCGGGAGCCGCTGGTCGCGGTGGGACGGTATCCGCAGGCGTTGCCGTCGGGTCACTGCCCGTTGGGAAAGTGGTCTCCCTGGCCGGGCCGGTTCGGGAAGAGGCAGGCGCGGACGGAGCGCTTCTCGGCTCGGATGAGGTATGTGCGTTCGCAGGAGTGGCGCCATTCAGCACCCACTGCCAGAGCAACCGCTGCACCTGAAGCGATACGGTATCGCCAGGAGCAGCCTCAGGGTCGGGCGGCGGTAAATGGGGTTGTTGACGCACCTGCCGCAACCTTTCCCGCTCCTGGCGTAACTGCTCCAGAGCTTCGCGGAGTTGCTGGCTTTGCGCGGTGTCGGAAGGAGCAGGTGGAACGGATCGCCGTTGGGCACCAGGCGGACAATTCGTGCCAGGCCGACAGCTGGTGCCCGGCGCGTGGGTCGGGGCAGGCGGTTGCAATTCCTGTGGCAGGGTGCGCGGCGGAGGTAACTCACGATCGCCTTCCACCGGCGGAGCAGCCCATAGCATCGCGCCGAGCAGAATCATCACGCTGACCGTCGCCGCCCAGCACACCAGGAGCGAAGCTGCTCGGCCTATCAGACCAGGGCCATATCGCAAGCGACACATGGCGTTTCCTCTTCGCATGGGTTTCACGGTTCGGGGAGGCGTCCGGCAAAGCAATGGGCCGCACGGCGAGTATCACCGAGGACGGCATACGCTTCGCCCATCAGGCGTAACAAAGCTTGCATCGGCACCTTTTCCGGTCGCAAAAGTACCTGCCGGGCATGTTCCAGACATTGCTCCGGATTGCCTTCCTCCAAAGCGCACCGGGCCAGCAACCAGTGAGCCCTGGCGACGTGGTCGGGATTGCCGGAACGGAGCGGTTCCTGGACAGCCTGACGGAGTTGGTCAAATTGCCGACAAAGCAACGCACTTTCCGCATAAGCCAGCAGCAATTCCAGCCGACAGACCGAACGGGAACGCGGCAGAACGGTTTGATACAGACGGCAGGCCTGTTCCGGTAAGTGCAGGTGCATCCAGGCGCGACCGCCGAGCAATGGGCCGAGCGGTTCCAGCCATTGCCAGTCGTGCACGTGCAACAATGCTGCGAGCAGGTCCTCCGCGCGGCGCATTCGCTCAGCCGATCCGCTGGCCAGCTGGGCCCGTGCCAGGGCGTCCAGAAAAGCGGCACTGTAGCGATACGGTTCTTTTTGCAAAGCCTGGCGCTGGCGCACGAGCAAATCATGGGCTGCCGCAGCGTTGTCCAGATAAAGCCAGCAGCAGGCCAGCCACAACTGGGCGATACACCGAACCGGCGAATCCGCCGGAGCGTATGCCGCTCGCCGTAACGGAGCTATGGCTGATTCGACCTGCAATTGTTCCAGCTCCGCACGGGCTAAATACAAATAAGCCAGGTTGGCCAGGGAGTGTCCCGGGTTCTGGTCGGCAGCTCGCAGCCAGAAGCGTTTGCCAAGCTCCAACTGGCCCTGACGCCAGTAAAGCACACCGAGATTGAAGCTGGCGTAGAAGGCCTCGGGAGTTTGCGACCAGCGAGCAATCAGCCGTTCCCACCACAGTGCGGCTTCCGTGAGCTGACCCAGCTGGTAATGGCATAACCCCAGCCAGGCGATCAGGCGATGCACCTGCGGCAAGGGCGTGTTGCTGGTTTCCAAAAGCAACCGGTTCAACGTGGCCAGCACACCGCGGAACTTGGTTTCGGCCACACGCTGGCGCAGGGAAACTTGAGGGGGTTCGACGGTAGCCGTTGCCCCCACCGCAACCGGTTTCGCGTCGCGCGCATCGAGTGAATTGGCGATGGCCAGTTCCTGCTCGGTCAGGATAAAAAGCCGCCGGCCGACCTGGTACCACAGGCAACCTTCCGGTTCCAGCACAAGCGTCAGCACTTCTGCCAGCGGAAAATTCGCCAATCGCACCGATTCTAACGTGCGCGACTTGAGCGTGGCCGTGGCTTTTTCCGACACGCTCAACTCCAGGCCGGTCTCCTGAGCCAGCCGGTGTAACAACTCCAGGCACGACCCCTGTGGTAACTGCAAGGCGATCAGCGATTCCTGCGGCTGAGCGGCAGGCGTGATTTGCAGCGATTCACGACCGATCGGCCAGGGACGCACCGCCGACTCCCGCAGTCCTCGCAACCAGAGCCAGGATTCCTCCGGTGGTTCGACAGGCCAGCTGGGCCAGGCCAAAGATGGCTCCAGAGGCCCCGGCTGGGCTGTTGGCACTCGCCGTTGTAAGGACATGACGGCGAAGCTCAATCGTGCCTGAGCGATAGCGGCGGGAATCTGAGCAGTACCTTCGCTGGCACGCAAAATGGCCTGTCCCAGGTGTTGAATGGCCAGTTCCGTCTGACCGCGTCGAGTTGCCAGCCGGCTCAGAGACAACCGACAGGCGAACTCCAGGACCGTGTTCGGATGCTCATGGGCGAGATCGCTATAGAGCTGCTGGGCCTGGTCCCACTTGCCGAGACCTTCCAGGCACACCGCCACGCGATAGCTCAGCAAAGGCGGGGCATGCTCCGGTGGGGCAATGCGGCGATAACAAGCCAGAGCGGTCGCGTAATCCTGCTCCAGTAACTTCTCGTCTCCACGGGCCTCGTGGTTGCCGGGAGTGTCCCCAGCACCGGCATTTTCCCGCTCTGACGACCGGGCATGGTCGGCGTTTATTCCGGGCCAGATGAGAACAGCAATGGTACCCGCCAGGGTGCCGAAAGCCAGCCCGGCCGCGGCAACGATTGCGACTAATACCATCTTGAGCCCGCGGCGGGTAACGGCGGCGCTGACAGGCATCGGCTCCGCACTCGAATGGACCTCGGCCATGCACTAACCCCGAGCCCCTCGCTCGGCCCCGTTTTCACCTCGCTCCCGTGTCAGGATGCTTACCGGGACCTGCGTGGTATCTCCATGTCGATCCCCGCAAATGTACTTTGCGGCGATACCTGGCGGCGCTGCTCACCGCGCAGCATTCCCGCCAGAGCGAGGATTCGCCCATTCCGGCCAGGTACTACCGGCAATGCTGACAGCATCGTTCTTTTCGGCAAGATCGGTCAACTCGCTACAGTTTTTGAGGCAATCACCGTTACAAGCCTAGCACACCAGTCGCAGCGAACGCAAACTCCCCACCCGGCAGCTACACAGTAAACCGGGAAGAGACGGAAATGGTGCCGCAGACAGGCAAACTCTGCATCCGTCGGCTGAGCCATAAACCGGCAGGGAAAGGGAATGTGCATCGTGCCCTGAACAAACAAGCTCTACACCCGCCGGCTGGTCAATAGATCCGGTCAGGCGAACCGCAATGCAAACGGTCAGCAGCACGCTCACGCATTTCCGCCGGCTAACGTTATGCCTGGAAGGGAATTAAACGGGGCGATTTGCTTGCCGATGCCCGCGAGTCGTTCCGGTAACCTTATGATCGGGGGCGAACTAAACGCCAGGCACAACCGGCATGGGGGCCGCTTGTTGTGCTGGCAAAAGAAATCCCTGCGGGGAAACCGAGCAGTCGGCACGAGGCCAGCGGATGCGTTAGTGCACAGCGGCGACACATTCGCGCAGGTAGCGGATGCCGTGAGCAATATCGCGGAGGCGTTCGGCCTGCGTACCGACTTCGCGTTCGATCAGCAACGGCCCGCGATAGCCGACCTCGTATAAAGTTTGCACCCAGAGGCGAATGTTGACGGCACCCTGACCGAGCGGCACTTCTTCGCCCCAGGTGCCTTTGACCTTGGGTCGGAAAGCATCCTTGGCGTGCACACTGCGAATATCCGGGCCGAGAATCCGCACCGCTTCGATCGGGTCGCCCATGTCGTAGAGCAGCATATTAGCGGGGTCGAAATTGACTTTGACGTTGGGGCAACGAAGTTCGTCGAGAGTGCGGCGAAGCAACTGGGCAGTTTCCTGACCGGTCTCAAAGGCAATGGTCACGCCATAACGAGCCGCCAGATCGGCCGCCTGCGCCAGGGTGTTGAGAAACTCTTTCCGCTCCGGATCGCCAGGTTCGGGAATGAACCCGGCATGAAACATCAGGTCGGTCAAACCGAGCTCGCGTGTGCGCTGTAAGGCCCATTCGAGTCGCTGCAGGCGCTCCGCTCGCAGGTGCTTCGGGCCGAACCCTCCGGTTTCGCGGATGGTTTGCGGCGTGGTGTAATCCTCGCCGGGAAAGCCCAGCATGGCGCCCACCATGCGAAAACCGGCAGCGCGGGCCGCTTGCGGCATCGCATCGCCTTCCTCCCAGCTCGCATGATGCGGGTCGCCACAGGCAATCTGCACCACGTCCACACCGAGCTGGTCGAGAAACCCCTTCAGTTCGGGAATGCTGCGAACCTGCAACGACCAGCTACACACGCCAATGGCCAGCGGTTCGACGGCAGTCATGGCAAATCTCCTGTCAGGCAGCTCCGATATGTTTATGCGGCATCACGCAGTTTCTGGTCGCACCGTCGGGATAGCAGACCGCCTGTCGGGCGGCCCGGTGGCTGCACAGGGGGGTCATGCTCACCGTTTCCGGATTGTTCAGGGCGGCTGATAGGAGCCAGGTACAGCGGAGTCGTCGCCAGGAGCGCAGACGCTGGCGGCCAGGGTATAGCTTAGCGAAAGCCAGACGCCCTGGGAGTGGTCAACCGCCCCACCAGCCCGTCAGGTTCCCTGGGAGTCGATCGTAGCCACCGTCCTGGTGGCCTGGCTGGGAGTGGCAAACGGTCCAGCCGGCCCAGCTGGTTCACGCCTGCCGTCCCTGTTCCAGTTGCTTAAATAGTCCGCGGGCGATACATTTATTCTGGAGAAACCGCCGGTATCCGCCCTGGTCGTAATGGCAGTTTCGGAGGATGGCTTTTTGCGGTCGGGCCGGTCGCGGGATCGAATACGCCGATTCGCACAGCCGAAATGGCCACTTTCGGCCGCACTGAGCAGGTTTTCCCCAGCACTGGGCCTCTCGCTGTGCCACGCTTTCCGGAAGGAGGGCCGGGACAATGAGTACCGACTCTGCTGAAATGTTGCTGAAGCAGGCCCGGCAGGCATTAGCCCAGGGCGATCTGCCTCGGGCGAAGAGTTTGTATCTGCAAGCCTTGGCCCTGAACTCAGAATCGCCCGATTGTCATTACGGGCTGGCGACGGTGAATTTCTTGCTCGGCGATCTGGAAGGGGCCGCTTATCACTACAAGGAAGTCATTCGCCTCGACCCGGTCCGGGCAGCTGCTCATGTGAACCTCGGGGCAGTTTATCAGCGTCAGGGACGCCTGCAGGAGGCTGCCCAGGCGATCCTGCGTGGCATTCAGCTCGACCCAAAACGAGCCGAGTCGCATTACAACCTCGGTATCGTTTATCGCAAACTGGGCCAGTACGAAAAAGCTATCCAGGCTTATCTGGAAGCGACCCATCTCAAACCGGACATGTACGATGCCCACTACAACCTCGCCAATCTGTTAATGGAACTGCGGCGTTATTCCCAGGCGGTACACCATTACAAGCTGGCCCTGGAAATCAAGCCCGATCTGGAAAAGGCTCGTGCCGGTCTGGAGGCTGCCCAGAAGGCCCTGGAAGGCGAAACCCGCATCCTGAGCGGTACCGATACCGCCCAACCCACCGCCGCTGCGGAAAGTGCCTGGCAACGCCAGCTCGATCCCCAGCGCGATGGGCCGGTGCTCATGCGCTTGCATCAGACCTGCATCGAAGCCGAATCTCTCTGCCGCGACTATTGCATTCATCTGGAAAAAGAATTGCAGCCATCTCTGGAAGAACTGAGCGGACGGTTGCTGGCGCCAGCGTCGAATATCGGTGCTCTGGAAAAAGCTGTCGAGCAGTTCGAGCAGAACGTTCAGCGACTGGCCAGCTATCAGCGCCATTTTCAGGAACTGATGCGGCGGCTTCGGGAAGCCAGCGCGGGAATGTTCCCAGCAAGCTGACAGAATCTCCGTCGCGGTCGCAGTATATGCAGATGTTGAGGTTGCCCAACGCGGGAATGTTCCGCACAGGCTGACAAAATCCCCAGGCCACGGGATTGTCTCGAACCTGCCGCAAGTTCTTATCCGAGCCGAAGGCCTCAACGCCGACGATAACAGTCCGACTCTGCCCGACGGGAAAAACCAGTTGACCCAGGTGTCGGCATCATCCAGGGGCGAGGAAAATAGCCCGAGTCTGCCCGAAAAATATCGCGCGATCAGGGCAGCTGGCGTAAGCGAGCCGTGGTGTGGGTCACGTACCCGCGGATGCGAAACGCACAGCAGCAACAACGTCCGCGCTCGCAACCAGGAGCGGGGGGCGTAAACGAGCCGTGGTGCACATCGCGTACCCGCGGATGCGAAACGCACCGCAGCAACAATGTCCGCGCTTGCAACCAGGAGCGGCTGGCGTAAACCAGCCGTGGAAAACGAACGACACTGCACCGGCGTTCGTGAGCACACCGACGGCAGTCTCCCGCGACTTTGCGGAAGCGCCTTTGCAAGTGCGTGACCCACGCCCACGGCGGGCTCACGCCCGCCGCTCTCGTCTCCGCACGTGACGAGTGTCCCCGGACGTCAGCGGTATCGGTGTTGCAAGTGCGTTTCCCGAACAGCACGGCGGGCTCACGCCCGCCGCTCTTGGCTGGATGTGCGTTCGTGCATTCCAAAAATCGTTTTTTCGCCGGCGGACGTTCGCAACGCAACACAAGAGCGGGGGGCGTAAGCCCCCCGTGGGTTCGCTGCCGCGACTGCACCAACGTCTGTGAGCACACCGACGGCAGTCTCGCGCGACTTTACGGAAGCATTCCTGCATGTACGTTTTTCAACCCCCACGGCGGGCTCACGCCCGCCGCTCTTGGTTGTGTGTTTGCTCGTCGCTGAACAACATTCGCTTCTCACGGCACACCGATCGTACCACCGAGCCACGGCGGGCTCACGCCCGCCGCTCTTGTGGATGTGCGTTTGTGCATCGCAAAAATCGTTTTTTCGCCGACAAGCGTTCGCACCGCAATACAAGAGTGGTCGGCGTAAGCCGACCGTGGCAAACCAACGCTATTGCACTGGCGTTAGCAATTCCCACGGCGGGATGACACCCGCCGCTCTTGGGGAAGCGTTGAAAGTTGTGGGAGCGAACCTTGAAAGTCGCGGAGGTTGGCGGGCGGTGTGTTCGGCGAGTGCGGGTGGGCCGGTTTGCTTGACGGGGTTTGCCGAGACAGGTAGGATAGCTCAGCAAGGGCCAAACCGCGGAATATTGCAATTCCCGAGCCATGGGTGAACGGAT
>LJSS01000036.1_pt1 | contig 23717 bp, 16 predicted proteins | sample 890271 | NCBI WGS metagenome assembly LJSS01 (sample SAMN03797534, study PRJNA294671) | hot springs metagenome | isolation source: water from Lobios Hot Spring | place: Spain: Lobios, Galicia | collected 2011-02-08
CTTCGAGCCCCGCCCGCCGCGCCACGTGCAAGAAGACGCGAGAGAGGAGCATCCCCGTCGCGTATCCGATCAGGGCCACGATGAGGGCCTGCGCGATGATGATCCGATAGAGATCGGCATTGGAGGCGCCGATGGCCTTGAGCGTCCCGAACTCCCGGAGATGATCAATCGTGGATGCGTAGATCGTCTGCCCCACGATGATCGTCCCGATCAACAGACCGAGGAGCGCCGTGCTGAGCAGGGCGATGCCCGCTCCCGTCACCAACAGCCAATAGCGTCGCGATTTCCAGCTGAATTCCCGTTTGGTGTAGACGTCCACGCCCGTGAGCGTCTCGGCCAGATGCTGTTTCACCTCCTCGGCGGTATAACCGGGAGCGACCTTCACCAGGATATAAACGGTCTGCCCCGGTGGGATGAACGAGAGCTTGAGCGCGTTCTTGAACGAAGTGAAGACGAAGGGGCTGCCCGTGAAGGATTTCGCCCCGCGCGTGATCCCGGCGATGCGCGCCCTCTGGCCGATGATCTCCACCTCGTCGCCCACGCGGGGGAAACCCAGGCGCGCTCGATCCGCTTCGTCAATGAAGATCTGGTTGAAGTACTTCACCGCGGTCAGGTCGCCCTCGACAATGTCCCACGGCGCGCCGATCCGCGTCTCCGGATTGAAGCCGATCACCTGGATGGTCTCCTGTCCGCCATCGGGCATCTTCCAGTAGCTGAAGCCCATCAGGAAGCGCTCGGCCCAGAGGACGCCGGGAGCGCGTCGCGCCTCGTAGAGCTTCTGCTCGGAGAAGGGGAGGCCGAAATCGAAATTCTTCAAGTTCTTCGCCGTGATCCAGAGATCGGCCTCGATATGGTCGATGAGGACAGAAGCATTGGTCATGAACTTCAGGAGGAAGCCGATCTGCAGCGTCATGAGCACGACGGCGAACTGAATGCCGATCAGAGCGACCAGGAACCGAACGCGATCGTGAAACAGATTCTTCTTCGCCAGTGAGACCATCGTCGCTGTGCGCTCCTCGGCCTGCCATGCGCTCTCTTCCTCGCGAAGGATCACCGCTTCACCCCTCAAGTATACGCGACGCTCCTCGCGCCAGGAAAGGGAGCGCTCTTGCGCTCCCGGATGGGAGCGCGTACATTAAAGGCGAGGCGAAGCCACATCGGAGGAACGAGGTATGATCGTGGCAGCCGACCTCAGAGACGGGATGGTGATCAAAATCGAGGGCGAGTTGTACCGCGTCATCGAGGCCGAATACCATGCCGGCGGCGGGCAGTTTGGCGGGATGGTGTTCGCCAAGGCTCGGAACCTTCGGACTCAGCACATCAAGGAGTGGCGCTTCAATCCCAACGATAAGCTTGAGGACGTGATCCTCGAGCGCCAGGAGATGGAGTACCTCTACACGGACGGCGAGGATTTCTATTTCATGAACCCGGAGACGTTCGAGCAGATCAGCCTCCCGCGCGAGGCGATCGGGCATCGCGAGCGATTCCTGCAGCCGAACATGCGCATCCCGGTCGAGATGTACGAGGGCGTGCCGGTGAACGTCGTCTTTCCGGAGGTCGTGGAGCTGCGGGTCGTCTCGGCGCCGCCCGGACTGCGCGAGCATGAGACGAGCACTTATAAGACCGTGATCCTGGAGAACGGCATGGAGGTCCTCGTCCCGCAGTTCATCAAGGAGGGGGAGATCGTGCGCATTGAGGTGGAGACGGGGAGGTATCTCGAGCGCGTGCGCGAGGTGCGCAAGCCTGGGACGTGAGGACGACGGGACGCTGGAGGGCTCTTGAAAGAGCGAGGGATGATCACATCTTCCTTGGGAGGAGGAGCGATGGCGGGAAGACGGTGTTCTCGAATCGCAGTCGGGGGGGGCCTGATGCTCGCCCTGACTCTTCTGGGCGCGGGGTCGCCCGCGGGCCGCTCTCAAGAGGGCAACGCGCCTGTGACCTCTCTGAAGGTGGGGGATCCGGCCCCTGATTTCACGTTGCCGGATCAGAACAATCGCCCCGTGCGGCTCTCCGATTTCAAGGGGAAGAAGAACGTCGTGCTCGCCTTCTATGTGCTCGCCTTCACCGGGGGCTGAACGCGCGAATTGAAGGCCTATCAGGATGATGTGGCCAAATTCGACGCGATGGAGACGCAGATTCTGGGCATCAGCGTGGACAGCCCCTTCGCCAACAAGCGCTTCGCCGAGGACCTGGGCGTCACGTATCCCCTGCTCAGTGACTTCCATCGGACGGTCTCCCGACGCTACGGCGTCTTGGACGAGGAACGTGGCGTAGCGCGACGCACGACCTTTGTCATTGATAAGGAGGGGATCATCCGCCACATCGAGCAGGGCGCGTCGGCCATTGATCCATCGGGCGCGCGCCAGGCCTGCTCGATCTTGAGCGGGAAGAAGGAGAGGGAGTGATGAGATTCTCGACCAAGGCGATTCACATCGGGAGCGAGCCGGATCCGGCGACGGGTGCCGTGAGCGTCCCCATCTATCAGACCTCGACCTATGCGCAGGAGGGGTTGGGGAAGCATAAGGGCTTCGAGTACGCGCGCACGCAGAATCCGACGCGATTCGCCTTGGAACGGTGCTTGGCGGCGTTAGAAGGGGGGACGGCAGCGTTCGCATTCGCGTCGGGGATGGCGGCCATTAACGCGCTCGTGCAAGCGCTCTTGCGCGCGGGCGATCATGTGATCGTCTCCGAGAACGTCTACGGGGGGACGTTCCGGCTGTTCGAGCGCGTGTGGCGCCAGTGCGGTCTTGATTTCAGCTACGTGGACACGCGCGAGGTCGCGCACGTGGAGCGCGCGATTCGTCCGGAGACGCGGATGATCTTCCTGGAGACGCCGACCAATCCCTTGATGATCCTGGCCGACATTCGCGCCATCTCGGAGCTGGCGCGCCCGCGCGGCATCCGCGTGGTCGTGGACAACACGTTCATGAGTCCGTACTTTCAACGGCCTTTGGAGCTGGGGGCCGATGTGGTCGTGCACTCGACGACGAAATATCTGAACGGCCACAGCGACAGCGTCGGTGGGGCGCTCGTGGTGCGAGACGCCGAGGACGCTGAGCGGATTCGGTTTGTGCAGAACGCGGCCGGGGCGATCATCGCGCCGCTGGATGCCTGGCTCGTGTTGCGGGGGATCAAGACGTTGCCTTTGCGCATGCGGCAGCATGATGAGAACGGGCGTGCCGTCGCGCGATTCCTCGCCGAGCATCCGCGGGTCGAGCGCGTCTACTATCCGGGCCTGCCTTCACATCCGCAGTACGACTTGGCCCGACGCCAGATGTCGGGTTTCGGCGGCATGGTCGCCTTCGACGTCGGCTCGTTGGAGCGGGCGCGCGCCGTGCTGGAGAGCGTTCGCCTCTGCACCCTGGCCGAGAGTTTGGGAGGGGTGGAGACGCTGATCTCCCATCCGGCCACGATGACGCATGCGAGTCTCCCGCGGGAGGAGCGCGAGCGACTCGGCATCACCGACGGCTTGATTCGCCTCTCGGTCGGCTGCGAGGATGTCGAGGACATCATCGCCGATCTCGATCGCGCGCTCGCGCGCCTGTGAGCCCTCGCATCTGTCACGATGCGGCTCGAAATCCCAAGTCGGGAGCCGTATAATGTCCCGTATGGCAGACGAGCACCGCGTGATCGTCGCCTGGCATGCCCGGACGGATGTCGGGCTCGTGCGACCGAATAACGAGGACAACTTCCTCATCCTCGATGTGGAGCGAGGGGCATATTGGACGGCGGCCGATGGCGCGTGCGTGCCCGATGGCGTCGGGCGCTGGGAGATCGGCTCCTCTGGGATCGTGCTCGCGGTGTCCGATGGCATGGGGGGCGCTTTGGCCGGCGAGGTGGCGAGCCATTTGGCGGTCACGACGGTTGCGCGCCTGCTGCATCGGTTCGATGCCCGAGCCCTCTATGCGCACCTGCCGTTCTCCGAACGATTGCGCCTGGCCATGGAGCAGGCGAATCGCCTCATTTACGAGAAGAGTCAAGAGCATCCGGAGCTCATGGGCATGGGGGCGACGTTCACGGCGGCCGCGTACCATCAGGGGTGGCTCTATCTCGGGCAGGTGGGGGATAGCCGGGCGTACGTGATTCGCGCCGGGCGCATCCGCCAGCTCACGAAGGATCAATCGCTCGTCCATCATCTGGTCGAGGCGGGATTCCTCACCGAGGAGCAGGCCGAGCGGCACGCCTATCGGAACGTGATCCTTCAGGCCTTGGGCGCGCACCCCCACACGGTGATCGTCATGGACCGCGTGCAGGTGCGGCGAGAGGATCACGTGTTGCTCTGCAGCGATGGCCTCTCCAACAAGGTCACCGCATCGGAGATGTGCGAGATCGTCCTCGCAGCGTCGGACCTGGCGGAGGCGACGAATGCGCTCGTGCAATTGGCCATGGAGCGTGGCGGTGAGGACAATATCACCGTCCTGCTCGCGCGGTTTGAAGGCGATGCTCTTCTGCAAGCGCGAGAGGACGAGGAACCCGCGGTGCTGCACATTGAGCGGGACGATCGGCTTCCGGAGGTCGTGGAGCCGGAACTTTGGGATGAGCTGGTTCGCTTCGTTCCCGCTCTCGTCGCGAATGGAATGCGCGGTCCGGAGACGACGCGGCGCGAGGACGCTCACCCGGATGCGCAGGAGAGGGGGGCGGAGGATCGAGGTGGCTCGCAGGGAGCCTCTGAAGCGCCGGACCTCGCCGACGATCCGCCAGAGGAGGAGCCGTCGGGAATCCCTTCGCGAACTGTCGCTCGAGCGTTGCTCGTCCTGCTTCTGCTGTTGCTCTTTGGTGCCATGCTCTCCACGTGGTGGTACCTCTCGGTTCACGATCGGCGCCACGCCGAACCTGAAGAGGGACCGTCGCTCGCCCTCCACGGGGCGCTGCTCGGTTGAATGAGGCGTCTGGTCCAAAGGGGCCGTCGCGACGGCGCCATCGCGCGCCGCTGAGGATGACTTCTCCGAGGAGGGAAGGACGATGATGGAAGCGCAACAGAAGCTGCAAGTCAATCTCGACGAGGAGATGAAGCGCAGCTATCTCGATTACGCGATGTCGGTCATCATCGGTCGCGCCCTGCCGGATGTGCGCGATGGCTTCAAGCCCGTGCATCGGCGCGTCCTCTGGGCGATGTACGAGCTGGGGAACACCCACAACAAGCCGTTCAAGAAGAGCGCGCGCGTCGTCGGCGACGTCATCGGGAAGTATCATCCGCACGGGGACGCCGCCGTCTATGAGACGATCGTGCGCATGGTGCAACCGTTCTCCATGCGCTACCCCCTCATCGAGGGACAGGGGAATTTCGGGAGCATTGATGGGGATGAGCCGGCGGCGATGCGCTATACCGAGGTCCGGCTCGCGAAGATCGCCGAGGAGGTCCTGGCCGATATTGACAAGGAGACGGTGGACTTTCAGCCGAATTACGATGAGTCCCTGAAGGAGCCGACGCTGCTCCCCGTTCGGTTCCCACAATTGCTCGTCAACGGCAGCTCGGGCATCGCCGTGGGGATGGCGACGAACATCCCCCCGCACAATCTGAGCGAGGTGATCGAGGCGACGATCCACCTGTTGCAGAATCCGGAGGCGACCGTCGAGGACCTGATGCGCTTCATCCCGGGGCCGGATTTCCCGACGGGGGGCTACATCTACGGGCGCGAGGGAATTCGGCAGGCGTATCTGACCGGGCGCGGGACGATCATCATGCGCGCGCGCGCGGCCATTGATCGCATCGGGCGGGGGTCCGCACAGCGGGAGGCGATCGTCGTCACCGAGATCCCGTATCAGGTGAGCAAGGCGAAGCTGATCGAGAAGATCGCCGAGTTGGTCGCCGAGCGGAAGATCGAGGGCATTGCCGATCTGCGCGACGAATCAGACCGCGAGGGGATGCGCATCGTCATCGAGCTGAAGCGCGAGGCCGTGCCGCAGGTCATCCTGAACAAGCTCTACAAGCTCACGCCTATGCAGGAGACCTTCGGCGTCATCAATCTGGCCATCGTCAACGGACAGCCGAGGGTCCTCAATCTCCTGGAGACGCTGCAGGAGTTCATCGCCTTCCGACGCGAGGTCGTGCGTCGGCGCACGCACTATGAGCTGCGGCGCGCCGAGGAGCGGGCGCACATCTTGGAGGGGCTTAAGCGCGCGCTCGATCACCTGGATGCCGTCATCGCGCTGATCCGTCGCTCGAAGTCGGGACGGGAGGCGCGTGAGGCGCTCGTGCGGCGGTTCCGCTTCTCCGAGGCGCAGGCGCACGCGATCCTCGAGATGAAGCTCGAGCGCTTGACGAATCTGGAGCGGCAGAAGCTCGTCGAGGAGTACGAGGAGATCATCAAGCGCATCGCCGAGCTGAAGGAGATCCTGAGCAGCGAGCGCGCGCTGAGCAACGTGATCATCCGCGAGTTGCGCGCCATCCAGAAGGAGTTCGGCGATGCGCGGCGGACGCAAATCGTGGATGAGGAGGCGGAGTTCACACTGGAGGATCTCATCCCCGACGAGGAGGTCGTCATCACGGTGAGCCACAGCGGGTTCATCAAGCGGACGCCCCTGATGGTCTTCCGACAGCAGAGCCGTGGCACGCGCGGCCGGTCGGGCATGATGACGCGCGGCGAGGATTTCGTGACCAAGGTCTTCGTCGCCTCCACGCACAGCACCGTCATGGTCTTCACCGATCGCGGGAAGGTCTACAACATCAAGGCCCACGAGATCCCCGAAGCGCAAGCGGCGAGCCGTGGCCGCGCCATCACCAACCTCGTGCATATGACCAGTGAGGAGAAAGTCGCCGGTATCGTCGCCGTCCGACAGTTCGTCCCCGACCGATACGTCGTCATGGTCACCCGCAAAGGAGTGATCAAGAAGACCGCCCTCTCGGAGTTCGATACCCTGCGGGCGAGCGGGCTCATCGCGATGACCGTGGATGACGACGACGAATTGATCGCCGTGGAGTTGACCGATGGGCGGAGGAAGATCTTCCTCGCCACGCGTCAAGGGATGGCCATCTGCTTCGATGAAGGCGACGTGCGGCCGATGGGCCGACAGGCGCGCGGGGTACGCGGGATCGAGTTGCGCGAGGGGGATTACGTGGTGAGCGTCGCCGCCGTGCGCGGCGATGAGCAGATGCTCACGATCACCGAGAAGGGGTTTGGCAAGAAGACGTCGCTGCGGGCCTACCGCGTCCAGGCGCGCGGTGGCAAAGGGGTCATCAACGTCCGCACGACCGAGCGCAACGGTCAGGTCGTCGCCGTCATGCCCGTGCGCGAGGACGACGAAGTCATGCTCATCACCACGCAGGGGAAAGTGCTGCGCCTGGAGGTCTCCGAGATCCGGGAGACCGGGCGCAGCACGCAGGGCATCCGCCTGATGCGACTCGCCGCCGAGGACGCCGTCGCATCGGCCTCGCTCGTCGGCCGCGAAGAAGAAGACGGGGTGATGAGTGCGAGGGCATGATCTATGGATGCGGGAGAGAGGCGATCTGACGAAGGGACGCTCGAATATCTTCAGGCGGTCGCTCTCTTCAACGCGGGCGATTATTTCGCCGCGCATGAGGTGCTCGAACCCCTCTGGCGCCGTGCGACGGGAACGGAGCGGCTCTTCTACCACGGCCTGATCCAAGCGGCCGTCGCGCTCCACCACTTTCGGCGCGGGAATCTGCGCGGAGCGCGCCGATTGGTCGAGCGCGCGCTGGCGCGCTTGGCCGACGTCCCCACGCCGTTCCACGGACTCGATGTGGCCGATTTCGCCGAGCAACTTCGACGGTTCTTCGAGGACCCCGCGCGCGCTCCTGTCCCGCGGCTTACTCTGGCGCCCCCTATCGAGCGCACGTGAGCGCGCGCCCGCCGTCAATGCTCACCGTCGCGCCCGTGATCCAACTCGCCCGATCGCTCGCCAGGAAGTAGATGAGTTCGGCGACCTCGCGCGGCTCCCCCACGCGCCCGAGCGGATGCGTGGTCGTGCTGCGTTGCAAGAAGGCCGCGTACTCCTGCTCGCTCATCCCCCCAGCCCGATGCAGATTCGTCCGCACGACGCCCGGATTGACGGCGTTCACCCGAATGCCCTTCGGCGCCAATTCCAATGCCGCGCAACGCGTGAGCTGATCGAGCGCCGCCTTGCTCACGCAGTAGGCGAGCACGCCCGGAAACGAGCGCAATCCGGTGACGCTGGAGACGTTCACAATCACGCCGCGCGTCTTCTCCAAGTGCGGGACAGCGAGCTGCATGAGGTAGAAGATCGAGCGGAGGTTGATCCTCATCATCTCATCCCACAACTGGAGCGACGTCGTCTCCAGGCTTCCGCTTTTGAGGATCCCAGCGGCGTTCACGAGCACATCCAGCCCGCCCATCTTCGCCACAGCCCGCTCGATGCACAGCTCGCATTGCCGCTCATCCGCCAAATCGGCGACGAGAACGTGCGCGCGCCCTGGATAGGGAGCAGCCACTTCGGCGAGCGCCACCTCCCGACGCCCGACCAGCGTGACCTCAGCACCCGCTTCCAGAAAGCGCTCGGCCGTCGCGCGGCCAATGCCGCTGGAGGCGCCGGTGACGAGCACGCGTTTGCCTGACATCTCCTGATTCATCGTGCGTCCTCCCGCTCATCGTATCGGGACGAATGGCACCTCCGCACCATCGCGCTTGTAGACGCGGCCGCCTTTCATGACGAAGTCCACCTGCTTGAGCCGCGCGACGTCCGAGAGCGGATCACCCAGCACGGCGATGATGTCGGCGAGCTTGCCGGGCTCCAGCGTTCCCAGATCCTTCTCCACGCCGAGCAACCGCGCCGCCTGCAGCGTCGCGCTCTGAATGGCCTGAAGCGGCGTCATGCCCGCCTGCACCAGAAGCCGAAATTCCTCGGCGTTCTCCCCGTGCGGGAAGACGCCGGCATCCGTCCCGAAGGCGATGTTCACCCCTGCGCGAATGGCCATCTGAATTGAGCGTCGCGCATGTGGTTCGATCTCCAGTGCCTTCTTCGCCGACCACGGCGCGAGCTTCCCGCTTTTGGCGCCAGCGACGACCGACTCGAACGCCATGAGCGTCGGCACGAGATACGTCCCGTGCTCCTTCATCAACCGAATGGCTTCTTCGTCGAGCATGGAGCCGTGTTCGATCGAGGCCACGCCCGCGCGGACGGCCAGTTTGATCCCCTCCGTCCCGTGCGCGTGCGCGGCCACCTTACGCTCAGCCCATGTGGCCGCTTGCACGATGGCGCGCATCTCCTCCAGCGTGAGCTGGGGCGCGCCGACAGCATCCCCGGCCGAGAGCACTCCTCCGGTGGCGCAAATCTTGATCACATCGGCGCCGTACTTGATCTGATACCGCACGGCCTTGATCGCCTCATCCACGCCGTTGACGATACCGCGTTCGATGCTCGGTTCAGGCCACGCGTCCGGGCGATAGCCGTTCGTGTCGCAATGCCCGCCTGTGATCCCGATGGCGTGCGCCGAAACGTACATGCGGGGACCGGGAATGAGTCCGTTCCGAATGGCGTCCCGCAACGCGACATCGGCCCATTCATCGGCACCGACATTGCGCACCGTGGTGAACCCGGCCAGAAGCGTCCGCCGCGCGTTCTTCGCTCCAATGAGTGCCGCATATCCCGGCCATTCATGCAACCGATGATCGGAGTAGCCGTAGCTCGGATCGCCCGTCAGGTGCGTGTGCATGTCCATCAATCCGGGCAACACCGTATGACGGCTGAGGTCAATCACTTCGGCGTCGGCCGGAATCGCGACGTCGCGCCCGACGGCCTCGATCCGCTCGCCGCGCACGAGGATCACGACGTTCTCCATGACCTGCCCGCTCCTCACATCCACCAATCGGCCAGCCTTCAGAGCGATGGGACGCGGCGAACGTTCCGCGATCGCGCTCCGCGCGTTCGAGGATCCAACAGAACCGACAGTCGCACAGGCGAGGATGAGCATCAATGACCCTGACGTTGGTCTCCTCATGTGGCGTCCTCCTCAGGTTGTTCGCTCATGCGAGAGCATGGGGGAAGAAATTTTATGTCGGGCCTCGGGCGAGTCAAGGGAGCGACCTTTGCGGACGCTCTCGATTCGAGAGCCGAATCTGAATGGCACTACATGCATACCACGCGCGAGCCCCCGAAGGGGGCGACCGAAATTAGCCGGGGGCGAGCGCAGCGAGCCCTAGGAATGAGAGGCCCCAACCAATTTCCAAGCTCACGCATGCGGGCGGCCCATGCGGCTTGCGGACCGTGACTTGGGGGCGCTCGTTCACTCGGGCTTTATGCGAAGGGCGCGATGTCAAGAAGGCTCTCCCGCGTCACACCGTCGGGAGGGAACGCGCCTCTCGCGCTTCAGCTTCTGTGGGGAGAGCGGCGTCTTCGGGGCGGCTCACCTCCGAGTGGAGGCGATGTTGATAGGCCGCGCGCACGAAGCTCACAAAGAGTGGGTGCGGCTCAAGCGGCTTCGATTTGTATTCGGGATGGAATTGGCAGCCGAGGAACCAGGGGTGATCGGGCAGCTCGATGATCTCCACGAATCGTCCATCGGGCGATTTGCCAGAGAAGACCATGCCGTGAGCGGCGAAGAGGTCCTCGTATTCAGGGTTGAACTCGTAGCGATGACGATGGCGTTCGCTGATCTCCTCTCGCCCGTAGATGCGCGCGGCTAGAGTGCCGGGGCGCAAGCGGCAAGGGTAGGCGCCCAGCCGCATCGTCCCCCCCATCTGCTCCACCCCGAGCAGGTCGCGCAGCTTGTAGAAGATGCGGTGCGGTGTCTCGGGATTAAACTCGGTGCTGTCGGCCTCGTCCAACCCGCATACGTTTCGTGCGAACTCGATGCAGGCGCATTGCATGCCCAGGCAGATGCCGAAGAAGGGCGTTTTGGTGCGCCGCGCGTACGTGATGGCTTTGAGCATGCCGGCGATGCCGCGCTTGCCGAAGCCCCCGGGCACGAGGATCCCATCCACGTCACGGAGCCGTTCTTCCCAGTGGTCGTCGGCGACCAGATGCTCGGCTTCAATCCAACGGATGTTGACCCGCAGATTGTTCGCCACGCCGCCATGCACGAGCGCTTCGCGCAGGCTCTTGTAGGAGTCCTCCAGCTGCACGTACTTGCCCACGATGCCGATGGTCACGCTGTCGGCCGGATGCTTGATCGCCTCGACGAGTCGCACCCAATCGCGTAGGTCACTTTCAGTGGCCGGCAATTTCAGCATGCGGAGGATCAGATCGTCCAGACCCTGTTTGGCGAATTCCAGAGGGACCTCGTAGATGGACTCCACGTCGAGCGCGGCGATGACCGCTTCTTCCGAGACATTGCAGAAGAGCGCGATCTTCGACTTCACGTCCGGGGGCAGGGGACGACTCGTCCGACAGAGCAGGATGTCGGGTTGGATACCAATGGCGCGCAGCTCCTTGACCGAATGCTGCGTGGGCTTGGTCTTCAGTTCTCCAGCCGTGCGAATGTAGGGAACGAGCGTCAGGTGCACGAAGATCGCGTTCGAGCGCCCGACCTCATTGCCGAGCTGACGAATGGCTTCCAGAAAGGGTTGCGATTCGATATCGCCGACGGTGCCGCCGATCTCCACGATGACCACGTCCACGCCTTCGGAGATTTGCCGGATCGCTCCCTTGATCTCATCGGTGATGTGGGGGATGACCTGCACGGTCTTGCCCAGGAAATCGCCGCGTCGCTCCTTCTCGATGACCGAGAGGTAGATGCGCCCGGTCGTCCAGTTGTTCGCCTGCGTCATGCGGGCGCTGGTGAACCGCTCGTAGTGACCGAGGTCCAGATCGGTCTCCGCGCCGTCATCGGTGACGTAGACCTCGCCGTGCTGGAACGGAGACATGGTGCCCGCGTCCACGTTGATGTAGGGATCGAACTTCTGCAGCGTCACGCGCAACCCGCGCGCCTCAAGCAAACGCCCGATCGAAGCCGCCGCGATCCCTTTCCCCAAGCTGGAGACGACCCCACCCGTGACGAAGATGTATTTCGCCATAGCGTCTCTCCCCTCTCATTCTACCGAGGGGGGACGATCTGTCAAGCATCCCGAACGCGTCGCCTCCGTGCCGGTCGCCCGCACAAGGCGTGAGATCGCCGCCTCCGTGGGGCTCTGGAGCCTCGCGCGAAGGGGGAGGAGGATCGCTCTCGCGCTCGCTATTTGGGCGAGAGGCCTGCGTATCGCTTCGCTCGGCGGATCTCGGGGATCGGTCGTCTTTGGCCGAAAGCCTTATAATACGGCTTCTGGAAGAAGCGTGGGGGAGAACATCAAAGAGGAGGTGAGTCGAACGATGCGCGCCTGGAGCGGTCGATTTCACAGGACGATCCGACACGGTGCGTGCGCCGCGGGGATGCTCCTCGTCGGGTTTCCGATCCCGCAGGAGCACGTGCGGCTCCTGCGGGAGAAGACTGAAGCGCGGCTGCGGGAGATCGTGGCCAGCGCGCGAGGGGTGATGGGGATCGTCGCCGTGGATCTGGTGAGTGGTGAGCGCTTCGCCATCAATGAGGATCTCGTCTTCCCACAGGGGAGCGCCATCAAGATCCCCATCCTCATGGAGGTCTACAAGCAGGCCCATGAAGGGCGATTTCGGCTGACGGATCGGCGGCGCCTTGAGAAGGCGCACGTCGTCGGAGGGAGCGGGATCTTGAAGGAGTTCGGCGAGGGGTTATCCGAATTGAGCATCTACGATCTGTGCGTGCTGATGATCGTGCTGAGTGATAACACGGCGACTAACATGCTCATTGAGATGGTCGGGATGGAGAACGTCAACCGGACGATGGCCGCATTGGGGCTGACGCGGACGCGCTTGCAGCGGAAGATGATTGATCCGGCGGCCTCGGCGCGTGGGGAGGAGAATCTCTCGACACCGGCTGAAGCCGCGCGTCTTATGGAGATCCTCTATCGCGGCGAGTTCATCAATCGCGAGGTCTGCGACCAGATCCTGGCCATTTTGAAGAAGCCGAAGCGAACGGCTGTGAGCGCGGGCGTGCCCTCGGGGGTGCCGATCGCCTCAAAGCCCGGCAGCATTCCCGGGGTGTCAACCGAGTGGGCGATCGTTGAGCTGCGCGAGCGGCCCTATGTCCTCGTCGTGATGGAGAATTACGGGATGGGGGAAGACGCACCGGCGGCTTTTCGGGAGGTCTCACAAACGGTGTACGACTATTTCTGGCGGGTGGGGAGAGCGACGCGCTACGGGACGTATGTGGACCCCGCGCTCCGGAAGCCATGAGGGGGCCTCCGCGCGCGAGCCCTCAGGCCTTCGGGTCGCATTACAGCGCGTGTTGAAGAGGCCGAACGCGTCAGATCCGGAGGAAGATACGCTTGCGGTAGAGCAGACCCATCGGCGCGAGCCAAAACGCGACATACGCGAGGGCGAAGAGAAGCGATCCTCTCCAGGGACCAGCCCACGAGGCGAAGAGCGTCTCGTAGATGTATGCCTTCACGCTGATCGCCGCTCCATCCGGTCGCGTGATCTTCGCGAGACTCATTATGCGGGCGACGAGACCCGAGAGTACGAAGACGATGATGGCGTTCGTCCCAAAGATGAGAAAGGGGACAAATGGTCGGCGAATCCCTTTCACTTCGACCATCCAAAAGCAAGCAGCGAGACAGAGCCATGCCATTCCGGCAGTGAAGACGGCATAGGAGCTGGTCCAGAGATTCTTGTTGATCGGGAACCACAGATTCATCACGTGCCCTAGGGCCACACCGACGATCCCGGCGCCGATGAGACCGAGCACCTTCTCTCGCGCCATCCGGGACGACGTGAGCCAGTGGGCGGTCACGACGCCAAAGAGCGTCGTGCTGATGGCGGGGATTGTGCTCAGGAGTCCCTCCGGATCCCAAGTCGGCCGATAGAGGTGGCCATGCAGCAGCATGTTGTCCAGATAGGCGGCCAGATTCCCCTCTTTCTCCAGCACACCAGCGCCGTAGCCGGGAACCGGCACGAGCTTCATCAGCAGCCAATACACGGCGAGCAGAACGAGGGCGACCAGTATTTGGCCCCTCGCCTTCGCCTTCAGGACGATGAGGGCGGCGAAGAAATAGCACAAGGCGATCCGCTGCAAAACGCCGGGGATGCGGATCCGGGAGAGGTCGAACTGAGGGAAACCGTTCAAAAACAAGCCGAGGGCGAAAAGAATAAGCGCGCGGCGCAGGATATGTCCCCAGATCGCGCGTCGGGATTCGCCGCGCGCCAGACGCCGCCCGAGAGCCAACGGGATCGCCACGCCCATGATGAAGAGGAAGAAGGGGAAGATCAGATCCGTGGGCGTCCATCCGTGCCATTCGGCGTGCGCCAGTGGCGGGTAGACGTAGTTCCAACTGCCCGGATTGTTCACCAGAATCATGCCCGCGATCGTCAGGCCGCGAAACACATCGAGGGAGACGAGGCGTTCGACCCGTGGCGAGGTCGCGATGTGATGGGACCCTGCGTGCGTCGCGCGAACCATAGTTTGAGAGCGCCGAGTCGGCGAGATTCAGTCGAGCCGATCTCCCCGTTCGACGCGGCATCATCCTAGCAGGAAGTGCGAGGACGATCAAGCGTCCGTGTCCGCTGGGCGTTCGCCAAGGGTGCATCCTTGAGGCGCGCGGAATTGACGAATGGGGAAAGAGCAGCTAAAATGTCCATCCGAAATGGGTGCCGCTATGGTGTAAGTGGTTAACACGCAGGCCTCTCAAGCCTGAGAGTGCGGGTTCAAGCCCCGCTAGCGGCACCAGCGCGCAGTCCCCCGTCAGAAGACGAGCCTCTTATGCTTTAGCCTCGAACCCTGGGAAGCTTGTCAGGAGCCGAGTTTCCCTCGCCGGAAACTGTTCGTCTGGGGAATGTGCCAAGCGCATCGAGGGAGGGGATTCCATCTCTTCGGCAGGTATTTCCGTCGAGCCGGCATCGTTCTCCTCCGTTTGGAAGAGACTCAGGAGGGAGAAGACGCCCATGCGCTTCAGAGGCGCATCATCGGCGTGTGAGAGGCCCGCGTCGTGAGGGAGTAGCGGGGGAAGAGAGAAGCCGATGTGGCACAATTTCTTCACCGGAAAAAATCTTTGGCGTCGCCGGCGGGATTTGAACCCGCGAATCCTGGCTTGAAAGACCAGTGTGTTAGACCGGGCTTCACCACGGCGACGCAGGTTGTATTTTTAGCAAAAAACCGTCCATTTGGCAATCCCCGTCATAGGATAGTGCGCGAGGAGGGGAGAGCCATCCCCCTGCTTTCGATGCGTAGCGCTCATCCGCTTGGGTTCACGCTCTGTGTCGTTCGGAGCTGGCCGAGCAGCCACGCGACGACGCCGAGTCCGGCGACGAAGAGCAGAAGGAAGAGGATGAGAGGGCTCCACTGAATGTGGACTGGCTCGGCCGTCACATCGAGGAAGCCGCGGAGCTCTACGTTCTGGACGATCTGACGGCTGATGGCATTGAGGGCCAGGACGAGAACTTGAGCCAGGGCTGTTGCCGCCGCGCGCGCCCGCGTTCCTCCTCGCCGCCATTGCCAGAGGATCAGGAGCCAGGGAAGGCCGGGGCCGAGTGCCGTCAGGCCCGTCAGCACGCGCATGGGGCCACGCATCATCTCCGCGCGCACCTCTTCCGGCCATGTTCCGAAAACGTACCAGGAGCCGGTGAGCGCGAACCCGATGACACCGAGGGTGGAAACGGTAAAGGCCACGCGCCGAGCCGTCGCGCGATATTCAGCGCTCTCTCGGGAAGCGAGCCACTCCGCATCCACGAGGATGAAGACGGCCGTCGTGGTCAGGGCCAAAGCGAACATCATGAGCCATCGGGGCCAGAGCGTCGGATCGTCGGTGTTCAGAGCGGTCCCAAGCGGCGCCCCCGCCACGCTCTCGCGAAGCCAGAGATCGGGCCAGGCGCGCACGTTCGTCATCAAGCTGAAGGCGTTTGAGAAGAAGAAGCCGATGAGGAGAAAGAGCGCGGCCGTCACCCATCCGACGGCCTGCCGCCACCGCGCCGGTACGGCTCCTTCCGAGCGGAGTCCGGCGACGTAGATGTACACGCCGTAATACGCGAGCGTGAGCAGGAGGATGATGCTCACCCACGGCCAGGCCATGAGGATCGTCGCCGGATAGAAGACCTTGTAGTAGGCGACTTGAGTGAAGAGCAGGGGGACGATGCCGAAATTGATCCCCAAGGCGATCAAGATCGGCATCGGCTGCATCAGGCGTCGGGAGAGGCGCCGCGTTTCTTCCCCCCCGCGCCAGTGCAAGAGCATGGCCAGCAGGATGCCGGTATACCACAGATGCATGGGGATCATGTGAAGCGTGAAGCCCAGGACTTTGAAGAAGACCAAGAACCAATACGGAGCGGGGTATCCCAGTGGGCTTGAGGGGCCAATCAGGGTCGTGGGGTCCATCATGCACCTCCTATCGCTCTTCTCCGAAACGCATGCCGCCGGGTCGCGGGTGCGCGATCCGAAGGAGATATTTCGTGAGCAATTCCGCTTCCTCGGGCGTGCCAGCCCAAGGCGGCATGAAGAAGTGGGCTTTCTCCGGGTGCTTCACGACCGTGCGCACCATGTCGGGCGTCCATCCGCGCAGCAGTTGGCCGACGGCTGAGAACCCGCGTCGTCCCGCGTGGCAATCGTTGCAGTGATAGAGGAAGAGGACCTCGCCGAGCTTCACCTGATCTTCCTCAGGGAGCATCAGGAGCCGCGGCGGATCAATGCGGCCGTCGTTCAAGACCTGAGGGTAATGGTGGCTCACCCACGCTTTCGTCCAGGTTCCACCCTCCAAATAGCCGGTCCGACGGAGCTCCGGCACCTTCTCCGCGTAGATCTGGTTGCCCAGGACCACATTGTAGATGATGTACGGCTTTCGAACGGCCTCGCGGATGTACTCGCCTGTGGTGATCGCTACGAGCCCGAAGGTGAAGAAGAGGAGGGCGAATCCGGGCGAGAGCCAGCCCGGATTTCGATAGGGGCCGAGATAGAGCATGAAGAATACGGCGATCGTGACGGCGAACAGGAGCACGACGAGGATGTTCAGTGTGCTCGCGGCGACCAGCGCGGCCCTGGCCGATTCGGGCAGCGTGAGGAACCAGCCGATCCCCCCCAGGACGATCAAGAGGGATCCGAGCAGAGCCGGTCGGGCCGATCGCGCCGCGATCAGATCGCGCAAGGCGGGATCCTTCGCCTTGAACGCAGCGTGCAAGTAGACGTAAAGCGAAGCGAGCAGAAAAGCTCCGCCCGTGCGCGCGAGCACTTGTGGGACGAATTGAGGATTCAAAAAGCCGGCCCAGAAGGTGCGCTCATCCGGCCATCGCCCGGAATGCAACATGAAGGCCGTGATGCCGGTGATGATCACGAGGCTCATCCATGCCGATCCGGCGTACATCCAGCCCACGCGCACATGGGTCTTCGGATCGAGCCGTCCCCAGAAATAGTAGAAGATGAACGCCGACACGATCTCCAGCACGAAGAAGACATATTCCATCGCCCATCCGAAGACGAAGATGTGGATGAGGGTTTGTGTGGCCAGGGGCGAAGCGACGCCGATCGTCCACCAGATGCCGACGCCCGTGATCGCCCCGTAGACCACGGTGATCAGGATGAAGAACCAAGCGTGTTCCTTCAAATAGGCGAGGTATTCCCGGTGGTTCTGCCGGTAGGCGTACTGCGTCTCGACGGCCAGAAAGAGGCCGCCGCCGACCGCGTAGTGCGCGACCAGGACATGAAGGACGGCGATGATGGCGATGAGCATGGGGGAGGTGAAGAACGGGACATACCACCATGGATAGTGCATCGCGCGTCTCCTCCTTTCTCGCCGCTCTCGGGCGTCTGACGCGGGGGACCCACGTGCGGGGCCCACTCCCGAGTCAGATCCGCCCCAGCATCGTATACGATCCCGCGCGGCCCCGGAAGGTTTCAGGCGGGCATGCGCCTATTCCGGCAAGCGCCACGCGTAGGAGCTGAGCACGCGCAGGTAGTTCGCCCGCTCGAAGGCGGCGGGCTCGGCCACCCGCTGCTGGCTCAAGCTCCCTCGCATCTGGCGGAGCGATTCGTACTCGTGCTCCTCCATCCATTGGGCGAGGTCGGCCAGGACCGTGCGCACGTAGCCGATGCCGTATTTCAGTAGTGCCGAGGCCATCATCGCGACGCTGGCTCCGGCCATGATGGCTTTCACGACATCGTAGACCGTGTGCACGCCTCCGGTGACGGCCAGATCCGCGCGAATGCGCCCGTAGAGGATAGCGACCCAGTGAATGCGCAGCAGCAGCTCATACGAGCGGCTGAGGGTCAACGTCGGGACAACCTCCAACCGTTCCACGTCGAAGTCGGGTTGATAGAAGCGATTGAAGAGCACGAGCGCATCCGCTCCGGCATCGTCCAACTGTTTGGCCACATTCGCGAAAGCGGTGAAGAAATGCCCGAGCTTGACGGCGACGGGGAGGGTGACGCTCTCTTTCACGGCGCGCACCAACTCGACATATCGGCGCTCGACCTCGGTGCCGGTGAGATTCGGGTCGGTCGGGATATAGTAGATGTTCAGCTCCAGGGCATCGGCTCCCGCGTGTTCAATCGCTTGAGCGTACCGAATCCATCCGCTCGGCGTGACGCCATTGAGGCTCGCGATGATCGGGATGCTCACGGCCGCCTTGGCGCGACGAATGTGCTCCAGATACTCCTCCGGCCCCAGCTTGTACGAGGCCATATCCGGGAAGTAGCTGAGCGCTTCGGCGTAGCATTCCGCACCGTGCGAGAGGTAGCGATCCAGAAGCTCGCTCTCGATGTGGAGTTGCTCCTCGAAGAGTGAGTGGAGGACGACGGCAGCCGCTCCCGCCTCCTCCATGCGCCGAATGTTGTCCACGCTCTCGCAGAGCGGGCAGGAGGAGACGACGAGCGGGTTGCGGAGCGTCAGGCCGAGATAAGTCGTCGTGAGATCAGGCATAGCGCGCCTCCTTCATCCATTCTTCGACGGGGAGATTCGCCAGGTACTCGTAGAGCCGCCATCGCGCGAGCACGTCCTTCTCCGCGAGTTCGAGCAGGGTGCGGGCCGCTTCCGGCCGACTGTGGACGAGCATCGTGTAGCGCGTCTCGTTGTAGATGTACTGGCGCAGGGGGAGGCTCGGTGCTTTGGAATCCAAGATGAGTGGATTCTTCCCCTCCTTGAGCCGATCGGGATGGAAGCGCATCAGGGGCCAGTAGCCGGAGAGGACAGCGGCCTTCTGTTGTTCCATACCGAAGCGCAGATCGTAGCCGTGCGCGATGCAGTGGCAGTAGGCGATGATGAGGGAGGGACCCGTGTAGGCTTCGGCTTCCAGAAAGGCCTTCACCGTGTGCGTATCGTTGGCGCCCATGGCGACGCGGGCGACATAGGCGGTCCCATAGGTCATGGCCATCAGCGCCAGGTCCTTCTTCGGCATCGGCTTTCCACCCGCCGCGAATTTGGCGACGGCGCCACGGGGCGTCGCCTTGGACATCTGCCCTCCCGTATTCGAGTACACCTCCGTATCGAGCACGAGGAGATTGACATTGTGTCTGGAGGCCAGGACGTGATCCAATCCCCCATAGCCGATGTCATAGGCCCATCCGTCACCCCCGATGATCCACACGCTCTTGCGCACGAGCGCATCGGCGACGTCCAACAACTGGCGCGCTTCCGGGTGCGAGAGCGCGGTCAGGCGCTCTTTCAGCAGGCGCACGCGTTCGCGCTGACGTTCGATCCCCTCCTCGGTCGTTTGATCGGCAGTCAGCAAGGCTTCGACCAGCTCCTCGCCAATGGCGAAGGCCAAGCGTCGAAGGAGCTGGCGGGCGTACTCAGCGTGTTGGTCCAGAGCCAAGCGCATGCCGAGCCCGAATTCCGCGTTATCTTCGAAGAGCGAGTTCGACCATGCGGGGCCGCGCCCCTCGCGATTCACTGTGTACGGTGTCGTGGGGAGATTCCCTCCGTAGATCGAGGAGCAGCCGGTCGCATTGGCGATCAGCAGGCGATCGCCGAAGAGCTGCGTGAGCAGTTTGATGTACGGCGTCTCGCCGCAGCCGGCGCATGCTCCGGAGAATTCGAAGAGCGGCTCCAGGAGTTGGACGTCCTTCACCTGACCGAGGTGAAGTGACCGCCGATCCACGTCCGGCAGTTGGAGGAAGAACTCCCAATTCGCGCGTTCCGTCTCGCGCAGCGGCGCTTGCGGGTGCATGTTGATCGCCTTGTGACGCGGCTCGCTCTTGCTCTTGGCCGGACACACCTCGACGCAGAGGGCGCATCCAGTGCAGTCTTCCGGAGCGACCTGCAGCGTATACCGCCATCCTTTGAACTCGATCCATCGCGCCGGAGCCGATTTGAACGTCGGGGGCGCTTCGGCCAACCAGGTCGGATCGTACACCTTGGCTCGAATGACCGCGTGCGGGCACACGAGCACGCACTTGCCACATTGGATGCAGAGGGATTCGTCCCACACGGGGATCTCCAACGCGATATTTCGCTTCTCCCATCGCGTCGTGCCGCTCGGGTACGTGCCATCTGGTGGGAAAGCGCTCACGGGCAGCTCATCGCCTTCGCCCGCGATCATCCGCGCCGTCACCTCGCGCACGAAGGGGGGCGCTTCCTGGGGAACCGGAGGACGGAGATCGAATGGGCTCGTCACGCGCCCCGGGACGCGAACTTCATACAGGTTCTCCAGGGCGCGGTCCACAGCGGCCAGGTTCTTCTCGACAATTGCCGCGCCCCGCTTGCCGTATGTCTTGTGGATCGCCTCGCGCATGGCCGCCAGCGCCTGATCGAGCGAGAGCACACCCTTCAGGTATCCCCCTCGATCCTCCGAACCGTCGGACGTCTTCGGATATTCGCCCGTGATGAGGGCGAAGAAGCACGCTTGCATGATCGTGTTGATGCGTCCCCCCAGGCCCGCCTCGCGCGCGACCCGATACGCGTCGATGACGAAGAAGCGGAGGCTCTTCTCGAGGATCTCTCGTTGGATCGTGCGCGGGAGATGGTCCCATACCTGCTCCGGGCCATATGGGCTGTTGAGCAGGAACGTGGCTCCCGGCTCGGCGACCTTCAGGACGTTGATGCGCTCCAGGAAGGGGAATTGATGACACGCGATGAAGTTCGCCCGCGTGATGAGGTAGGTCGAACGAATCGGGCGCGGGCCGAAGCGCAGGTGCGAGATCGTCATCGAGCCCGCTTTCTTCGAGTCGTAGACGAAGTAGCCCTGCGCGTAATAGTTCGTATGCTCCCCGATGATCTTGATCGAGTTCCGATTGGCGCTCACCGTTCCGTCGGCGCCGAGCCCATAGAAGACGGCGCGCACGGTCTGCGGATCCTCGGTGGAGAACGTCGGCTCGTAGGCGAGACTCGTGTGTGTGACGTCATCGCGAATGCCAATGGTGAAATGGTTCTTCGGGTGCTCTCTCTTCATCTCGTCGAAGATGCCCTTGATCATGGCGGGCGTGAACTCCTTCGAGGAGAGGCCGTAGCGCCCCCCGATGATGCGAGGCGGCGAGGGGAAGGGGGCCGTCCCTTCCGCCATCGCCTCGTGCATGGCTGCGACGACGTCCAGATAGAGCGGCTCGCCGAGGCTCCCCGGCTCCTTCGTGCGATCCAGGACGGCGAGGACGCGGACCGTCGGAGGCAATGCGGCGATGAGGTGCATGACGGAAAAGGGTCGGTAGAGACGGACCTTGATGAGGCCCACAGCTTCGCCCCGTGCCAACAGATGTTCCACCGTCTCGTGAGCCGCCTCGGCCCCCGACCCCATGAGGACGAGTACCCGATCCGCATCCGGAGCGCCCACATAGTCGAACAGGTGATAGCGCCGGCCCACCACACGGGCGAATTTGTCCATCACGTGCTCCACGATCGTCGGACAGGCGCGGTAGAAGGGATTGACGGCTTCGCGGCTTTGGAAATACACATCCGGATTCTGCGCCGTTCCGCGAATGAAGGGACGATCGGGTGAGAGCGCTCGCGCGCGATGCGCGCGCACCAGCTCGTCATCAATCATCGCGCGCAGATCCTCCGGCGTGAGCATCTCAACTTTCATCACCTCGTGAGAGGTGCGGAAGCCGTCGAAGAAGTGCAGGAAGGGAATGCGCGCTTCCAGGGTCGCCGCCTGCGCGATGAGGGCCATGTCCATGGCCTCCTGCACGGAACCGGAGGCCAGGAGCGCGAATCCGGTCGCCCGCGTGGCCATGACGTCGCTGTGATCGCCGAAGATCGAGAGGGCGTGCGTGGCCAGCGAGCGCGCGGCCACGTGAAAGACCGTGGCCGTCAGTTCCCCCGCGATCTTGTACATGTTGGGGATCATCAGGAGCAGACCTTGCGAGGAGGTGAAGGTCGTCGCCAGCGCGCCGGCCTGCAAGGCCCCGTGGATAGCGCCGGCTGCCCCTCCCTCGCTCTGCATCTCAATGACCGTCGGCACGGTGCCCCAGATGTTCGGCCGCCCTTCAGCCGCCCATTGATCGGCCAGCTCCCCCATCGGCGAAGAGGGGGTGATGGGATAAATGGCGATGACTTCATTGAGCTGATAGGCGATGGATGCCACGGCTTCGTTCCCATCGAGCGTCACTTGTGGTCTTTGTGCCATAAGGGTTCCTCCCCTTCTGCTTCTCGCGGCGCCGGATCGTCCCCCTCCGACGGGGGAGAGGAGGACGCCGGCGCGGGTTCTCCGAGATGAAAAAGCGTCGGCAGCAGCCGGCGTTCGCGAGCGGCGCGGGCCAGCTCCTCGCGGAACTTCGGATGGGCGATGCGAATGAGGGCCTCGGCGCGTTCCCGCAGGTTCTTCCCATGTAGGTCCGCGATCCCATACTCGGTGACCACGTAGTGCACGTCCGCGCGCGTGGTCACAACCCCGGCTCCCGGTCGGAGCATCGGGACGATGCGCGAGACTTCACCCCCGCGGGCCGTCGAGGGCATCGCGATGATCGGTTTCCCGTTGGGCGCGTGCGCAGCGCCGCGCATGAAATCGAGCTGCCCGCCGAAGCCGGAATAAATCTGCGTCCCGATCGAATCGGAGCAGACCTGCCCGGTCAGATCCACTTCAATGGCAGAGTTGATCGCGACCATCTTCTCATTGCGCGCGATGATGAACGGATCGTTCGTGTAGTCGCACGGATGGAATTCGAAGAGCGGATTGTTGTCCAGGAAGTCGTAGAGACGCCGGCTCCCGAAGGCGAAGGTGCAGACGACCTTGCCCGGATGAATCGTCTTTCGCGCGCCGGTGATGATGCCCGCTTCGATCGCCTCCATGATCCCATCGGAGACCATCTCGGTATGAACGCCCAGATCGCGCTTGTCCTTCAAGGCGGCGAGTACGGCGTCCGGGATGCTCCCGATACCGAGCTGAAGAGTCGCCCCGTCTTCGACCAGCTCGGCGATGTATTCGCCGATTCGCCGTTCCACCTCGGTGAAGCTCGACCGCTGAAGCTCCGGCAATGGGCAGGAGACTTCGACCAATCGGGTGATGCGCGAGATGTGCACGAAGCAGTCGCCCAGCGTGCGGGGCATCTGATCGTTGACCTGCGCGAGGATGATGCGCGCGCTCGCGATGGCAGCCATCGTGGCCAGGCATTCCACGCCGAGGCTCATGAAACCGTGCTCGTCCGGCGGCGTCGTGTGGATGAGCGCGACATCCACCGGCATGCGTCCGCTCTTGAACAGGCGAGGAATCTCATGCAGATGAATCGGGACATAGTCGGCGCGTCCCTCGTTGACGGCCGCGCGGTCCGCCGGTCCGACGAAGAGCGAATTATGGCGGATGTGGTCGCGCGTCTCGGGTCGAGAGAGTGGGTCTTCGCCGAGCAGCAGGACGTGCGTCACCTCGACGCGCTCCAGCTCCGCGGCGCG
>LJSS01000038.1_pt1 | contig 23482 bp, 22 predicted proteins | sample 890271 | NCBI WGS metagenome assembly LJSS01 (sample SAMN03797534, study PRJNA294671) | hot springs metagenome | isolation source: water from Lobios Hot Spring | place: Spain: Lobios, Galicia | collected 2011-02-08
GACAGACAGACAGTAGACTTGGGGCCGTCAAGGTGGTGTGAAACGACCGTGAGGAGGTTGATGCCATGCGCCTGACGCGGGAGCTGCTCCGACGCCGCGTGGTCATCGGGGTGATCCTGGCAGCTCTGATCAGCTTCCCGATTGGGAAGCCATCTCATGCTGGCTCTTGCCCAGGAGGGCAGAGCTGCACATATCGAGTTGAGATCGAGCCGGTATCCGAGAGCTGCTTCGATCTCACCATGACCGAGTTTTGCGGCTCGATTCTCGGCCCATACTTCTGTATGATGACGTGCTGGGCGACGTTTTGCGTCTCTTCGAGCAGTTGGCTGTATACCGGGGGATGTCTCGGCCCGGCATGCCTAGAGGGGTGAAATCGGGGTGATTGCAAGGACACCTCGATCAAGACCGCATTCCTTTGACGGAGGTGAGATATGCTGCGTGAGGGCCTTCTCCGCTACTGGAGGTGGGCTATCGGGCTTGGCCTCGCTGGTAGCTTCTTTTTGACCCCTCTCTTGGCTCAGGCTCAGGAGGTACCCGTACAAACCTTTCGGAGGAGCGGCGAGCTGTTGTCCAAGCGAGTTGAGGTCAAGGCCGCAGAAGTAGTCCGTCTCGTGTGCGAGGGCATGGCCGAGGATGATCTGATCGTCATCCGAAGTCGAGGGAAGGACGTGCGGATCATCGGAGGCATCTATCACGGCGTGCCATTCCGGAGAGAGGCTCAAAGCTCTCGGCTCTCCTCCCTATTTCCTTTGTCATATGCCCCCCTGCCGGAAGAAACACTTGAGGTTCACGGAGCTGAAATCGTGTTCCGGCGTCCGCTCGCCTTACGGGGGGTCGTCTTTCTGGACGTCTCAGTGCCGGAGGGAGCTCAGGTGCAATGGGTGGTGAATGGCCATGCGGTCCTTGATGCCTCAGTGAGCGAGCCCCTCTCGTTCTCGGGCGGTCGGCTCGGAATCGGATCACGAACGGTTGCGGAGACGGCCGTGCGGGCAGTGTTTCGGGACTGGATGGAGGACGGAGTCGCTCCGCTTTCGGAGGGAGAATATGTCGTGCCTTGGCGTCGTCTGACGGTGCGCAGAAAGGTGGAGCTGGGGATCAAAGCCGGAGAGGTGCGACGCGTGATCCTGGGAATTGATGAGGCTGGTCGAGTCGTTCGGGCGCTCGCCTTCACCGATGACGGGCGGCGCGACGCGGAGGTGGAGGCGCGGGTGCGGCAATGGGAGTTCGAGCCGTTTCTCATTGACGGCCGAGCCGTTCGCGTCGTCACCATGCTCACGCTCCGATAGATGGGGCCTCGGCTCGGGCTCGAGCCGCTTCCTACATCGGGCGATCCCTGTGGGGGGAGCGGACGGAGATTGAGCGCTCGTCTTCTCAAATCGCGGCGTCTCTCAACGGGAGAACGGATCAAGACCGTCTTCGGCGTCCATCTCGGCTTCTCAGGGAGCACACACTCCCCTGGTTCGTTGACCGCACGGCGTGGTGTTGGTGTGCGGATCGTCGCCCTCGGCGAGGAGGGACAAGAGGCTCTCTCGTTCTCTGAGGATGTCCTTGAGGTCTTGGGGGACTCGCGTGTGTGGATGTCGCGCTCGCCGAGGGATAGAATTATGGCTCGATGCGTGAGCCAGTCCGAAGCTGGGGAGGGATATGCCGGTGGCCTCGGATGTCATCGTCGTGGGGAGCATCAACGCCGATCTGGTCATTCGCGTGCCGCGCCTGCCGCGACCTGGAGAGACCGTCTCCGGGTACAACTTCAAGGTGTTCGGCGGCGGGAAGGGCGCCAATCAGGCGCTGGCCGTGGCGCGCTTGGGGGGAAAGGTGCGGCTCATCGGGAATGTGGGGACGGATGATTTCGGCGCGATGGTCATCAAGGGCCTCGCCAGCGGGGGGGTCAATGTCTCCCTCGTCGAATGGATCCCTGATGTGCACACGGGCGTCGCTCTGATCATGGTGGACGAATCAGGAGAGAATGCCATCGCGACCGCCCCCGGTGCGAATCGCCACTGGGTGACGCGGGGGGCCCCTTATTTTCGGAACCTCTTTCAGACGTGTCATCCCCACACGACGGTGATCCTGCAGTTGGAGATCCCCCTGGAGATCGTCGAGGCCGTCACGGCAGCCGCCCGCGATTATGGATTGCGGGTGATCTTGAATCCGGCTCCTGCCCGCGCGCTCGACGATGAGCTGCTGCGGCGCGCCGATGTGATCACCCCGAATCGGCACGAGGCGTCGGAGCTGAGTCGCATGAAGATCACCGATCTGGAGAGCGCGCGGGAAGCGGCACGCGCCTTACTCAATCGGGGCGTCGGCTGCGTCGTCGTCACGTTGGGCGGGGAGGGAGCCGTGATCGCCACGCGCGCCGGGATCTTCCACGCCGCGCCCTTCGAGGTGAAAGCTGTGGATTGTACGGCAGCCGGCGATGCCTTCACCGGAGGTCTGGCCGTCGCCTTGAGCGAAGGCCTGGACCTCTTCTCCGCCGTGAAGTTCGCCAACGCCTGTGGGGCCATCGCCGTCACCAAGGAGGGCGCGCAGCCCTCGATGCCCACGCGCGCCGAGGTCGAAGAGCTGCTTCGGGCGCAATCCCCGCCCATTCGCCGAATCTGAATCGGGCTCTTACGCGACCGGAGGACAGAGCCGCAGGGTGAGGGGAGTGAACCGGTGCCCATCCGTCAACGCTTCGGCGAGCACTCGCCCAAGTTGCCGCAACATCGCTAGGAGGGCATGCTGCAGGCGCTTTGTGAACGAGCGCGCGCGGTGTGCTATAATCTCGCCACACCTTTGGCGCGGAGAGGGCGGGATGCCACGACGCAGGAATCGGCGGTTTGAAACGCCCAGCATCGAAGACTTCCGCCACGACGCCGCTTGGCGGGGGAACAACCCGCCCGCAGGCCCTGCCTTCACCGACGAAGTGCGCCAACGAAAAGCGACCTCCTACGCCCACGACCCGCACCCGGACCCGCCACTGAGCTTCGGACGGAGAGTGCGCGACGAGTTGGCCCGAGTTATCGAGCGGGAGCCGGCTGCCCAAACTCTTGAAGAGGCAAAGGCAGTTCTGGCTGTTCTCAAGAGATCGCAGGAACCCACTCTCGTCTGGGCGGGCAAGATGGAGCACACCTTCTTCGTGGATGTCGTCTCGCTCCACATCCCCGAGCGTATCTCCACGCGGGCGATCCCGGACGCCGTGCGCCGCCCCGCAGGAGCACAGCGCGCTGTATCCCTGCATTCCTTTGGGAAGACGCCACTTCCAGCCGATCGGCAAATGGAGTTTTCCCGGCAGGAGGTCGGCTGGGGCAACCGCCTGATCTCCGGCGATTCGCTGCCAGCGACGAATTCGCTGCTGGTCAAAGAGGGCATAGCCGGCAAGGTGCAGATGATCTCCAGAGACCTGCTCTACGGCATCAAGTACGCCTCCAACTTCCAGCCGCGCATTGACCGCCGGGATGTCAAAGACAAAGACGAGGACCTCACCCATGAGCCGAAGCAGATTCGGATCCGGTTCGGTCAACTCGGGCTTCAGGAAACTATCGCAAGGATAGAGGAAGATTGCCCATGAATACGAAAGAGCAGCGCTTCTTCGATGCCCTGAAGAACATCTTCATCGGCGCGCCCGTGGAAGGCGAGTCGGGCTACATCAATCTGATGCGCATCAAAGCCCGCTACTTCGAGCGGGTGATGGTGCCATACCTCCAAAAGGAGATTGAGGACGCCCTCAAGCCCTTCCCCGCCTTCCGCGAGGAGCTTTTTGACAAACTCTACACCTTTTTCCGCCGCTACTTCACCGAGAGCGGCTCCATCGGCTTCTTCTTCACGCCTTACCACCAGAGCATCTATGAGCAAGTGTACACCGACGATCAGGATGTGATGCTCTTCTGGAAGACGGCCCGGCTCTACTATGTGAAGACCGACCGGCTCTTCCGAAGCATGACTGTGGAGGTGGACGGCTTCCGCTTCTTCTTTGATGTCTCCACCCTGGAGCATAAGAAGGCAAACGAGAAGCGGGACCTGGTCTTTACCTTCAAGGAGCGGCGGGGCGATGGCGTTTTCGTCTTCACGGTTGCCTTCTCCGAGCGGGGACGGCAGACCCGTATGGAGGACATCCGCCGGGCCATCCGGGACGCCCTGGGCCTGACCCGCTACACCGATGCCGTCCCCTCCGAGGAGACGCTGGAGCGCGCCTTCCGCCTCTTTGAGCGCCAGAGCGAGGTAGACTACTTCATTTGTAAAGACGCCAAATCTTTCCTTCGCGAACAGTTTGACCTGTGGATGTGGCAGTATCTTTTGGGCAAGCCCGGTGAGGAACCAGAGACGGAGTGGACTGAGGAGCGCCTGAAGCAACTGCAAGCCCTCAAGCGCATCGCCTACCGGGTGATTGATTTCATCGCTGCCTTTGAGGACGAGCTGGTGCGGATCTGGAACAAGCCCAAGTTTGTCCTGCGCTCGGGCTATGTGATTACCCTCGACCGCCTCTACGAACGCTCCCCTGAGCTTGTGCAGCGCATCACGAAACATCCGGGCTTTGCCCAGCAGGTGAAAGAGTGGCAGGAACTGGGCATGGTGGACGAGTCCTTCACCGCCCAAGCCCTGTGGGAAACGGACCTGACGGGCACTCGCCTCCATCCACGCTACCGCTTCCTGCCCCTGGATACCCGCTATTTCAAGGATTTAGAAGTCCAAATCCCGGCTCTCTTTGACGACCTGGACGAAGCCCTGGACGGCTGGCTCATCAAAAGCGAAAACTACCAGGCGCTGAATACGATGTTGCCGAAGTTTAGGGAGAGGGTAAAGTGTATTTACATTGACCCACCATACAACTCAAAAACCACAGAGATTATCTACACAAACAACTACAAGCATTCCTCATGGATGACTATGATGGAAAATCGTCTCACATTAAGTAAAAGCTACCAAACAAAAGACGGCGCTCATATTATAGCGATCGACGAGAATGAACAAGAACGCCTTGGAATTCTGCTTGAACAACTTTTCCCTGATCACGAAAAGGTTTGCGTTAGCATTGTCCACAACAAGAAGGGGATCCAAGGAAAATATTTTTCGTACAATAACGACTTCGCCTATTTTGTCATCGCTCCAGGTATGCCAGAAATCAACGGAAAACCGATTCCTCCAGACGAGAGAGAGTACATGAACTTGCGTAAGTGGGGGCGAGAGTCCGAGAGACATACGGCGAAAAACTGCTTTTACCCGATATATGTGCAAAACGGAGAAATCATTGGTTTCGGCGATGTTTGCCCAGATGATTTTCATCCAACTTCATCAAATGTAGTTGTAGACGAAGAGAAAAACATCGTAGCTGTCTACCCAGTAGACCCTCAAGGGGTTGAGCGAAAGTGGCGATACTCAAGACAATCGATAAAGAAAATACAGCACTTGCTGAAAGTCCACATCACCAGAGAAGGCGAAATTCAGATTCTAAAAGCACAGGATACAACCCCTCTTAAGACGGTATGGGATGATCCTCGTTACATTGCCGGCGATTTTGGGACTCGTTGGCTAACCGACTTAGGATTGAAGATAAGCGAGGATCTATACCCGAAATCCGTGTTTACGGTCCAAGACTCAATCTTTGCTGTTTCAGATCAAACCTCACTCATCCTCGACTTCTTCGCTGGCTCTGGCACCACGGCCCACGCTGTCATCAACCTGAACCGTGAGGATGGAGGTAAGAGGAAGTACATCCTGATAGAGATGGCAGACTACTTCTATACGGTGCTTCTCCCGCGCATCAAGAAGGTGGTCTTCTCGGACAAGTGGCGGGATGGCAAGGCGCAGCCCGACGGGCAGGGAATCAGCCACTTCGTGAAATACTACGAACTTGAGCAATACGAAGACACCCTGCGCCGGACGCGCTATCTGGACGATGACCTCTTCACACCGCCCTCCACAGAAGACCCCTGCCAGTACCTTTTCCTGCGAGATCCCAAGATGCTGGAGGCACTGGAAGTCAATCTAGAGCAGGGCACAGTAAAAGTGGACCTCAGCAAACTCTATTCAGACATTGACCTGGCGGAGACGCTTTCTAATCTCATGGGCAAGTGGATCAAGCGCATTTATCCTGACCCGAACGACCCAACAAAGCCTTGGAAGGTGGAGTTTGCCGACGGCACCACTGCCGATTTGAAGAATCCTGACTGGCGGCTGATCAAACCTTTAATCTGGTGGTGAAAACTATGGACGGAACGGTGACGAGGGACAACATCCTTGCTCACGCTAAAGCCATCATCACCGAAGAGGTGGAGCGGGCGGGCTATCGAGTGCGGCGCATCCTGCTCTTTGGGAGCCGTGCCCGAGGGGAGGCACGCCCGGACAGCGATTGGGATTTCTTCGTCATCACCGATAGGGAGCCACCTTATCCGGAGCAGCGGGATATGAAAGCCCGAATCCGTCGGCGCTTTGTTGAAGCCGGATTCTGGGGCGACGTGATCCTCCAGTCAGAAGAGGTCGTTGAGAGGAGGAAGGCGAATACCGGCTTTTTGACCTACTATGTGCTGAAGGAAGGGGTAGAGATATGAACGAGGAAGCCGTCTCTATCTGGATTCGCCGCGCCGAAAGCGATTTGAAGATTGGCAGAGATGAACTGGGCACTAAAGAACCCGCTACGGATGCCGTCTGCTTCCATATGCAGCAGTGCGTGGAGAAATACTTGAAAGCGTTCCTTGTCTTTCACGGAAAGGAGTTTCCGCGTAGCCATGACATTGCGTTGCTCCTGCACCTCTGCTCCCAAATAGATGCGGATTTCGCGCTCTTGACGGAATGGGGCGTTGACACTTTGACCGACTACGCCGTGATGGTCCGCTACGATGAACCGATTTTCCCCTCTGTGGAGGAGGCGAAAATGGCGATGGAACTTGCGGAGAAGGTCAGGGATTTCGTTCGAGGCAAGTTGGCGGAAGGAGGATTTGTCCTGCCATGACGCGTATCCTGCTCCAAAGCATGGTCGAAGCCATCCCGGACCATCGCCTGCCTGCAAATTGGGCAGATTTCGACCTGGCCGCCTTCTCACGGGACAAAACCCTGTGGGATTATCAGCAGAGGGCGCTCCGCAATGCGCTGAAAGCGCTGTGGAAATATTACGAGGACTTCGGGGACTACGATCCTCACGAGGGACCGGAGATCAACCAGCAGCGCAAAACGCTGTTCTGGCAGTGGCATCAGGATAACGGGCTACGGGAGGACTTTCACCTTGATCTTTCCAGCCTAAACCACCGCATCGCCTCGCTCTTACGGGAGTATTATGAAGCCGATGGCGACAGGCTCCCCTATGAGCACTTCATCAACCGCATGGGCTTCTGGATGGCGACAGGAAGTGGAAAGACGCTGGTGATTGTGAAGCTCATTGAACTCCTGGCTATTCTCATCCGCCGAGGTGAAATTCCTCCTTGGGACATCCTCTTTTTAACCCATCGGGACGACCTCCTGGAGCAACTCAGGCGCCATGTAGAGGAGTTCAACCGTGCACGAAGTGACTTCCGCATCCTCCTGAGGGACTTGCGGGAATACGCGGCGGTCAAGCGAGAGACCCCATCGCTTTTCCAGGAGCAGGAAGTCACCATCTTCACCTACCGCTCCGACAACCTGAGCGATGAGCAGAAGGAGAAGATCGTGGACTTCCGCAATTACGAAAACGATGGGCGCTGGTATGTGCTCTTAGACGAGGCGCACAAAGGCGACAGGGAGGAATCCAAACGCCAGCACATCTACAGCATCCTCTCCCGCAACGGCTTCCTGTTCAACTTCTCCGCCACGTTCACCGACCCACGGGATATCGCCACCACCGTCTTCAACTTCAACCTGTCCGAATACATTCGTGCTGGCTACGGCAAACACATCCTCGTTTTGCAACAGGAGATGCGGGCATTTCGGGATGATGAGGACTACACGGGCGAAGAAAAGCAAAAAGTCGTCCTGAAGGCACTCATGATGCTGGCGTATGCCCACAAGGCATATGGGCGGATTCAGAATGAGGCTGGGGAGAAGGTTTACCATCGCCCGTTAATGCTGGTGCTGGTGAATTCTGTCAACACAGAGGACGCCGACCTGCAACTCTTCTTCCGGGAACTGGAGCGGATCGCCCGTGAAGGGGTGGGCGAGAAAATCTGGAAGGAGGCAAATGAGGAACTCTGGCAGGAGTTGGGACAACACCCGACCTTCGTGTTTGAGGACGAAAGGGTGGAAATCCAACGGGAGGACTGGGAAACCCTCTCCCACGACGATATGCTGCGCTATGTCTTCAACGCCACAGCCCCTGGCGAAGTGGAGGTCCTCATCCGCCCTTCCGACCGTAAGGAGATGGCGTTCAAACTCAAAACGGCTGACCGACCTTTTGCTCTCATTAAGATTGGGGACATCTCTGGATGGCTCAGGGAAAAGCTCCCTGGCTACGAAATCGCCGAGCGATTTGAGGACGAGAGCTACTTTGCCCGGCTGAACGAAGACGATTCGGACATCACCATCCTCATGGGCTCCCGCACCTTCTATGAGGGCTGGGACTCCAACCGTCCCAATGTGATCTGCTACATCAACATCGGCGTGGGCGAGGATGCCCGCAAGTTCATCCTACAATCGGTCGGACGAGGCGTGCGAATTGAGCCAATCAAGAACAAGCGCAAACGGCTCCGTCCCCTCTACAACGCGGGCGAAGATGGAGGGCTTTTTGCCCAACTGCGGGACGCCCAAATGCAGGACAAGGTTCAACCCCTGGAGACGCTTTTCATCTTTGGGACGAACCGTCAGGTATTGCAGACGGTGATTGGGGGTCTAAAGCAAGAGCGGACGCGAACCGGCGAGCACCAACTGAGCCTGTTTGAGGTCAATCCGCAGATAGATCAGGCAAAGCAGCCATTGCTGATCCCAAAGTATAAGCGTTCCGACAAGCCTTTAGCCGAGGTGCGTTCCATCGCCAAGTTTGAGGTGGAGAGAAGCGAGTTTGAGGTGTTCAAGCAGTTCGTTCAGGCGACGGACGATCGGGTGCTGCTGGCACTGACGGAGAAAGACCCCCACTTGCTGGGACTTCTGCGCTCCAGCCTAAATAATCCTGATGACTTCTACCGCTACGACGGGCGGAAGCATGAGGATATGCGTCGGCTCCTCTTGCGGGTGCTGGACTATTTGGGCGTGGTGCCCGAGGAGGTGGACAGGCTGAAGGAACTGGAAGACGAGATCCGGCACTTCAAGCATATCACAGTGACGCTGGCGGACATTAGCGAATTGCAGAGCAAAGCCGAGCAGGTCAAACACTATCGAGACCCCTCTGCCGAGCAGCAAAGGCTCATTGGGCAACTACAGCGTGGCGAAATCACACCAGAGGAGTTCCAAACGGCTTATAATATAACGACCCGGATGGTCCGGGAAGAGCGCTTCGAATACAACGGGCAGCGCATCGTCATCAAGCACATTGCCCAGCACTATTATCTGCCTGTCGTCCTCAGCGAGGATGAACGGGTGGACTACATCCGCCACATCATCAGGACGCCCAGCGAGGTGAGGTTCGTCAACGATTTAGAACAGTATCTCGCCCGATCCGGCAACAGGTTCGGGGAGTTCGACTGGTGGTTCTTCAGCAAACTGGACGAGAGCCTGGATGAGGTCTACATCCCTTACTACGACCCGAAGGCCAACCGCATCGCCCGCTTCAAGCCGGATTTCATCTTCTGGTTGGCGAAGGGCGAGCGCTACTTCATCGTGTTCGTAGACCCGAAGGGCACCGAGCACACGGAGTATCAGCGGAAGGTGGACGGCTACTGCGCCGTGTTTACGAAGAACGGAAGCGCCAGGGAATTTCAATATGACGCGTACAGGGTGAGCGTGCATCTCTTCTTGTACACTCGGGATGAGGGAAGCCTTCCTGAGCGTTATCGAGCATTCTGGTTCGACTCTCCTGCGCAGTTGCCCGTAAGGTTGCTTGGGTCCCCTTCTACCCCAGCAAGCACGAGTGCATCGCCGTGAAGGTGATTGACTTTCGGGGCAATGAGGTGGTGCGGGTGGTGAGTCTCGACAGGGGATACATGGGATGAGGCCCATTCGCCTTTCGCGCCATGCACAGGAAAGGCTTCGTGACCGGGGTGCGACGGAGGACGAAGTCGCTGAAGCTATCCGGACGGCATCCTAGACTCCGGCAGAAGCGCAGCGCTTTGAATGCCAGAAGGATTTCCCCTATGGCTCGGACTGGAATGGCCGGTTCTACGCCACAAAACGAGTGCGGCCGATTTTCGTGGAAGAGCCCAACGAGATTGTGGTCATCACCGTCTATGTGTACTATCTCTGAGGAGGTGCAGCGTCATGCGCATTACCTACGATAGTGAAGTGGATGCCCTTTACATCCGCTTCCTGGAGACGACGGTAACCACGCAGCATGTGGCCGAAGGGCTTGCCGTAGACTACGCGGCCGATGGTCGGATTGCGGGCATTGAGATTCTGGATGCTCCCAAGCGTTTGGGTGACCCAGAGGTGTTCCGCCGGGTTGTTCTCGAAGGCATTGCGCTGTCGGGCTCTCCGCACGGATGAAGGCATGCGTTTTCTTCCAGCCCGGCGAGCACCGGCGCATCGCCGTCAGGGTGATTGACTTTCGGGGCAATGAGGTGGTGCGAGTGGTGAAACTTAAAATAGGAGGAGAAATCTACACCTATTCATAGGAATCAACTGAAAACATGGTCTCATCAGGACAGTGAGGGAGAGTACTACAGTGGTAAAGAGCGGCTGAATTACGGAACCCTGTTGTTTGAAAGGGAGGAAAAGCTAATGCTCGTCGGCAATCCCATCCTCAACTCCCCCTTTGACGAGCCCACGCGTTACTGGGCCTACGAAGAGGGGCAGCCGGTCTTGAGGAAACCTTGCTGCCTCGTAGGCTACGATAAAGGGCCGCATTTGGAGTTTGGGCCTCGGTTCAAAGTTTGGCGGGAAAGTTACGAGAAAAGGAGGATAAACGATGAACAAACTTGAAGCACTCATTCGCCAATTGCCGCCGGAATTGCAGCAAGAGGTCGCCGATTTCGTGGAATTCCTGCTGCAGAAGCGAGCACGGAAGTCGGCAAAGCCGTTGCGTCAGGATTGGGCCGGCGCCTTGAAGGAGTACCGGGACCGGTACACCGCGCTTGACCTGCAGAAAAAGGCGTTGGAGTGGCGGGGCGACTGAGCCATGTATCTTGTGGACACGAACGTCTGGCTGGAGCACTTCTTGCAACAAGCAAAAGCGGAAGAAGGGCGGGAGCTCTTAGACCGGGCACTTTCCGAATCAATTGTGCCTCTGGTACTCAACGCAGTCCTAGTAGTCTCGGCCGCCGTCACCCCTGTTCATCTTCGGGTACGTGAAGAGGCGTATGATGGGCGTGCGGCCCGCTCGGCCTGGGAGACGGCCTTGATCGGCAGTGTTGCCGCCGGTACCGCTTTTGGGTTGACCAGGTTACTCGGATAAAGGCAGACGTAGAGAACACGCGAGATGCGAAAGCCGCCACCTGTGTTTCTGTCCCAGGCTGCGCCACCTTCCTGGAGTCTTTCCGTAGGCGAGCTGCTGACGACGCTGCACACATCCCTCAGCGGCCTCACGACGGACGAAGCCCGCCGGCGGCTGGCTCAGTTTGGTCCCAACGTCCTGGAAGCACGCCAGCAGGCGACTGCGCTCAAGGTCTTTCTGCGCCAGTTCAGCAGCCCGATCGTGGTCATCCTCCTGGGCGCCGCAGCCCTTTCGGCCCTGCTGGCGGATTACACCGACGCCCTCATCATTCTGGCTATCGTGCTGGCCAGCGCCACCCTGAGTTTCGCGCAGGAGTATGCGGCCGGCAATGCCGTGGCCCGGTTGCAACAGCAGGTGAGCGTCATGACTACCGTCCTGCGGGACGGTCGGCAGCAGGAAATCCCTGCTGCCGAGGTGGTGCCTGGCGACATCGTTCTCCTTTCAGCCGGCGATCTGGTGCCGGCTGACGGCGTGGTGTTGGAAGCCCGGGATTTCTTCGTCAACCAGGCGGTGCTCACCGGTGAAACCTTTCCCGTGGAGAAGCATCCCGGCACGGTGCCGGAGAAGTCCTCGCTGGTCGAGCGGACGAACATGATCTTCATGGGCACCACCGTGCAGGGTGGTTCGGCCAGGGCGCTCATTGTGGCCACCGGGCGCTTTACGGCCTTCGGGCAGATCGCCCATCGCCTCCGGGTGCGGCCACCGGAGACCGAGTTCGAGCGCGGGGTGCGGCGCCTTGGGTACTTGCTCAGCGAGGTCATGTTCGTGCTCGTGCTGCTCATCTTCGCGGCCAACGTGCTGCTCGACAAGCCGGTGCTGGACTCCCTTCTCTTCTCGGTGGCTCTGGCCGTGGGCCTCACGCCCCAGCTCTTGCCCGCCGTCATCAGCATCAACCTGTCCAAAGGCGCCCAGGCTATGGCCCGTCAGGGTGTGATTGTGCGCCGCCTGGTGGCCATTGAGAACTTCGGCAGCATGGATGTGCTTTGCACGGACAAGACCGGCACCCTCACCGTCGGCGTGGTGCAACTGGACGCCGCGCTGGATGCGGTGGGAAACCCGTCGGCGGAGGTGCTGCGCTATGCCTTCCTCAACGCCCGCTTGCAGACCGGCCTGCGCAACCCACTGGACGAGGCGATCCTCCAGCGGGAAGTCGACATCACCGGCGTGGAGAAAGCGGACGAAATCCCCTACGACTTCGTGCGGAAGCGTTTGACCGTGGTGGTGCGCGAGCCGGGCGCTCCGGCGCCGCTGCTGATCACCAAAGGCGCCCTGGCACAGGTGCTGGCGGTCTGTACTCAGGTGGCAGTGGACGGGCAGGCGGTGCCCCTTACCGGGACCCGCCGACAAGAGATCGAGCAACGCTTTGTGGCTTGGAGCGAGCAAGGCTACCGGGTGCTGGGCGTGGCCGTGCGGCCGGCACCGGAACCGAAGGCTACTTACACCCGCGAGGACGAGGGGAAGATGACCTTCGTCGGCTTTCTGCTCTTCTTCGATCCACCTAAAGAAGACGTTGGCGAAGTGCTGGCCGACCTGGCCGCGCTGGGCGTTCAGGTGAAGATCATCACCGGCGACAACCGCCTGGTGGCCCGGCACGTGGCCGAGGCGGTAGGGTTGCCCGTGCGGGGAATCCTTACCGGCGCGGATCTGGACGCCATGGGCGACGAAGCCCTGTGGCGGGCCGTGGAAGAGACCACCATCTTCGCCGAGGTGGACCCCAACCAGAAAGAGCGGATCATCCGTGCCCTGCAGAAGACGGGGCACGTGGTGGGCTACATGGGCGACGGCATCAACGACGCGCCTCCGCTGCACGCCGCGGATGTGGGCCTTTCGGTGGACACGGCAGTGGATGTGGCTAAGGACGCAGCCGACTTGGTCCTATTACGCCGGGACCTTGCCGTTTTGCACCAGGGCATTGTGGAGGGGCGGCGTACTTTTGCCAACACGCTCAAGTACGTCTTCATGGCCACCAGCGCCAATTTCGGCAACATGTTCAGCATGGCCGGTGCGTCACTGCTTTTGCCCTTCCTCCCCATGCTACCCAAGCAAATTTTGCTCATCAACTTCTTCACCGACCTGCCCGAGCTGACCATCGCCACCGACGCGGTGGACGAGGAGTGGATCGCCCAACCTCGGCGCTGGGATGTGGGCTTCATCCGCCGCTTCATGCTGATCTTCGGCCCCCTCAGCTCGGTGTTCGATTACGCCACCTTTGGTGTGCTCCTGTGGATCGCCGGCACCGACCAGACTCTCTTCCACACCGGCTGGTTTGTGGAGTCGGTGCTTTCGGCCGGTCTGGTCGTCTTTGCCCTGCGGACGCGTTTGCCGTTCAGGCGCAGCCGACCGGGAAGAGCCCTGCTCTTCACGAGCCTGGCAGTAGGGCTGGTCACGGTATTGCTGCCCTATATCCCGGTTGCGTCCCTGCTCGGCTTTCGTCCGCTTCCGCCGGAAGTTCTGGGGCTTGTTTTTCTGATCGTGCTCGTCTACTTCCTGGCTGCCGAGCTGCTGAAACGGCGGTTTTATCGCAGGTCCATTCGAATCCCGATGTCCAGAAAGGAAGGATGAAGCGAGCCACTCCGACTGGCTCTTGGAGGAGTCTGATCCACGGCAGCCCGGTTCGTTTCGCTCAGGGGCGCAGTCGGAGAATGCATATCGTTTGGGGAGATCGGGGGTAAATTTCCAAACGGCTGTTTTCGAGAGTTGCCATGGTGGAGCACGTTGAACTGTGGATTGCGCATTACGGCTATGCGGCGATTTTTCTCCTGCTGATGGCGGGTGTTTTCGGCGTACCCGTTCCTGATGAGACCCTGATCACCTTCATCGGGTTTCTGATCGGCCAGGGAAAGTTGCACGTGGTGCCGGCATGGCTGGCGGCTGTACTGGGATCGTGCATAGGGATTACGATCAGCTATGTCGTGGGGCGGTTTTTCGGCACCGCGGTGCAGCGCTGGGGGAGCTTCCTGCATCTGAGGCCGGAGCGCACGCAGCGCGTCGAAGCTTGGTTTCAGCGCCGAGGGAAATGGCTCCTCGCCGGCGGGTACTTCGTGCCGGGCTTTCGCCATGTTACGGCGCTTGTAGCTGGCGCCTCTGGACTGCCGATCGAGGTCTTCATGCGCTTCGCCTACGCGGGAGCCGCCCTGTGGGTCAGCGCATTCATGACCTTGGGTTACGGGGTAGGGAAGGACTGGCCGCCTATGCTCTCAGCGATCCAGCGTCATCTCTACCTCGGCTCTGCCCTGCTCGGCGGATTGCTTGTGCTGGTGCTGGCACGCTGGCTTGTACGTCGGGCTCGGAATTGACGTGCGCCTTTTGAGGAGCAGCCAAGCCTTGTGCGCCGGTGCATAACTTGCGGCATCCATGGATACGTACCCTTTGACAGGCACGGAGGTGCGTTATGTGGAAGGAATTCAAAGCGTTTGCGCTACGCGGCAACATGATCGAGATGGCTGTCGGCATCGTCATCGGCCTGGCCTTCGGTGCCGTGGTGCAGTCGCTAGTGGCCGATGTGCTCATGCCGCCGATTGGTCTGCTGATAGGTGGTGTGGACTTTTCCGATCTGTTCCTTGTGCTGCGCTCCGGGGCATCCCCCGGTCCGTATCCCACGCTGCAGGCTGCTCGGGAAGCTGGTGCCGTGACGCTGAACATCGGGCTGTTTCTGAACAGCGTGGCAAACTTTCTGGTTGTGGCCTTCAGCGTGTTTCTTGTGGTAAAGGGTATCAACCGGATGCAGCGCAGGAAGGAGGAATCCGCAGCTGTTCCGCCAGCGCCTTCGCTGCAGGAACAGCTGTTGATGGAAATCCGGGACCTGCTCAAGGTGCGGAGCTGAGAAGTCGGACGGGTTTCATACGTTTGTGCTTGTTCAAGTCCAGCAAGTCCGCTTGCGCATCCGGATGTGCGGTGAGCAAGGGCACAGTCCCTCTCCCGTGCCCAGCTTGGGTGATGTGCCGTCCACAAGCGTGCGCGGAAACCGCGCGGTGGCTGATGCGGGGCCGATGCTGGTTCTCAACCGCTGGCCCCGGAGACGCACAGGGAGGCGCTCCAGATGTTGGTCGTTGGTGACACGGGGCAAAGCGTTCCAATCGGCAGGTCCTTCTTTAAGCCAACATCTTGCGCGTGTTCAAGTAGAGAGGCGCGATTAGAAGGGCTGAAAGAAGCCGGTAGGTCTCGGCCCAAGGGAGTGCAAGACGTCAAGGAAGCGCACGAGTTCTCGCCGTCCAGAACGATGGTGGTGGACCGGAGGAGATTCGAACTCCCGACCTCCAGAGTGCGATTCTGGCGCTCTCCCAACTGAGCTACCGGCCCACCATCGCAGCATTAGGTTATCGAATAGTTCGCGCGCGTGTCAAGAGCGTGGCTATTCTCGGGATGGTTCCTCGACGTGCACATCTTGTGCGCGGGATGCACGCGCGGCCTCTGCCGATGTGCCTCTAGGATGCGCGTGATGCGCATCGTCTCTGTTCGCCCACTGAGAGACCGGGCGATGCCGACTGGGGGGGGGCAGTTTCCGGGACGCCCCTTGGGGTGATGCAGATGCGCACGGGATGCGCAGGCCTCCTTCTGATCTCTCGTGCTGATCTCTCGTGAAGAGAGAACGACGCCGGTGGAACATCACGCGGTTGGGGGGGGCGAGACGAACAGGGCTCATCGGCGAGCCGCATGGGGCTTCGCACCGATCGCCCTCGATTACTGCCGCCTTCGCAACACGCCGTCCTGCCCGCTGAGCCAGACCTCCATGTTCTCACCCGTCGCATCGAGGAGCACCATATCCAGATGCCGGTCATCGTTGAAGTCCCTGACCGCAATGGCCGCTGAAAGTGTCGCGGTGAACAACCGCTGGTGCAACCGCGGTACGCCGCGCTCACTGATTCGATACACCCAAACCTCTGGGACGACGGCGCTCGCACACGCGATGCCCATTCCATCGCCCCCCCACGGTCCCAGGCCGATTCCAATAGGCCGTTCTACCGTTGGCACCGTCGCCGTCACATGGAGTCGTGTGGGGCGTCCATCCCGAGGCACATCCTCGATTCTCACTATTGAGAGGGTGGACTCCCCATGGTTCGCTGTGATCACTTCCACTCTCCCATCTCGATCCACGTCGCCAATGATCAGCGATATGGGATTCGTCCCCACGATGGTCTCTCCCGCCAAGCTGAGTTCACCGTCTTCGCGCCCGACAAGGACCGTCACACTGTGTGATCCCCAATTGGCCACCACCACATCGAGTCGTCCATCCCCGGTGACATCAGCTACGGCGAGGGCGATCGGTTGTTTCCCCACGTTGAAGCGGCGTCCGACTGTAAACGTCCCATCTCCACGCCCTTTGAAAACTTGAACCTGCCCGGTGTCCCAGTAGGCCAGCACGAGGTCTAACCGCCCATCTTGATCCAGATCTCCTAACGCCAGGGCCCGAGGTCGCCCTGGCACCGGTGTCGTCCTCACAGGCTTAAAGGCTCCATCGCCCCGTCCTTGCAACACCGTCACGCTCCGTCCCATAAAATTCGCTGTCACCGCATCCGTCGCGCCATCTCCCGTCAGATCCCCAACCGCTATTGCGACGGGGCCGGGCCCGACAGTCACTGCCTGTCCTCGTACGAGCGTCCCATCTTCGCGGCTCAGGAAGACGCGAACTCGATTTCTGATCGGATCCAGCACAAGTAGCCCTTGTTTCGCTCGGTTATTGCTCAGCGTGATTGTTGCGAGGCGGAATGGGAGAGCCACCAACGCTGGACTCACAACGAGCGTTTCGACACTGCTGCTGTTGTTCCTGATTTGCGGATCCGGAGATGATGAGGACACGCGCGCGGAGTTCACAAGCACATCGGCCACAACGGGCGCTCGCACTTCAAGGTGAAGCGGGGGAGAAGATGTCCCAGCCGGGAGCGAGGGGAGGGTGCATACGACTTCGGTGCCGATCACTCCGCATCCCCATCCGGCACCAGAAATGCCGCTCAGGATTGCGCCTTCTGGGAGCGCGTCCCTCACTTCGATGAGTGTCGCGTCGGATGGGCCCACGTTGCGAACCTCAATCCTATAGGACAGGGTCTGCCCGATGATGACCGGATCCGAAGATGCGCTCTTTCTGATGCTGAGATCGGCCATGTTGCGCTCAAACCGCGCCGTGCACATTCTGTCGCTGCTCATCACGACTACCGTCGTTGGGCTTACGCCTGAACATGCTCCTCCCCATACGATGAAAGATGAACCTGGATTGGGTGTTGCTGTGAGGATTACCGCCGTCCCTTCGGGATAAGGTTCGCTGCAGTCGGGGTCGCAGGAGATTCCCGTCGGGGTACTCACGACTGTCCCTGTGCCCGTCCCAGTCTTCGATATTGTGAGGGTGAATCGCCTGGCCTCATATGCGCCGGCATCGCAGCCGCCTCCTGTGGGTTGAGGGCGCGGGATTCCTCGTTGATCTTCACTCACAGGCGCTCCGAACGCATCCGCACAGTCAACGGCTGCATCTAGGGCAGTGCTCCCGAATTGAAGAGCGTGCGTCCACGTCAGGCCTCCATTGTTCTGTAAGGGGCCGAGGTTTATGCTCGGGGTTCCGGTTCCCCCGAAGCAGGTCCCGTCGTCATCCAAGTTCCCACCGAGGGGGATGAGAGAGCCGGAGCAGTTTCCCCCAGGGGAGTTTCCAGCGACGATTGGGTTTTTGACTCGCGTGGTGCCGCCGGTTGATCTGATCCCTCCGCCTCCAGCGTTCGCTAAATTATAGGCCACCGTCACGAAGCTGAGGGTCAGTGTCCCTCCGTTCAAGATCCCGCCCCCTCCAGAGCCTCCTTGGGCTTCATTGCCGGAGATCGTGCTGTTGGCGATCACCATGGTGCCAAAGTTCGAGATCGCTCCCGCGTACCCACCCGAGCTTCGATTTCCTGCGAACGTACTGCGGATGACAGTCGCATTGCCTTGATCAACATGAAGGGCTCCCCCAAATGTGGCGAGATTCCTGGAAAACGTTGTATCGCTGATAGTGAGCCTTGCGAGGGGCCCTGTTTGAAAGATCGCCCCGCCGCCTTCGGCGAGATTCTCTGAGAACGTGCTCCTTTGGATCTCTACCTCTCCGCCAGAATTGAATACCGCCCCTCCTTCCCCACCAAATGGGAGGCGATTTCTCAGGAACGTGCTGTCGAGGATGGTGACTTGACCGTTCCGGTTGGCGATCGCTCCCCCGAAGCCATCCTCCACTTCGTTGTCGGAGAATGTCACGTTATTGACGGAGACGCTGCCACCCTCATTGAAGATCGCTCCCCCATCGCTTCCTGAGACATAGCCGTTGAGCAGTCGGAGGCCGTTCAACACCAGGTCTCCGCCGGAGACCACGTGGAAGATGCGCGATGAACGGTTCGCATCAATGGATATGCCTCCGCCATTGATCGTCAGACGTCCGGAGGGGAGGATCGAAGGGAGTTGGCCGGAATTGAGTAAGGATCGTCCCGCTGATGCTGAAGGTAAGCACATCGTCTGTGCCTGGACCTGTGCGGGAGCACTCATTGTAATTGGCGTTTGTGTTCGCGGCGATGATGGCTTCCCTGATTGAGCATCTTCCGTCGGTCCCGTCATCCGCATCGCTGAGCGTATCAACGGTGATTGTCGCCTGAGCCGCGGAGACGCGCAGCGGTGAGACTGGAACAATGACGATCAACGATACGGTGATCGCCAGCAGCTTCACGGGAACCCTGTCTCTCCGGGATGCTAGAAGATGCGTTTGAACGCTTTGCCCACGGCTTTGCCCGCCTTGCCGACGGCCTTGCCGGCGGCTTTACCGCCTTTGGTGGCCGCTTCGCCGGCTTCGCTCGCTCCTTTGGCCGTCGCTTGACCAGCTGCCGTCGCCCCTTTGGACGTGGCTTTAGCCGTCGTCTTTCCCGCCGACGCGCTGGCTTTGGCTGTCGCTTTCGCTCCCGTGCTCGCCGCCTTGGCCGTCGCTTCGCCTGCTTGGGCGGCCGCTTCGCCGGTCGCCTGAGCGCCCGTGCTCGTCCCTTTCGCGACGGGGTTGCGGTCTTTCTGTGGGCTCAGCCGACTCTCGGCCAGGCCGGTTGAGGAGAAGGGAAGCTCCAATCCCAGAGCGTGGATGCTGAAGACCAGACCCAAGATGGCGATCTGCCGTCTTCCTCGCATCGCTGTACCTCCTGCGCTCGTTGTGTCAGAATTGAAACCTCCACATGCCGTTTGGCGGCAGTGTATAGGATGCGACAGGGAATGTCAACGAGGCGTGCGAGAGATTCCGGGTGGCTTCGCCCCGCTACCCGGACGCGAGGGCTCTTGATCGGCGGGGTTCTGCTTGGCCTGGGGATTGCTCCGTCAAGCAGTGTGGCGCAAAAGCCGGAGGGGCCGGTCGTCGAGTTGCGCTCGGATCTGGTCTCCTTCACCGTCTCGGTCACAAGCCCGAGGGGGGAGAGCCTGCGCCATCTCACGCGCGAGGACTTCGTCGTCTATGAGAACGGCGAGCGACAGCAGATCTCTCACTTCGCGACGGTGGACGCGCCGGTGGATGTCGTCCTGCTCGTGGACACAAGCGGCAGCATGCGCGGCGAGTTGAAGACGATACAGCGCGCCGCCGCGCGTTTCATCGAGCGGATGCGACCGCAGGACCGCGTGGCCCTTGTCGAATTCAATCGCGAGGCGATCTTGCATGTGGACTTCACGCGGGAGCGAAAACGGGCGATCGGCGCTCTGCGAGACCTGAGGGCGGGTTCGGCGACGGCTTTTTACGATGCGCTCGCTGTCGTCGCCGATGAGCTGCTTCGTGTGGCGTCGGAGCGGAAAGCGATCGTCGGGCTCACCGATGGTGTGGACTCCGCGAGCTTCTACGATTTCCCGGAAGCAGCGAAACGGTTGGAGCGCGCGGCCGTCGCCGTGTACATCATCGAACTGGATACGGAATCGTTTGTGATCGAGGGGATACGGCGCGGAGACCTCACGCTCTCTCCGGCGCAATTGGAGCGGTATCGCCGCGTCTATCGGCCTCATGATCCTCCGTTTCGATACCGCCAGCCATTCTTCTTCACCCCGGAGGAACTGATCGAGATCACGCGCGGGTTGTATCGGCTGGCGCGGCGGGAGTTGCGGCACTTGGCCGAGCGGACGGGCGGGCGCGTCTATCCGTTGAAGCACCTGGCGCAGTTGGACGAGGTCTACGCGCAGATTCGCGCCGAGCTGGGAACGCTCTACAGCATCGGCTATTATCCAAGTCGCTCCGAGCGGGATGGGACCTGGCGCGCTATTCGCGTTGAGGTCGCTGTCCCCGGTGCTCGTGTCCATGCCCGATCCGGGTATTGGGCGCCCTCCAAGTGAGGTGTGATGCGAAACCGACGATGGACGTTCCTTGTGATCTTCGCGTTCCTCGCAGCGGGAGCGATCGCTCGAACGGTCGCTCCCGCGAAGACCGCGCGCGTCGCTCAAGAGTTGTCGGTGGTTGGGCCGATTGTCGGGGAGGTGACCGAAGACGGCGCGCTCCTGTGGGTGCGGGCGAATCGGGAGGCGATCGCGCACATCGAGTATGGGACGGATGCCGACCTGACGACGGCTCGCCTCACCGATGGGGTGCCGCTCGCCTCCGAACGGGATTTCACAGCGACGGTGCAGCTTGACGGGCTCATGCCGCATACGCGCTACTTCTACCGTCTCCACGTGCGCGATGCCCAGGACCCCTCGCGCGCCTTCATCGGTCCTGTGGGCCAATTCGTGACGGCGCCGGGAGAGGATGAGTGGGTGCCTGTGACCTTCGCCTATAGTGGAGATGCGGGCCAAGCGTATCAACCGTTCCGCCTGTTTGATGCCGTTCGTCTCGAGCAGCCCGATTTCTTCCTCTTCCTCGGCGACACGATCTACGCTGATCAGGGACCGGGGCCGGTGGCGAAGACGCTCGAGCAGTACCGTCGGAAGTATCTGGAGAACCGAAGGGACGCGGCTTTCGAACGATTGACACGGGAGACGTCGTTCTACGTCATCTGGGATGATCACGAGATCGCCAACAATGCCAACCGCACGCATCCGCGGCTTCCCACGGCGCGCCGGGCATTCCTCGACTATTGGCCGATTCGCGAGGATGAGGGGAGCGGCGCGCGCCTCTATCGTTCGTTCCGATGGGGGCGCGCCCTGGAACTCTTCCTGCTCGACTGCCGCCAATATCGCAGCCCACAGGCGGAGCAGGACGGGCCTTCGAAGACCATGCTCGGCGCTGAGCAGAAGGCGTGGTTGAAGGCGGCGCTTCTGGCCTCTCCGGCGTCCTTCAAATTCATCGCCACGACCGTCCCCCTGAAGTATCACACGCGCGACTCCTGGGAGGGGTATCGAACCGAGCGCCAGGAGCTTCTGGAGTTCATTCGAGCCCATGGCCTCTCGAATGTGATCTTCCTCTCGGCCGATGTCCATTATGCGGCCGTGCTTCGGCACGTCGAGGGCGTTGTGGAGATCATCGCAGGGCCGATCGCGCAGTTCCCCTCGCCGGTGGCGTTTGTCGGGCGTCGGCCCGAGGTGGAATTCACGGCGACGGGCGTGTACACCTATGCCCTCGTGCGGGTGTCGCGCGAGGGCGGCGTTCCCCGCGCCGAGATCTCGATCTTCAACGCGGCGGGGAAGCGCCTGCATACGACGCGCGTCCCATGAGCGGGAACTGCGCGAGCGCGCGAAGCCGCTGCGGGATTCGTCCTCGCGCGATCCTGTCACCGATGTGATCCGTCCCGTTCGTGGGGGAGAGATCAACGGCCTCGCGCTCTCTCCTTGGAGGCCTTCAGCGGATCTTTGAATCCGGTGTCCGGCTTCTTCCCATTGGCCGAGCAATCGTGTTCGGCGGCGCGTTGCCGATAGTAAGCTTCTTTGTCCACGCCTTTCGAGATATAGGCGACGACGGTGAACGCCGCGAAACACTTAGGACAGATGAGTCGGATCGGCTTGGCTGCCGTTCGCGCCATGACGATCTCCTCCTGCGATGGATTAGGCGACGACGCGCACGGACGTCGCCACAAAAGGCGAAAAGGTTGCCAGAAGACTTCGAGAAAGTCAACGTCTGATAGTGTACCCGCGCGATGAATTGACAAGACGGAGGCGCACCCCATACCCTTATTGCTCATGAGTCGGAGGCGATGAATGCGCGATGAGTGAAGAGCGCCATCCGATCATCGAGGCTTCCGTGGTTCCCGCGGAGACTGCGGCGTCTTCTCCATCAGGGGAGATGCCTCCGGTGCTCTCAGACGAGTGTGTGGGCGGTTCGCCCTCGGAGCCGGTCTTGTGGGGCGGGGGCGCGCCGGATGATGGAGCGCGCGCGACGGTCGCTCCGGAGGCGCGGGCGAAGCCGGATCGGGACCTGGTCGCTCTCGGGCGGGAGATTCGCGCCTTCTTGCGTGATCTCGCCCTCACGGTGCTCATCGCCATCGTGATCGTCGCCTTTGTGATCCAGCCGGTGCGCGTCGAGGGGACGAGCATGTTGCCGCGCTTGCACGATGGGGAGCGCATCTTCGTGAACAAGTTCATCTACAAGTTCGAGCCGATCCGACGTGGGGACATCGTCGTCTTCTGGTATCCGAATGATCCCTCGAAGTCGTTCATCAAGCGGGTGATCGGCTTACCTGGGGAGACGATCTCGATTCGCCGTGGCGTCGTCTACATCAATGGGGAGCCGCTGCTGGAGCCGTATTTGGATCCGCGCCTTCATACGCGCGAGGAGAATATGGCGCCCGTGTACGTGCGCGAGCACTACTACTTCGTCATGGGAGACAATCGCGATTCGAGTAATGACAGCCGACAGTGGGGGCTCGTGCCGGAGAAGTACATCTACGGCAAGGCCGTCTTCCGATATTGGCCGCTCAGCAATATCGGCCGATTGCACTGACCCGATGTGTCCTGGGTGATTCGCACCACAGGTAAGGAGGTATGCACCCTGCCGCGAGCGCTCGCGCGTCCGATCGGTTGGTCGGAAATTGGGGGCATGGCCCTTGTGGCCTTCGGGCTCACGGTGCTTTATGAGAGTCGGCTGACGGGCGTGTTCGAGCAGGTTCGGTATCTCCTGAGCCCGCGCGGGCA
>LJSS01000040.1_pt1 | contig 23141 bp, 16 predicted proteins | sample 890271 | NCBI WGS metagenome assembly LJSS01 (sample SAMN03797534, study PRJNA294671) | hot springs metagenome | isolation source: water from Lobios Hot Spring | place: Spain: Lobios, Galicia | collected 2011-02-08
CGAACTGATCGGCGATGGGCAGCAGGCTTCAGACTATCTTGCCCAGCTGAAATATGATCTGGTCGTGCTCGATTGGGGGCTGCCCAGCCGTAATGGGATTGAGGTACTGAGAGAGTTTCGCAACGAAGGCGGTACAACTCCGGTTTTACTTTTGACAGGCAAAGGCAAGATTTCCGAGAAGGAGCAAGGGCTTGACGCCGGTGCCGACGATTATTTGACCAAACCTTTTGCCATCAAAGAACTCTCCGCCCGTATCAGAGCGCTTTTGCGACGCGTGCCGCAGTTTACTACCAACACAATTGTGCTTGGTCCTGTCGAGCTAAATGTTGGTGCACACACGATTTCCGTCAATGGCAAAGAAGTTCAGTTTGCGCCCAAAGAGTTTGCCATGCTTGAGTTTTTCATAAAGCATGCCGGGCAAGTGGTCAGTACGGAGACACTTGTGGAGCGCGTCTGGTCATCGGAATCTACGGCATCAAGCGAGACGATATATACGTGCGTGCGTGCAGTCAGGAAAAAACTCAAAGAAGCGGGCGCTGACGACTTTATTCGCACCGTGCACGGTGTTGGGTACAAGGTGGAAAACGCATAGTGCCGAATTAGCGCTAATATTGTGCAGGCTGATGACTGGGTTTTTCACAAGAGCATGCGCTTCGACCTCAAGCTGTTTCAAAAAGGACTGATTCTCGTACTCGTGCCGATTGTGTTCGAGTTGATTTTCGTCGTTTGTCTGGCGACACTGTTGAAGCAAGCCGAAGAAGGCATGATCAAAGAGAATCACTCCCGTGCGGTAGTAACGACCGCGCATGATTTGCAGAAGATTTTCTATGATGCGGGTGCTGCACTTTCTTTCTATCGAATGACCCGAGATGATTCATTCATGCGGCGTTATCACACGGCGATCAAGAAGAAAATTCCCGAGCATCTGCAAAAAATGTCGGCAATGATGCAGGATGAAGAGTACGAAAGAGTTGCATTCAATAAAATTTCGCTGGCAACGGAAGGCGGAATTGAAGAGCTGGAGCGCTGCAGGACGCGCTTGGAAGAAGGCACGCGCCAATTTTTCATAGTAGAGAGCCGGATTTCTCTCGAGAAATTATTGCACTGCATCGATGACTTGATCCAAGAAGAAAAAGACGTCCAGGACAAGGCTCCAGCCGCTCAATCAGCGGCGCGGCGAACTGTCGTTTATTTCCTCTTTGCCGGAGTGGCATTCAGCGTTTTTCTCGGCATCCTGATGGCGCTTTTCTTCAATTCCGACATTGTCACTCGCGTCAAAACAATGATCGCCAACACTGGGCGAGTCGTGAAGCACGAGCCGCTTTTGCCGCGGGTTTCCGGCAAAGACGAAATCGCTCAGCTCGATACTGTTTTTCATGAAATGTCCGATGCGCTCGATGAGGCATCGCGATATAAGCAAGAGATGCTCGCCATGGTCAGTCATGATCTGCGCAGCCCTCTCATGTCTGTGCAAGTGTCTCTGGCGTTGCTCAATTCAGGTGCGCTGGGTGAATTGCCTTCCGGTGCCACGAAGGAAGCCTCTATAGCCGAGAAGAACGCCAGTCGACTAATCAAAATGATCAATGATCTTCTAGATATAGAAAGGCTTGAGTCAGGAAGATTTGAACTTGAGCTTAAAGAAGGTGACCTAGTCGAGATAATCGATCGTGCCGTAGCCAGTATCGATGCTCTGGCGCGCGCGCGCAACATAACGCTCAAGACGCCTGACGAAAGCATGAGCGCGGTTTTTGATGCCGATCGGTTGGAGCAGGTGTTTACGAACATTCTTTCCAATGCAGTCAAATTTTCGCCTGAGGAAGGCGAGGTCGTCATTAGTCTCAAAAAATCGGAAAACGTCGAAGTCCGCATCGCCGACCGCGGGCCGGGTGTGCCGGTAGAGAAGCGGGAAACCATCTTCGAGCGCTTCCAGCAGACGGGCTCCGACAAAGAGGCGGAGAAGGGCGGCAGCGGGCTGGGGTTGGCGATAGCGCGTGCCCTGATACTTGAGCACAAAGGGTCCATCTCCGTTGAGGAGAATCCGGGCGGTGGCTGCGTGTTTGTCATCGTCCTGCCCGCCAAGACGTTGCCCCAGCCGGCGTCTTAGCGTTTCAAGATTCTTTGAAAGTTCGTTTGGCCTAATAGTGATAATAATTCTCGCCATTAACAGTTTGGTAACCCCTGGCTGCCCCGCCTGAATTACGCTCATTCTGTTACTAACGAAATTCCGGTCATCCGCTCGTGGTCTTCGAACAGTTTCTCCAGCAGAATTTTGAGCCCAATCGCAAAGCCTCAACCGACGTTGAAGAGGAGTTGGATTGGGTTGTCGGTTATGCAGGGCAGACTCTTGCGGCTATCGATACGACGCAGGTAGAGGCTGTTGTGCGGTCTGCTCCGCAAGTACTGGCGCGTTTGGCTACGCCGGAAACCATCGATACTGTGGTCGGCGCCGTTGCGGACGTGTCGCAGCAATTGAGCAAGACTGTTTCGCGAGAGCTTCCGAGCCAATTTCAGTCGCTGTCTTCGCTGTCGTCGCTTTCTTCGCTGTCTGAGTCGTTGCCGACCACCGCGCAGATTCAGGCTGTTTTGCGTGATCCGGAAATGCCGACTCGGGCTGTAGAGCAAGTGTCGAAAGCTGCGAGCACTCTTTATCAGCAAGCGGAGCCTCTCATGGAGCAATTGCATACACAAGCGCCGGTGGTGGAGCGTTTTGTGAGTGCAAATGCGCCTGCAGTTTCTGCTTTTGTGAAGGACAATGCGCCGGTAGTGGAGCGTTTTGTGAGTGAAAATGCGCCAGTGGTGACGGCGTTCGTGAAAGACAATGCCCCAGTGGTGGAACAATTTGTTCGAGAGAATGCACATGTTGTGACAACGGTGGTAAAGGAAAATGCCCCCGCAGTCGAACAGTTCGTCCGCGCCAACGCGCCTGCGGTGACCGCCTTTGTGAAAGAGAATGCTCCTGTTGTTGAAGCTTATGTTCGCGAGAATGTACCGGCAGTATCTAAGGTAATTAGAGAAAATGCTCCGGTAGTCGAACAATTTGTTCGCGATAACGCGCCGTCTGTGGTTGCGCTCGCGAAAGAGAATGCGCCAGCTGTAGAACATTATGTTCGCGAGAACGCACCGGTAGTGGCTAAAGTAATCAGAGAAAACGCACCAGCGGTTGAACAGTTGGTCCGCGAGAATGCGCCTGCAGTGGTCACGTTCGCGAAAGAGAATGCGCCAGTTGTAGAACATTATGTTCGTGAGAATGCCCCAGCAGTAGCTAAAGTGATTAGAGAAAATGCTTCATTAGTGGAACAGTATGTTCGCGAAAACGCGCCTGCGGTGGTCGCGTTCGCGAAAGAGAATGCTCCAATTGTTGAAGTTTATGTTCGCGAGAATGCACCGGCAGTGGCTAAGGTAGTCAGAGAAAGCGCTCCTGCGGTCGAACAGTTTGTTCGTCAAAACGCTCCGTCTGTGGTCGCATTCGCGAAAGAGAATTCTGTCGCTACTTTGAAGGAGAAGATTTCTCCGATAGTTCCTTCAATGGTAAGAGAAAATATTCCAGCGACGATTGTCTCAACGTTGAAGGAAACATTGCCAACGGTTTCGATTCCAGCGATTAGAGACAAGGCAATTCAACTGATCGACACTGCAGCGAAAGAAACGATTGTTCGTCCAAGCACTATAACCATCAGAGAAACTGCGATCGCAAAAGAAGTAACCTCGACACCTCTTGCTCTCAGGGTTTCTGACCTGATGGTGAAACAGCCTCAAGCACCGCTTTCCCTTCGCATAGCTGATCTTATGCAGCCCGCTTCAAAACCTGATTTCTTGAGTCGTTTCATCCAGGTTCCTATCGCAGAACACAAGTTTGAACTTAAAGCGCAATCTGCTGAGCAGAGGAGTCCAGCACTATCGACAGAGAAGAAACCAGCGACATCTATTGCAGAATTGAATATACAGACGCTTCTTTCAGAGTTGAAAGTGCCGACGGCTGCCGTAGAGTTGAAGGTGTCAACACGTTCTGCCGAGGTGAAAATACCAACGCTTTCTACAGAGTTGAAGGGTTCTACAGAGCCTGCACGCGTACCGCGGATTGAAGTCGCGAAGTTTCCATTTGCTTTATCGAAAACTGAAATCACCGTTTCGAAGCCTGAATTGTCCGACCGTAAGTCCGATGTGCCACCGCCGAGGACTGAGACACCTACGAGGAAAATCGAATCACTAACGTCAAAGACCGAATCGCCACTGTCAAAAACCGAAGCTGCTTTGATCTCTGCAAATGTGCGACGTTCGGATACTGTGCCGATTTCAGTTCGTTCTCAACACGCAGAATTAGATACAGTTTCTTTCAAACCAACTCGCTTTGATTTGGAAACTATCTCTATAAAGCCCACTCGCGCACAAGCAGATGTTGTCGTAGTTAAACCTTTCATCGCAGTAAATGTGAAGCCAGAGATTGTCGATGCGAAAGCACCAGTCATGAAGACTGAAACGGTAACTGCGAAAGCACCAATCGTGAAGGCTGAGACAGTAACAACAAAAGTTGATGCGGTTGCTGCGGTGTCAAACCCCGCGCCTGAAGCAACTCGCAACGTCAAACCAAATCAAGAATTTGTTCGTCAAGTTGAAGGTGCTAAAGCCATTGAAGTTGGCGGTCAGCGTGTACCGGTGATCCGTACTTTCTCTGGCAATGGACTCGTGCCCGGTGCCTCGCATGTGCTCGATGGTTCGCGTGAAACTGCGGCTGGTTTTGCTGTTAGAGTCGCAGCAGGAGGCGAACTAAAAGACAAGGAAAATCGACTTCCTTTGATGTGGCGTCGGCGACCACTGAAGCTGCGTCGCGGCGACAAGCGTTATCTTACGGGAATCGAAATCGCGCTCGCCGGTGCGTGTCTGGTAAGTGCCATCGCTAAGTCCAAGCAGCCTGCCACGGTTGAGGAAACAACAGGTTCTACCGCACAACAGCCTGTAGTCTTGCACAGAGCCAAGCACATGGTCGGCGCGCAAGATACGTTGGCCAGTTTGGCGGAAGAGAAGTACGGAGACAAGCGATTTGCCTGGCTCTTGCTCGATCTCAACAGAGGTGCCGTCAGGCAAGAGCAGAGAGAAAATCAGTTGGTGGTGAGACTGAAGGAGCGCCAGGAAATTGAATTGCCTGCATCAAAAGATCTTGAAGAGTTTCGTCCCAAGCTGTCTCAGTTTGACGAGATGCGCATGATCACAGTGGTTGAGTCCAGTTCGTTCTCGCGTGAATTGCTTTCGTTGCACCTCGGCGCAGTTATTGGTGCGTAGAGAGCGGAAGTTGGAAGTCCTTCAAAATGAATCTCCGCGCCATCGATGGTGAAGTTTATAGATCCAAACCGGCGGGCTGAAATTCCTTCTCTATCCACTCCAGCATCTCATTGTTAGGTGTCTGCAAATCCTCCGGCACGAGCAGTCCCCGCAGCAATGCTGCGCAGACTACACGGGTTCTTGGATTGAGCAATTCAACCCCGGCGGATTCTTTCATGAAGTGCGTTTCGCCCTTCAAAAGCCTCTCCAAAAGTGCAGAGATGCGTTTTTGAACTCCCCTGACGCTGATGTGCCGGCGTGTGGCGATGGCTCGGTCTGTCAGTCCGATTGCTAGATCAAGCAACGTTTCATACTCGACGTCGGTGAGTGAATCGTCCTTGGAAGATAGTTTGCGATTGACATTGCGAACGATCGGGTCGATGTAGGAATTTTCGTGAGTAAGAACAGTCTCGATGGCATAGGCGAGATTGTCCTCCAATTCGCTCTTCAGGACGTATCCGTGGATAGCCTGGTCGGGCAAAATTTTGCTTATCGCTCGGACGTAAGACTCTTTGTGGAATTGCGACCAGAAGATAATCTTCTGCTCGGGGCGCGTTTTCCAGATGGTTTCGGCAGCTTTGACACCGCTTATATCCGGCATCGCAATGTCGAGAATGATCAAATCGGGGCAGATTTGCAGTGCGCGCTCGATGCCCTCTTTTCCGGACGCCGCTTCGAAAAGCTCCACGCCATCGCCGCATTGTTTTACGACTACCGCGCGTGAATGCTGCCGCAGCGCCGGGATGTCATCAACCAGAAGGACTTTTGTCAAAACAAGTCTCACAAATGGGCCCGATAAAGTATGGCACAACAATTCGCTGTTGGCGGATTTGCAACGACCAAAATACGCGAATGGCTGGCATAATAGGTGCGTGAGTACGACAAAACTACTTTTGATTTTGATGGCGGCAGTTGCAGTGTCAGTGTGCATGAGCAGCTGGATTTTCATGCCGGTCGACGCGCAAATGTTGGCTGATCTCCAGCCGTTTTCTCCAGAGGAAATGCAGCTGTCCTCGGTCGTCGGTTCTGCTGTGGTGACAATACTCGCCTTTCTGACAGCGCAGCAGCTGAAGGGTAAAGCGCGAGTTATTGGCGCACTCCAGTTGTGGGTCGTGGCGATGCTGGCTACTTTTCTGGGACGCGAAATCGCACAGACGCTCCCTCTTCCGATGTCGTACCTTGGCGCGATTTCAGTGGGAATGTTGGCCGCAGAATCGGCAGAGAATTTCCATGACAAGGGTGACCGCAAGGCGCCTGCGGACAAGGTGGATGCGGCCTTTGTCAGCCAGCTTCAGAGCACTGATTTGATTGAAGCCCGGCTAGAACTCATCAAACAAGATGAAGTCGATAGGCGGATGTTGGCTGCCGATTTGCACGATCAGGTTTTGAATGATTTGAAGACATTGCGGCAAAACATCAGCAATCTGAAGGATTTGCCCGCGGACAGAGCGTCGGAGTTGGATGGGCTGGTTAGTCGTTCAATGACTGGTGTGCGCGAAGTAATGGACAATCTTTCGCCCGTCGATATTGAGCATCTTGGACTTTCGGAGTCCCTGCGTGCGTGTCTGGAGAAAGCTGGTGAAAAGGCCGGTGTCAATGTAAGTTTTGAAGCACCGGCTGCCGATGTGCTTGATAAGCAGCTCTCGAAAATCGAGGCGACGCTGCTTTATCGACTGGTGCAAGAGTCGTCCAATAATATTGTGAAACACGCATCGGCAGGCAAGATCATGGGACAGGTGAAAATCGAGGACGGGTGCCTTTTGGTGCGTGTAGTCGATGATGGAAAGGGAATAAACCCCGAGACGTTTTCCACAGAATCTCGCGGCATGAGATACATGCGATTGCGTGCGGATCTTATTGGGTCCACCATTGCCTGGAAGCCGCGGCAAAGCGGTAGTGGAACGATTGTAGAAATTAGATTTCAGCGAGACGCGGAGAAAACTATTTGAGAAGCTCGGCGCGCGCGGGTTCGATGTTGACGCGTCTGTAGAGTGAGTACAGGGCAAAACGTCCGGTCATTGCGCCCCATTGGTGCTGTTCGCCACCTTCAGAGAGATAGATGCGGTCTTTGCGGATAGTCGGTGAACCTTCGGTCGTCAGCGCCAATCTGCCGTAGACATCGTAAGCAAGAATGCGCGGTTGCAGTCCGCTGTCGGCTTCTATCTTGCGCAACTGGTGCTCAGTAAACGGCATATTTGGCGGCAGGCCATTCACGTATTTCAATGCGTACTCGACGTTTTGGTCGACTATTGCTGCATTGCGATTATTCGCTACTGTTCGGTCGAAAAAGTCTGCGGAAAGGGCTACGCGATTAGAGTTGCCGTGGGGAATATCAGTTGTCTGGTGTGCAATTTGCCCCGGCGCACGCAAATTGTGTTGTGTCAGAATCTGATCGATTCGACCGTGAATTTCAGCGGCTTCTTTGGTTGAATTGGCATAAATGGTAAACGCTTTTCCATTTTGACCAATGCCTGTGACAGGGCTGTATCCCCGCTCAAATCCATCCATTGGGTCCATGGTTTTCCAGCAGGCTACCTTTTGTAATTCGGGATCATTTTGCAGTGCTGGAATAAGAACCTTCTGCAACTGCTTTAGATCGGCGGCGCTCTCGGTGAGAACATGAACTTTTACCGGTGCCAGGTTTTCCGTTGTGTTGCTACTCTTGCCGTAATACCAGCCGCTTCTGTAGCTCAAATATTGTTTTGATTCTCCGTTGACATACCAAACATCGCGCGCTTCCGGTCTGCCTTCGATTTGTGGTTGTGCTGTGTAGACACCGACAGAGCCCTCGTTTACGCCGCGTTGAAATCCTTGACGCTGAACGTGTGCTTCAAACTGTAGACGCCCGTTTCGATCAAAATATTGCTCTTGCTGTTGGTATTGATGCGGCGTGCCTTCCATTCTGGCGCGCATTTGCTGCTCCTGGCGTGCGCGCATTTGTTGCTGTTCGTATGGGTTGCCGTAAGCGCGCGATTGCTGTTGTTGCTGAAGCTGCGGTTGCATTTTGGGTTGAGCTTCGCTTTGCTGCTGCAGCACATTTCCCTTCGGCAGTGCTTCTCCTTGAACACGTTGCTTGCTCAATCTCAGTGCTTCCGCGCCGCCTGCAATCATTGCTCCTTTGACGAATGTTTCCGGTGCGCCACCGATGGTATTGCGCAGCGCTTTCTCGCCGTCCACGACGCCTGACCCAAACAAAACGCCCTGCGTGTAAGCGAATTGTGCAGTTGAGATTGCGCCCCCTTTGACCAGTGAAGTAGAAACCTCTTTGATCAATGTGCGAGGAATCTCTTGTGCTGGAGTACCTTTGGCGATGTATCCGCTGAGGCTCTTCAGGTAGGTTCCTTGGACAATCCCAGCCGGTGCGGCAAAGGCCGCAGCGATTAGCGAGCGCGTCTCAATCTCCTGACGGGTCGTTGCGTTGATCGACTCTCCTTTTTTGATCTCCTCGATGCGCTTAAGCAGCGCGCCTTCATTTGTGACTCCTTCTTTTTTCGCAATCTCCGCGGCTTGAATTTCGACGGCTGTGTCATAGACCTGTCCCGTCGTTCCGGACAGACCAGTCAATTGACCGACCAACCCGACCGCGCGTGGTGTCAGCGCGGCACCGCGAGCTAATAGCCCAGGTCCCATGTAAGGCAAAGCCGAACCGCCTGCCAGACAATACATATTCGCCAGTCCGACAATCGCGTCATTCATTTCTGCTTGAGTGTAGAGCGAATACATTGGCAATCCACGCCCTTCTTTGCGCAGCGTGTCGGCCAGCTGGTCCATAAAAGTCCGGTTGTAGATGGCATGAAGCGGTAGACCTATTCCTTGGACGACGTCGCCGATGCTGCCCATGGCTGCTCCTACGCCTCCGGCAATTGGGTTGTAGACATTTGCTACAACCGCTTCCAATGCTGTGCGCTGTTGTTCGTAGTTGTATTGCGATATCGTATCCGGAGCCCCTTGTCGCGCGCGAAAATCGAGCAGCCACTGGCGTGTTTCGGCAATAGCGCCAGGGTGCAATTCGCTCACACGCACGCGACCCATGGGGTCTGTTTTCGCTAATTGCAGCCAATTTATGCCTTCTGTACTTGCTTCGTTTGCTTGAAAAAATGCAGCGCCTGTGGTCTTACATTTTTTCAATGACGCGTACATCTCTCTTTCTGATTGGCTGAATCCGAGCGCATCGGCAATCTTATTGCCTATCTCTTCAGGCGTTGGAGGCTGCCCGCTGCGTACATTTTTGTGCAAGTAGATTTCTACTGATGGACGCTCGCGCTCTGTCGTTTGTGATGCGGTTTTGATCTGTTCTTGTTTAGTAATTGGAGGGCTGAAGTCTAAGTATTCAATTGTTTTCTCTGCTTTTTCTACTTTCTCTGTTTTCTGCCTATTCTGATTATCTTCAGGCGGTTGGCAGCCGTCATAAAAACCCGTTTGCCACCTGTATTCATCAAGAGAGTCGAGGCAGCTTGTGGATTGCTGCTGTGGCTGAATGTTTTCCACCTCAAAACTTTCAGACATTTGCTCTCTCCCAGGATGAACACAGGCAGCACTCAGGTCGTTGCTGGCAGGTCCAGGTAAAAACTGTTGATTACAATTGCAGATTGGTTATTTCGATTAGAAACCGATGGGCTTGCGTATTTCCTTTTCAATTTCTTTTTCGTTCGTGAGGACGAGATGTCCGCCCTTATCTGCTTTCAGTCTGGCTTTGAATTCGCCGGGTACGCCAATTGCGCGTGCCATGGTTGAGTTTTGCGTGACGTTCGCTTCATATCGAATGTTGCCGTCTTCACCACGTCCCATGTTGAGCGACTTGACGCTGCCGTCGAATGCGCCGGTCGGTCCGGAGTAGTTAACCTTCATGCCTTGAATGTTATCTAGGCGTTCTTTGCCGTTGTAAGAATTGACATCAAATGACAGGTGATCCATTGTCAGATTTTTCACTGAGACCATTCCAAATGTGCCGGGCACTTTGTCGCCCATTGGTACGCTGGTTGTGCGGTTGAAGTTGATGTCGAAGTGATTGCCTTTCTTTTCGAGGCTGCTGATGTTGGCGATGAGCGCTGCGGTTTCTTTGTCGAGGTAAGCTCCGGCGGCTCTATCGATGAGCGGCTTGAGCATTCCGGCGTCATATTTGCCATCCGGCAATAAGCGGGTCAGAGCGACCAATTTGTCCATGTTGTTGACGGACATCTCACGAGCGTCTGTGGCTGCGAATTTCTTTGCCAGCTCCACGGGCGAGAATTTGTCTGCCAGCTCCGCGGGTACGATTTTAGCCAGCTCAGTTGGCGAGAGTTTACCTAGATCAGTAGAAGACACTTTAGACATTATTCGATCAAGTTTTTCGTCTCTAAAGTCCAGTTCTTTGACGTTGGCTTCACTAGAGCTGTTGCGGTACATATCAATGACTACGCCCAGCGGGCTGACCGGTCCGAGTGCCAGAGTGTAGTAGTTGTCTTTCATGAGATCCAATGCTTCATTACTAAGAAATCTCGCTGCTTCAACCGGTGCATTGGCTATAGCGTTAGCAACATCCTTGATAGTATCTTGTGACATTTTCCTCTCTCCTTGGGTGGCGGTTTGTGCAAACATCATCCGAAAAACGCCGCCTGCATTGAATCAGCAAACCCGCCTACTTGAGTGCGCAATAACGTACCTGCGCCCCGAGAGTTAAATCTGGTCGGATTGTCACGTCTTCGCCACAATTCACTTTCATATTGGTAGGTGCGCATTTGCGCCCCTCGTCATACTGATTTGATGGTTCCTAAGCTTTCCGCTGCCGGTTCCGTCAAGCCGAAGGCTCCACCGTTTTGCCCGCGGTAGAAAGCTAGTCGGCACTCCCGAGACCAACGCCAAACTTTTAGACCACTCACAGGCGTTCCTCAGGAAATGATCAGAATTGCGACGTACGATATGAGACGTCGAACCACTTACTAAGCAACCTCAATAGACGCACGCGATGCCCTTCGCCGCTGCGCGCTTGCCCCCTGGAGGAGACACCCAATGTCTGTTCTTGATGCCAATTTTGGTGCATCCGTCGAAAGCTACGAGTCCTACAAATCTCCTGCCAGCACCGCATGGACCGACCATGCACGTGCCGGCATCATGTCTGACAGCAAGGCTTTTACCGGGATAAGCACCGGGACAGAACCTTCCTGGTTGGGCGGAGTATCGCTGGAAGACGGGCCATTGAAGCCGGGAATCTGGTCGTTTAAGCGAGAAGAATCCCTCGTGAAAAACACACCCGAGTCTCAAGCAGCAAAACAGTTGTACGACAACATGCCAGCCGACAAACGCGCTCAGCTGGACAAAGAGATGGCCCAATACGAGAAGGAAAGCAAATCCAGAGGCTTGATGGTTGGCATAAACATCAAAATGCCCGAGCCCGGACCAGCAATGAAAGAGTTTCAAAAACAAGTCGACGGCGTAGTCAAATGTGCCAACGAATTGGTCGACTCGCAAATGACGCCGTTTGAGAAAGAATTGCTCATCAGTGAAAAGGAGAAGTATCAAGAAGAAATCGATCGCCATAAATTTGACGCCAACATCAATTACACATTGCCTGAGCCCGGCAAGATGATGCAAGAGCGCGCCAAGCGTGTCCGAGAGGCAATCACCAAGGTTGCCGGTCAGCCGCAGGGTGGAGAAACATCAGGCGCACAAGCGAGTGGCAAAGATCAAAGCACTACCAGTGAAACCCTTCCCTCTGTCAGATCTAATACTGAAAGCATGTGGTCGAAGCTGGGTTTTACCAGCCCTGATGTACTCGCCTTCGATCAAGGAGCCCCATCACGTGCTGAAGGAAAGTTAGGCAAGTTCTGGGAAGACATCAAAGATATGTTCGGGCAGAGCGATACTGTCAATGATCGCTTGAAGAAAGCGGTGGAAAGCAAACTGACGCCTGACGAAAGAACCGACCTCGCCAAGCAAGAGAAAGAGTTTCACAAAAAACAGATGGAGAGTCTTCGCAGCGGTAGCTGGGGAGCGGAAGCGCCGGATCTGGCTGATTACCCTTTGATTGGCAGACGCGACCAGATGCTGAGAGATGCAGAACAAGACATATGCAAGCAAGTGCGCAATCAGATGTCGCCTGCAGAAAAGAAACAACTGGACAGTCAATTTATGGAATACGCCGAAGCGATGCGGGCATACCGTGAGTCGTCTGTATTCAAACTGCGTCCACAACCAGGAAAAGCGATCCAATCTTTCTATCACAACGTCGCTGAGTCAGTGGAGAGTTTCGGCAAACAGCAAGCGGCCTGAGGGTAGCGCGAGCGCTGCATAGGTTGGAATTTGCGCAAGCGTAGAGGCACCATTTTTGGTGCCTCTTTTAGCGTTGAATTGTAAAGCTACTTAGCTTTTTTGCCTCAGGAATTGCTCAGATTCAGCGATTATGATTTTGTCAGTCGAACTTCCGACTGCATTTAACCCTTTACTAAATCACTCAAACGTTCACGACAAGCGGCTTCATGCTGTCTGCGTCTTGCGTCGCATTCTAATATTGAAGGAGACTAAAATGTCTATTCTCGATTCTAATTCCAACTATGATTCAGTCCAAGAAATGCCCGGCCGCGCTGCCTGGTTGGACAACGCAAGTTCATCTCTGTTGAAGGACAATTCCTATTTCCAAGGCGCCTCTAGAAGATCTGAAACACCGGCATGGTTGGGGAAAGTCGACTTCTTCGACAGCAGCCGGGCTACTGCAGTCGCCGATGATACGACACCAGTAGAAACACCTCCAGTAGAAACTCCGGTGGTAGATACGCCCCCCGTTGAAACGCCTCCAGTTGAAACACCACCGGTAGAAACACCTCCCGTAGGCACGGCACCGACTGAAACCCCTCCAGTCGTAGAAAATGTGCCGCCTGCGGCTGAGGTGCCTGCTGGACCCAGGGCTGTGGAAGGTCCACCGCCTCCTGGTTCTTGGCACCCCGTAGGGATTCCAGGCAATGGAACACCGGACAATACTGGTGTAGTCACTGATGGACCGATAAGCCGCAGTGAGGATGACGAACACCACACAACCCCAGCGGGATCTTACTCTCCATTTGTTCCGCAATATCCTGGTCCTGATGGCAAAAATGCTGACGGCACCTATGGCGCCGGGCATCATCCTTACACACCAGCCACACCTGATGCTGCACCCAGCGATAGTGTTATGACCGAACACCACAGACCTGCGCTTGAGCCAGAAGCCCCCTACGTTCCCCCGCAACCGAATCGTGCCGCTGCGATTCAAGCTCTGCTCGCCGCAATGAAGAACCAAGAGGCGAGCGGAGTTTGGGAAACAGGCAACTCTAACGGAGCACCCGGTACTGCAACTGTTGATCCCAATTGGGTGCCGGCGCCCGGCTCATTTGGCGGCGGTTTGCACAAAAGAGGAGGTTGATCTAAAACTTGATTGAGGCACCGCTAGCGGTGCAGGTTTGTTATGAATTTTTTTCGATGCGACGAGTGGGAGCGGCAGCCAACGACTGCCGCTCCTTCAATTTTTGAGGTCGGCATGACTATACAAAACCATTAGTACATCAATTTTTTGTGGCAAGAATTGGTCATGAACATAAGACAATCTGCTAACCTCGCGACCTGTGATCGCTCATGGTTGGCTGTTCTTGATGAAACTATGATTTGATATAGTAATAATTGATAAAAAAGAGAAAACCATCGGATGCAATACCGATGGCTTCTCAGCCAGACTCGCTAGCCTAGAAAGGCCCGGCTATCGACGAATTAGCCGTTTTTGGAGCCGAACAGTTCGAAAGCTGCCTGCAGCGCTGCGCGTTGTGCCGGCACCATCGTCTGACGCATGGCGGTGGTGGCTTGGCTGAAGCCGTCCAGGGTGAGCTCCGATTCGCCGTATTCTTCCTCGGCCTGCGCGACCTGGATCTTCAGCTCTTCCAGCTTCAAGTACAGCTTGCGCGTCCGGCGTTCGAGTTCGGAGAGCCTTTGCCCCATGCAGTCGAGCTCAGCGCTGAGTGCCTGATGCTCCTCGAAAGCGACAGCGTAGTCCTTGCCGGCCAGCAATGCTTCTTCGTCGCCTTCCGAACATGCAGTGATGAAGCGGGTGGTTGCTTGCTCCAGCACGCTGTAAAGCCGATTGAGTTTCGGCTGCTTCTGCCGGAGGCGCTTTTGCATCTGGAGATGCGCCATCCTGGTGGTTGCCAGCGCGGCGACCGTGGATTCCAGTTCGATTTGCCGATCGGTCAGGTGCTCGAATGCAGCCATCCGCTCTGCGTCGAACTGTTTTGCCCGTTGACTGTTGTCCGCCTCTGTCCGTGCCATGTCGGCGAGGTGATTCGCGACTGCGAGAAAACGAACAGTGGTGATGGGTGTGGTCATGGATTGGTCTTTCGGTAGTAGTTTTTGCCTGGTAAGGCACAGGTTGATGTCCGGGGATGAATCTCCGGCATGGCGTCATCCGCACAAAGGCGGGCACGTGAAAGCTTTGATCGTGCAAAAGGGAAGTTGTGGCTTGGTGCCGAAGGTTTTTATTGTTTGAGATTGGAAAGGCGGATGACGGTTTTAGCCTGGTGCTGAAACGCCCCAGATGTCAAGCAAGAGTGGAATCTATAGGAAAAATCTTTCGCGCAGCTTTTAACTTATATCGAGCAAGTTTAATCGTCAGGCGGGGTGATGCGGACGTATTCTCTTCTGGCCCAGTTGCCAGCGGCCCACGCAAATCCTTAGCACCTGGAAAACTTGTCTATAATTCAACTGACGAGTGAACGGGGCATCCTCTTGGCGAAACTTTTAGTAGTTGAAGACGACAAAGAACTTGCCGCAATAGTGGTGAACGCTTTGCAGGACGCACAATATGTGGTCGACCTGGTGCATAACACCAAGGACGCTACAGCATACGTGCACTCTGTGACCTATGACCTTTTGGTTCTTGATTGGGAATTGCCGGACGGAACGGGCTTAGATATTTGTCTGGAGTACCGGCGGGCTAAAGGTGCCGGTGGGGTGCTTTTCTTGACCGGTCGCTCTCACATGGAAGATAAGATCACCGGACTGGAATCCGGCGCCGATGATTATCTGACGAAACCTTTCGACATGCGCGAGTTGTTGTCTCGGGTCCGAGCCCTTCTCAGGCGCCCCCCAGTGGTCGGCTACAAGACGATTGTCGTGCGCGACATAGAATTGGACCCTGTAGAGCATACGGTGACAATGGCGGGCGCAGAACTCAAGCTTTACCCGAAAGAGTTTTCCCTGCTGCAACTTTTCATGTTGCACCCAAAACAAGTTTTTTCCGCCGATGATTTGTTGGACAGAGTGTGGCCTACTGATTCTGAGGCGTCAATTGAAACAGTGCGGCAAACTATCTTGCGCTTGCGGCAGAAAGTCGAGCGCGAAAGTGAAGCGCCCTTGATTCAAACGGTGCGCGGATTTGGCTATCGCCTGGAGCCATAGCCGCTGTTTAGCCAAACTCTCTTTCTGGTGGCTCGACGTGGCGCTGCGCGACCTGTTCGGTGGAGCTTCGCAATAGCTGTTCGACATCTCGATGCGAATCGAATGCGTGCTCAGGATTGCGGGCCGGAACATCCAAATTCAGACGTTCTGCAATTTTTACCGTCATTTCTTTCATGCCTTCCGGGCTGTCGGGCAGCATGCCCAGTTTTTCCGTATCGCGTAATTCTTTCTGCACTTTGAGAGCATTTTTGATGGGACCGCCCTCGCGTTCTATATCGCTGCCTGCCTGTTCGCCTTTTATCGAGAGATCGACTGAAGCAAGCGCATCTAGCTTCACCTTCTGCGGATCGTCACTTTTGATTTTGCCGTCGGCAATTTGTTGTTTTAGCTCTTGCATTATTTTCTCGGCGCCGGCGCCGGATGCGATTTGTCCGTAAAACGGTTTTTTGAAATCCGGATTGTTCGTTTGCAGGGTCTTGGCTAAGCCATCCAGGACTTCAGTCTTGTCTCTTTGTGCCGATGTGATGTAGCCGAGATTCATGAGCACGCCGCCCATAAACGTGTCTTGTTTTGCGTTGTAGTTGCCCACGTGCGCTTTCCCCGCTCTCGGTGCTTGCGTTCTGTTGCCCAGTTAGTTTCATTCCCGGGCGTGAGAACGCCTAAGCTTTAATGTGAGAAAAGCACTTGAGTGAGCTGAAGTTCAAGCTTTCGGTAGACGGAACCAGAAGCGGCTGCCGGGGTTCTCGCCTGCGTCACTACTTTCGACGCCAATTGTGCCGCCATGCAATTCGACAATTGATTTGCAAATTGCCAGACCCAGCCCGAAGCCCCTTGCTCGGTCTCGTGTGGATTTAGCCTGTCGATACTTTTCAAAGATTTGAGTTTGCATGCGCTTCGGTACGCCTGGTCCTTTGTCAATTACCGAGACTTCAACACTTTCGCCCATGTCTTTTGTTTCAATCAAAACTTTCGCATGCTCGGGTGAAAACTTGATGGCGTTGGAGATCAAGTTGGTAAGAACGTTTCCAATGTACAACGAATCAGCTTTTACTTGGAGTTCGGTTGGCTGTGTCGCCAGCTCGACCTTGTGAGCTTCAGCAAATTGGCCGGTCGATTCGATGGATTGGAGGATGAGGTCGTTCAATTTGACGCTGGAAATGCTGATATCGAGGTTGCCGGATTCCAGCTTTTCAATTTCCAGAAGTTTGTTGACCAGCTCCAGGAGCTTGTCGACATTCTTTTCTGCGGTGCCCAGTTTGTCGTCTACTTCGTCTGGAATGTCTCCGTATCTGCCTCTTTGAACAAGTTGTAAAATGCCGTTGATTGACGATAGCGGCGTCCTGATGTCGTGGCTCACCATAGCGTAAAAGTCGCGCTTCAACTGCTCAAGGCGGAAACGCTCGCTGATGTCCTTGATGGTAGCTAGATAGCGCACTCCCTCGGCGCTGTCGAAGCGAGTGGCTGACACCTCTGCCGGTATCACTTCCTTTTCGGCGGAGAGCGCCTCCAGTTGGGTTGAGTCAGCCTGTTTTTCCGTGATCAATTTATTCAAAAATGCACCGGCGTCGACGTTTTTGTCGGTGTTTGAAAACAGCATGGTGAGAGGTTTTCCTTGAATGTCCTCGCGTTTGTATAAAAAAGTTTTTTCAGCCGAAGAATTGAAAGCCTGAATGATTCCTCTTTCGTCTGTGACGACGACTGCCAGTGGGATGTTCTCGATTACTAAATCCAGTCTGTCTTTTCCTGCTTGCAATTGATCAAGCATCTCGTGCTCTTTGACTTGCGCTGCCGTGAGCGCGTTTGCCATTTCGTGGAAGACTTTGTCGACTTCACCAACTTCGTCGATGACGCTGAGTGGCGGGAGCAGCAGTTCTTTTTTCGCGAAGCGGGCTGCATTGGATTTGAGCACGGATAATTGGCTGACAGTGCCGCGCAGGAAGAAAATCCCGAGCAATATGGCAATGAAAGAACTGAGCGAGACGGCAACATCCATGGAGCGTTGCAAACCGGCACGGGTAGCGCTTTCGTTTGAAGTCTCCGGGAGCAATTTTGCTTGTTGAGCCTCGCCAATTGTTCTCAGCCGCGTCAAAAACTTGAGTGCGGAATTCTTGAAAATTTCGTTTGACTTCACGCTTGCAAATAGAGAATAAGCCTGGTTGTCTCCTCTGTCGATTTTTGAGTTCCACGCTTCAAACGCTTTTGTGAAACCTTTGCCAGCCTCCCGCAGACTTGCAGCGGTATTGGGTTCGTTGGCATCGCGCTCGAGGCGGACGGCCAGTTCGTCGATTTGCGTTTTCACAGACAAGAGGTATTCGTCGCGGCTCTTGACGCGTTCGTCTCCGCCATAGGTGCTGAAATTCACCATTGCGTTAAACGCGTAAAAACCACTTAAGAACAGCGTATTGACGCGGCCGACAATTTCCCTGCGCAATTCAGCTTGCCTGGCTTGTTTTTCAGTTGCAGCCAATTGGCGCTTCAACTCGATATAGCAGCCAACCTGCACCAATAGCGGAAGGATGACAATTATGATGCCCTTCTGCGCTAACTTGAGCTGCGGAAGCCGGAATTTTTGAGTCGGCTGATTCACACCGAGCCCCTGGAGAGGAAAAACTTAGATAGGTCGCCATCGGGTTTCTGGACTGGATTTTACCATCTTGCCGAGGAGCTGAGTTTTTTGGCTGGCGCCCCTTCACTAGTATTTTTCGAAGGCAATACTACTTTGGTGAGAAACCCGCGCAGATGGGCGTTTCTGATTATGTGTTGGAAGAATCTTGTGTGGAAGAGGCTTAAATACTAGTTTGTCCGGTCGAATGATGAAGCATGAGGTTTCTACCACTGCACAGGTGATCACTATTGGTGCGGTGATAGCCCGCTGTTAGGGTGGAAATACCTTTATTCTCCCTCTCATTTTCGGTGGTTTCACAAACCTACTCACAAAAACCGCTGTTTTCTGTTCACTCCTTTCCGCTTTCGGGCGTGTGTGTTGAACCGGAATCGCCGCTATTTGGAGGTCTTTTTATGTCACTTGCAAGTTTTGATCTCCCACACCTGTTGTTCGAGATGGCTTTGTTTGCCATTCTTGGGCTGGGCTTTGAAATTGTGTTTACAGCCGCGCTCGATTTGAAAAGCGATAAAAGACGTTTTCTCATGGGCTACAGCTCACTCTGGTACGCGCCGCTCTATGCGCTTGCCCCCATTTTTCTGCATCTCATTGCCGGCCGCATTTTCGAATTTCCATTCTGGCTTAGAGGCGCCATCTACGCCCTGGCCATTTGGTTTTTCGAATATTTCGGCATGCTGGCTTTGCGATTGCTGCTTGGCGCTTCACCGTCACAAGAGAGTTATTACAAGTCGCGTTGGAACATTCATGGGTTGATCCGCTTAGATTATTTCCCGGCGATGTTCTTGATGGGATTGGCTTTCGAAGTGGTGTTTCGCCACTTTCACTAATGAATTGCTGCACTGATCGCTCATGGCCGGCGTTATGTGTATCAGCGAAAAAAGGAGATGACTGAAATGAAAAACTCAAAAAGACTCAGTCAGCGCTCGTTTTTGCGGGCGCCTGCATTGAGACGTTTCTTTCCGCACAATCAGTGCCGCGCTATCGCTGCCTTGATTGTGTTTGCTTTCGTTCTAACAATGGGTGTCGGTGACACCTTTGCTGCCGACTCGAAGAATATGCCAAATTTGCTTCTCTCCGCAAACGCGGAAAGTGAGCGGCTCTTTCGTGAGTCGCAGGGAATTCTCGTGGAAAAACTCGACGGCGATGTTGTCGAAGAGGAAAACGAGGATATCGCATACAATCCTGCTTCGGCAGTGAAAATTCTGACTGCCTATGCAACTCTCAAGCATTTTGGACCGGACTTCAAGTTTGAAACAACGATCTTGATGGACGGCTCAACTGAGGGTTCTCGCTTCCAGGGAGGTATTTACTTCCAGGGCGCCGACCCGTTTTTCAACATTGCCAGCTTGCAGCAGGTTTTTGCCGCTTTCAAAAAACAAGGCATAAACACTGTTGACGCTTCACTTTTCGTCAGTCCTGATTTTAAATTTGCCGGAAAAGATCCCGGTCAGAAATCGGCGAATGCGGTGAAAGGGTTATTCGGAGGCGGAAAGAGAAAACGGGCAAGAATGTTGAGAACCGATGGGGTGGTGGTCAAACTCAAGAACGCTCAGGTAAAAACCGCATCGGCTGAGGCAAAGATTGTGACAGTGGCGCAGAGTCAAACTGTCCTGGCTTTGCTCAAAGACATGCTTTCTCGTTCGGACAATGAGATGGCAGCTACTTTTGGAGCTGAATTAGGTGGGCCGCAGGCAGTCGCCCGCACTTGCCGTGCTGACTTTGCCGTTGCTGCAGACGCACTTTCGATTGCTACTTCGTCCGGTCTGGGAGTAAATCGAGTCAGCCCTAAGGCAATGATCGCTGCTCTGAGAGGCTTCAAACAGCTTCTCGGCACGTTCAAGTTGAAATTGAGCGATGCATTACCAATCGCCGGGGTCGACTATGGGACGATTTGCAAACGATTCGCCGGCAGTGATTTGAAGGGCGTTCTGGTTGGAAAAACCGGAACTTTGCACGAAACGGACCGGGGTGCCAGCGTGCTTGTCGGTGAGATGAGCACACTTCTGCGCGGGCATGTCTTGTTCGTCGTTTTTCAACGCGGCAGAAACACTCAGCAATTGCGGCTATCGCAAAACAAGTTTTTGGAGTCGCTGCTTTCTCAATCGGGCGGACCGGGCGTCAAGTATGGCGTTTGATTCCGCGGACTCTTGCAGAGTTCGATTTGCCGATACAGAAAGAAGCATTGACGCGCAGAGAGGCTGAAGCGCTTTTGCTCAGCCTCTTTGTGCAAATGGAGACTTACTATGTTTACAGATGATATCGGCAAGTACCGCAAGAATTCGGGCAGAATCAAGCTCTCCTCGGATATTGGTGCATACCGGAAACCTCCGTATGGTTTCACGAGATGTACTGACGACATCGCACCTTACAGGAGCGTCCGCCACCGTGCCGCGAAGTGCACAGACGACGTCGCACCATTCCAGGGCGCGGTGAAATGGCAATTTATTTCGATGTTCTTCATCTGGTTTCGAGACATTGTGTCCTATTTTCGGCACAGCCATCGATAACCCTGAAAGGAGTTACCTTGCAATCAATTGATTTGAGAACCAAGACCGGGAAGTTCACTTCCTTGCAAGATGGGCTTCCCTCCGGTTTCCTCTCTCTGAACATTTGGCACCATGAGCAACCAAAATTTGGTGATTGCGTGATCATGGCTGGCACAAGACACGGACAGCCGGATAAGGCGGATCTCTACAGAATTTCCAGAGCTCCGCAAAGTGCGGTCGTTGGACCTTCCGGCGTCAATTTTTGGATCGATGGAACGATGGCATATGTGAAAACTTTCGACTCTTTGCCATTGAACCCCGATCCTAAAAATTCAGATGTTGGCACCGGCTTGATCGAATTGATCACCACCAAGATCTTCAAGGAGTTGGACTCTTCCAGGAGAAGTGGGTATCCTCCTTCCACTTCAGACTTGTATGAATCTCTTCTTGCAGTTTCAGGCACACACGGTTTGCAGTCCTTCGCTATTTCAGTGCTCAGGCGAGTGCTGGAAGTGCAAGACTGGCGAATGGTAATTCAAGAACCGGTTGCCCGTAAATACGACTATCGCAGAAGAGTGACAGACTCTGCCTGGCAGCAGGCGTTTGAGATTGCGTCAATCCGACTTCTGATCGCCGAAATGCTCATGGAAAGTGGTCAGGCTCAGGCTACAGAGTTTGCTCTTGAATGCACCGCTATCGGCAGAGACTTTTGCTTGTGGGACATGAGTGGTCGCTATTCGAGCAGTCTCAAAGGAGACCTTCTAATTCTCAAGGCTCGCGGCTGTATCAAAGAAGGCAATACGACAGAGGCGACCAATCTACTGGAAGAAGCATTGCCAATTGTTTCTCAGTACCAACCAGCAAACTCTGCAAGCTTGATTGCATATCTGCATTTGTGCGAACTAGCTCTGGATGAAGGAAACGATCCGGATGTTCGTAGGTTCGTACCGATACTGAAGATTGCCACAACCAGCGAGGTAGATGCTTTTCACCTGCCGGTTTCACTGTGGTCGCGGTGCTACAGCACTTTGCTTCGACTTCTACGCATTGATGGAGTCACTGACTGCAAAACCGAGGAAAGCATACTCAGTAGCTGGCGTAAGAGACTGGATAAGGCAGACTCCGTGCTCAAGAAAAGTTGTGACATGCGGGAGGAAGTCGGCTATTTCTTCGATGAGAGCATGCATGCCCAAGCCTCAGGCGATGCATTTATCAATGCAGGTTCGTATGCAAAAGCACGCCATGCCTTCAAGAAAGCCGTTAGACTGGCAGGCAAAGCCAAGTTTTGCGAGCCGTTGTTTTTGGCGCAGTGTCAGGCGGGTATCGCCGCTGCTCTGGATGGTAGTCGCCTATTTGCTCTGGGCGAGCGCCGCTGGCGACTTGCTATTCAAATTGCCGGCACCTCAGTTGAAGAAAGAAACAGCGCGTTTTTCTGCAGGCTGTTGAGGTCATTGAGCATGACATTGCAATGCATGAATCGCTTCATTGAAGCAATTAGCCTGGACAGAGAGGCCGACCGCTACAACGAGGAAGCAGGCTCTATCCCAACGGTAATAGAAGATTGGAATGGCAATGCATCTGACAACAAGACGCCGCTTTTGTTCAACTATTGAAAGGCTATTAGCCATTACTCAAGCACTCTGAGGTGTCGTTGATTTTCTCCTGCCGTCCTGATTCTAAGGAACGGAGCCGGTGAAAGTCAGCGCACGTCAGGTGCTTTTCTATTGGTGCTCTTATTACCATATGTTTTAGTAATGAAGACGTGCTAGCATTTGTCCACTTGAGGGTGGGAAATGAATGAATCTGTCGAATCGCTACTGTCCTTGATTCCGGCATTGAATGGCTGCACTTTAAACGTCAGTGCACTGGACGGCGGCAGGACGAATCGCAATTATGTTGTTGACGCAGGCAAAGACAAGTTCGTCCTCAGATTGGTCGGTCAGGGCACTAATCACCTGGGCATCGATCGCCAGATGGAGTATGCCTATGCCTGTGCTGCTGCCGAGCTTGATTTAAGTGGTGAGGTAATCGCCTTTTTGCCGGATCATGGAGCCACGCTCACGCGTTTCGTTCCCGGACGCACACTTACAGCCGCTTGCGTGCAAGACCCGAAGTGTATGGCAAGAGTGGTGGCTGCGCTGAAAACATTACACAACCTGAGAATCAATCTCGGGAGATTTTCGGTTTTCGAAGCCGCCCGAAGAAACTACAATCTGGCAGTTCAAAACAAGGTTGTTTTCCCTTCCGATATTGAACGCGCTCTCTTACTTCTCGACCGAATTGAAGCAGCGGTGGGATCCCCGGGTACCGAGCTCGAATTC
>LJSS01000041.1_pt1 | contig 23031 bp, 28 predicted proteins | sample 890271 | NCBI WGS metagenome assembly LJSS01 (sample SAMN03797534, study PRJNA294671) | hot springs metagenome | isolation source: water from Lobios Hot Spring | place: Spain: Lobios, Galicia | collected 2011-02-08
AGGGGCTGAAGATAGCTGAGGCCGTGGCTATCTACGATGAAAACATTCAAGCCCTTGTCGAGCGGGCCCGAGTCGCCGGTGTCGAGGTCCCCGAATCCTTTAGACAAATGGCCGATGCGGTGGGAAGCGCCGTCTCCGACTCTGTGTCACGGATATCTGAGTTGAATCTGGCTCTGGGTAGGGTGGAGCAGGCGGTTAAAGACCTTGGCTTGGCTTCGAAGGGTTTGGCGGCTGGCCTGGATTTCTACAACGTGTTGAAACAGGTGCATGAAGCGCTTGGTGTCGCTGAGCCTTTGACAGAGGAGCAGGCCAAGAGCATGGAGTATCTCGCTGCGGCGCAGTCGGTAGTCAACTACACCAGCCAGCTCCTCTCCCTCCAGCAACAAGCTCTCCAGCTCTACATGATGGGGGCCACCGAGGCAGGCGACATGCTCACAGCCATGATGCAGGGCCTAGCACAGGCCCTCGCAGATGGAACAGTCACACAAGCGGAGTTCATCGGGTTGCTGGGGACCCTTGGAGTTAACGCAGGCAACGTAGCCGGCTCTCTTCACGAAATGCTTGTCAAGGCACTCGAAACCACGCGTCAAGCCGTCGAAGGCAACGTCTCCAGCGTCCAGTCACTCATCAACTACCTCAACACACTCAACGGCCAAGTGGTCAGATACACAATCGTCGAGGAACATGTCACAATACATAGCACCACAGGCGGCACGAACGGCTCTGGAATAGTGCATGAGACAGGCGGCCGCTTTTTTGAAGAATATCAGCGTGGTGCATGGTATGTGCCGAGGACTGGGCCCGCGATTCTGCATGAGGGTGAGATGGTGCTGCCCCGCGCTGTGGCTGAGTGGTTTCGCAGAGGCGGCGCAACCACAGTCGTGAACGTCAACATGAGCGTAAACTTCTCCGGCGAAAGAGGCGCCGACGCTGCCGAGGTTCTTAGCCGCGAGATTGTGAGGAGGCTGAGGGCTGCGCTATGATTCTCGAGGTTTACAGAGGGGATTCGTGGGTTGATTTCTCGGGTGTGGTGACGTCGCTGCGATGGAGACTTGAGAGCCGTAGCCTTGAGGCTCTCGAAGCAGAGATGCTCGACTACGTGAATGTGGGTGAGAGGGTGAGGCTTCGCCGCGGTTCAACCATTCTTTTTGAGGGAGTGGTTTACGAAGTGAGCAGAAGACATCAGAGAGGCGACATACCCCGCTGCAGCTTCACAGCTCACAGCGACTTGATACTCTACGAACGTCACGTGGTTTTCCGCGAATATCCAACAGGGACTACAGCGGGAGCAATCATCAGAGACCTTGCATCGCTTGAACAGGGTGTCGACGTGACCGAGGTAAGTGAAGGACCTGCTCTCACCAGCAATTGGTCATTAGAAAATGTCGAGGCTTTGAAAGTGATGCAGGACATCGCAAAAGCCACCAACCACTGGCTACGCATGAGGCCCGGGAAGAAGCTGGTCTACAAACCAAAGACAACATCCTCCTCATCCGCCTCACTAGACATGGGCAAAATACTGTCTGCAGAGTATAGCGAGGATAGGTGGAGGCTGCGTAACAGGGTTGTTTATGTTGGCGCAGGTGGTGAAGTGCTTGCAGACGTTTACACTGGGTTAGGCGATTTGCCTCTCGTTGTCCATGACCCGTTCCTAACCGACAGCTCCGAGGCCATGCGAAGGGCCCAGACACGTCTCGACATGGCAAGCGAATACGGCCGCTCACTAAGACTCCAGATGCATCAGCAGATTTTCTCCAACCTGGGCCTCGACCTCGGCGACACCGTCACAGTCAACCTACCAACCCTCGGAATAGACAACGAAGACCTCTACATACTCGAAATCAGATACGAGACAGATACGCTGCTTTACGAAGTTGTGCTGGGGGGACGGCTGGAGCTGCTTGAGGATGTTCTGGATGAAAAGTTCGGCGGAGACCCTGCTGCAAGGTTTGGCAAACAAATGTCCGTCGCAGAGGCTGTGGGAAACGCTATTGCTTTGTCGCAGTCGATTGCCAAACGGTTCACCACCCAGTTGATTCCACAATTATTCATGACGATGTATGTTCCACCGATACCCTATACGTCGGGGCAGAACATAACCTATAATGATGTGGGGGAGATTGTGTTGGCTAGCGGGTTTACATCGGGTTGGTTTACGCTTGAGTTTATGCCTTCTTCGGAGAACGTGGAGCCTAAGACGCTGAAGTTTGACAGAGATGTCGGCGGTGGAAGCGTTACGGTTAATCTGAAGCTGGGCGACGACTCGGTGATAAAAAACAACATATCCTCGCCTTACAATTTCCCCTACATCCCGACGCGGAAAACCTTAGCTGAGAAAGATGCATCCAAGTGGTCTATATCGGGCGGCACGCTCAGCGACTCAAACATCTCCGTCATCTCTCGCTACTCTCTCAAGGCCACGGGGACAACCACCATGACGCTCACCTACCCCGCCACCGGCTCGCTCGCATGGAACCTTTCAGAATGCCGCTACTTCAACATCTACGTCTATCCAGTCGCGAACGCCACCATCACGGTAAAAGCCTTGACAAACACATCCAACTATTACTCTGCTCAGATAACCGTTTCCTCTGGAAAATTCCAAAAATACGTCAAGAAGTTATCCGACTTCGTGGCCACGGGGACACCGAGCTGGAGCAACATCAACCAGTTACAGGTTATTCTCCCCGCCGGCACATATTACATCGACTTTGACCATGTATTCACGGCGATAACATATGAGAAGCTTGTGGTTGAGGTGAACATGAGCAGGCCGAACGCATCATCTACATCGCCTAAGTTTAAGCGGGCGTTGCTATTCTGGAGCGAGGTGACTCAGCTGTGAGCGTTACACTCCGCATAGGCGACGTAGGCCGCAGATTTACCCTCTACTGGAACATACCGGTTTGGAATAACACAGCCTCCTATTCTGGAGAATGGAGCACAAACTCATCATCATGGGTTCTAGCCACATCAGGCAGCATAAATATCGCCAATTTCGTCAACACGCTTCCCAATTTCTACGACACCGTAAGAATATCTTATTCATTTCAACATAGAGTAAGTAGCGGTAGCAGTGGTTATAGTGATGCTTATATGAAAATCCTTGGAGTCGCTGGCACGACACATCGCACGACTTCGACTACTTATGTTACACAGAGCGCAACAGTTGACCGTAACACACCGACAAACGGGGTAGTAACATGGGAACTATGGCATACTCGCGCGACTTCAAATACAAGTTATGTCGCAAATCCTTCTTTGACGGTATATCTACTAAATAACAATAAAACCTCTGTAACGGCTGATGAGCTTAACATAGGACAACTATTTGTAACGGGTTACAAGCTCGACCCTCAGACCTCGTTCATATTTGACGATAATGCATTCTATACCCTTTATAATCCATCAACAACAGACGCTTTGTTAGACACGTTCGACACCCCGGTCGCCGTCAACAAAATATCAATAATCAAGCCATCGGCAACAAGCGGGGCTGAGCTATACCTCATCGCGGTGTAGAACATGAAGATAATGTTTCTCGACCCAGAGTCGGGGTTGCCAGCCAAGGTGGCGGAGAAGCTCAAGACTCTCGAGTCAGAGAACCAGCGTCTCCGCGAAGAAAATAGCAGGCTGAGGATGAGAATCGAGCTGCTTGAGTCTGTTGTGCAGAAAACCGTGGACGGAGCCCTTGTCGCAAACGTGAAGATAACGCCGACACGGATAGAGGCCCAGCAGCCCTACACACTCACAATAGGCTCAGCAGAAAACCCCGCAGCCGAAATAATCACAGCCAACATAACCATACCCTCCACATCATCCGATAAAACAGACATAACAGAAATAGATGAACAGAAACTCGCAGCCCTGCAGCTACCGAAGCCGAAGAAATATCGGCGCGCGGGACGGTGGGAAATAGGTTTTCTCGCTGAGGAGATTGCTCCCGAGCTAAGGGCCTCTGATGGTGGACTTGATTTCAAAGCTTTAGTCGTGTGTCTGGCTGTTAAGCTGATGACGCTGGAGAGGATTGTGCTTGGCGGAGGTGGTGTAGATGAGTTGGCTTCTAAGAACCGGGGGTAAAAAAGCCGTAGAAGCGGATAAACAGTCGGAGACAGTCATGGGTATTAGCTGTGTTGTGCGAAGCGTCGGAGAAGACCTTGTCGTCGAAGGCCGTGCACGGACCAAGCGTGACGCAGACCGTCTCAAACGCATCATAGACGAGATGCTCAACGAGGCGCTGGGGACAGGTGATGAAACGAAGTGATGTGGTGCAGCTTCTACTCCATGCCGCAGGACTTGATGTGAAGCTTCATCCATGGCAGAAAAACTTCATCGACGACCCCAGCCGCTTCAGAATTATCCTCAAACACCGCGGCGCGGGCGCAACATTCACGATAGCGGCAGAAGCCTGTGCCGAGGCTTTGACACATCCAGCTTCAACAATTCTCCTGATAAGCTACTCGCTTAGGCAAAGCCTCGAAATTTTCCGCCACGTAAGAACAATCTTCTCACGTCTCGAGAACACACGGCTCAAACATGGACACAGCATATACAGGCTGATGGCTAAAATCGGTGCGAGAACAGTGGAGCTGGGCAACGGCAGCCGCATAATCTCGCTCCCCAATAACCCTGAGTCTCTCCGCGGATACAGGGCAGACGCGGTTTACGTCGATGAGGCCGCGTTCTTCAGAGACGACACAAACCTGAAAACAGCTATCATGTTCACAACCGTCGCACGCAACGGGCGCGTCACACTCGTCTCAACACCGAAAGGAAAGAGAGGATGGTTCCACGAAGCCTGGATAACAGAGAACACATGGTCCAAACATCTCGTCAAACTCGGCGATTCACCCCACATAACCATGCACGACCTCGAGGAGCTGCGTAAAACCATGTCACCTCTCGAGTGGAGGCAGGAGATGATGTGCGAGTTTCTCGACGAAGTTAATGCCTTCATCTCCTATGAGAAGATTCTGGAATGTGTGGAGGATTTTGTGCCCGCGCGTGTTGTCGGGGGACGTGTGTATGTTGGCGTGGATTTCGGGAGGTTCCGAGACTCGACAGTGATAATAGCCGTCGTCGAGGATGGAGAGAGGCTGCGAGTGTGTTATGTCGAGGAGCTGAGGCAGAAGCCTTTCGCGGCACAGCTCGAAGCAATCAATAGGGCCAACATGGTTCTTCAACCAGCTGTCGTCGCCGTAGACAGCACAGGCATGGGCGCGCCCCTCGCCGAAACACTCGCAAAAACCATACCACATCTCCAGCCCATAACAATCACGTCATCAACAAAGCAAATCCTTGTCAACAACCTCCGCAACAACATCCTCAACAAAAAACTCATCATCCCCGCCGACGAAAAAACCCTGATAAACCAGCTACGCCTCTACCAGGAAATAAACACAGGCCACTCATTAAAATATGAAGCCCCCGCCGGAGAACATGACGACTACGTCATGGCCCTAGCCCTCGCATGCTACGCCGCTCAAACATCTCAGGCCCAGAAAATAGAGGCCAGCCTTTTCTGGAGATGGGGCTCAGCGTCGCAGCTCTCTGCGGAGAAACAGTAGGTAGAGGACGACGAGGAGGATGGAGAAGAGGACAGCGACCACTTCGGGGATTCTGTACACGAGTGTGAAGACTAGGAATGTGACGATGCCTATCGAGACCGCTGAGATGAGTATGAGAGGGGTGTCGAGGCTTATCGATGAGGACAACCCCTCTATAACAACTCGCGAAAGCTTTGCAAACATTTTCAGCAGCCGCCTCGGCTTCGGCACCTTGATGACCCAGTAGTCGCTGTCCTCGCCCACGTCCACTGGTTTGATGCGCAAGCCTTTAAACGTTCCAAACATTTGCATACAGGGTTTGGAGAAGAAGCAGCTGGGTAAATCGGGTGAATGGGTTGCGGCGATAGGTCTTGGGACATGGGGCATCGGAGGCCGTGAAACCCCTGACTACAGCCAAGACGACCAAGCCATAGACGCCATCAGATATGCAGTAGAGCTTGGCATGAACCACATCGACACCGCCGAGATATACGGCGGAGGTCACAGCGAGGAGCTTGTCGGGAAAGCGTTGAAAACAATTCCGCGTGAAGAGGTGTTTGTCGCCACAAAGGTCTGGCCCTCCAACCTCCGCTACGACGACGTCATCAAAGCCTGCCGCAGAAGCCTTGAGAGGCTTCAGCTCAAATATGTCGACCTCTACATGATTCACTGGCCCAATCCACGCATCCCTGTCGCAGAGACGATGCATGCTCTGGAGAAGCTTGTGAAGGATGGAATGGTCCGCTACATAGGCGTCAGCAACTTTGACGTCCCGCTTTTACAGGAGGCGATGGAGGCGTGCCGAAGCGAGGAAATCGTCTCCAACCAGATTATCTATAGTTTGGAGAACAGGGAGAACGAGCGGGAGGTCATACCCTTCTGCGAGAAAAACAAAATCACCGTGGTCGCCTACACGCCGCTGGGCAAAGGCAGAATAGCGGCCGAAGCCGCGAAAAACACGGAGAGAGGCAGGGCCCTCACAACATTAGCCAAAAAATACGGCAAAACACCTACACAGGTGGCGTTGAACTGGGTCATCTGGAAACCACACGTCATAACCATACCCAAAGCCATCCGCCGGGAGCATCTCGAGGAAAACGCCGGCGGAGCAGGATGGAGGCTCGCCGAAGAAGACTACCGGAAGCTATCCGACGCCTGGTCATGAGCTAGCCCCTTCTAAGGCCTCTGTCAGCTAACAGCACACCGTTAACATATCGCTTGAATATACTCACTGTCGCATTCAAACATCCCAACGACTTTCTGAAAAGCGACGCAAGGCATCAAAGAATTTCCTGAAACTCTGTGATTTACTCGACAGAATATCAATGTCGAGTCTATCGGCGTAGCCGGGCAAGTGCCTTTTTTCATATTTATGGTTCCGTTTCAAAAATTCGAGGGGTTTGGCATCGTTGAGGCACATGTTTGCTACAATCCATTCTTCGATGCAGGGATTGCATGCAACTACAATTAATTCTATCTGTAAGTTGTATTGAGAAAGTTCGCTCGTAAGTTTCTGCTGAATTTCCTGTTCTGCGTTGTTTTCTCCATCCGAGTCAAAAACAACTATAAACTTACGGTAATCCTGTGCGGCTGCCTTGATTATGCGGGGTGCCTCATAGGGTATTCGGCCTCTGCCTTTAGCTGACTTCACCTTGACATTGATACGGTTACTTATCCTCCTACACAGGTTTTGAAAAAATAACTTCCCGTATTGGTCTTCACAGATGATGTAAATCGGTTTCACTGAAGCTGGTAAAGCCACATCTCGCTGGGCGTCAGCTTCTTCTCCCTCATCCACCTCTGTATCTCCTCCAAGTTCTCAACCCGTCTCACTTTATTCCCTTCAGGTGTTCTCTCAAGCAGTTGCAGACACTCAAGCCCCGCAACATCCACCACTATCGGTGAGTGAGTTGCAACTATGGAGGTGATGTTCGCGTTTTTTAACTCTTCTACGATGTATTCGAGTATTTCACTGTGAAGAGAGTTCTCCAACTCATCAATCAAAAGTATTGATGGCTCGCTCTCGACAGCCGTCAAAACATGCAGAAGTTTGTAGAATCCATCGGGGATGGATGGCGGGTCAAGTCTAGCACCATACATACCATCCTGTATCGATAGAAACACTCTTCCATCCACAGTTATGTCTGGTCTCAGAGTGAAGTAGGGGAAAAGGTTCTGTAGAGCTCTTTCGATTCTATCCGGTAACCGGCCGCCGCCCTGTAAAAACCATCTATGCAGTATCGCGGCCAAGTTTTCACCACGTTCAGATAAGGTATAGCCGCTTTGATGAGGCTTAGGCTGCCTGATATCAACCAAATCTGGATGTCTAATGAATAAAATTTTTTCGAAAAATTCTTTTGTACTATACAATGCATAGGACACTAAAGGCTTTTTTTGTGTTTTTAATTCTGGGGACAATAAAAAAACCTCACGCACCGGACGGAAAATGTGTAAAAAGAAGGAAAGCAATTCGACCTCATTCTCTACATATTTTTTAATTGGTATCAATGGTATTATTCCGGATATAAAAACTAAACTCCAGTATGAAAAATCTACTTTAATTCGTCTCTTTTGTTCAATTTTGTATGCCCTACGATTTACTATGTTTATATTCTTTTCGAAAAAATCCCGGTCATACTCGATAGTTAGCGTTTCACCTTCCTTTGTGAAAGAAACAACCTTCTTTATCTCCATCTTCTCTTTTGCTATTTTGATGTTGCCCCCAACTCCTGTAAAAACAACCTCGTATGTTGCAGTATATTCCTCCGGTAGCTCGAATTCAAGCTCGAATCTTATCGGTTTTGTTTCGTCGTTTCCGTAGACTATGTTTCTGTAGGTCCACCACTCTAAATGCGACAGGTATGGCGACTCCATCTCGACAAGTGCTTTCTTGAGGAACTTGAACGCTTCAAGGAGGCTTGTCTTACCGGACGAGTTGGGGCCAACCAAAACGTTTAGGCCGTCGTATAGCTCCAATTTGCAGTCCTTAAAGCCCTTCCAGTTTTGTATTGTGATCGACTTCAGTCGAAGTCTTGCCTCCTCCTTGGACACTTAACCTTCACCGATATCTTCAGCGGAGACTTATTTAAGAGTTTTAATCTGACACAGAGCCGAATGAATACCATTTGTATGGGATAATTTGAACTTGGCCATCGTTATACCCTGTAGGCCTGCCAAACTACACCATTTATCTATGTTGATGGAAGTCATTTGACGATGGCTTTAAGCCTAGCCTCCTCTGAGGCCTTTGTCAGCTATCAACACACCTATTGCGGTGAAGGATATTGCGAAGACGGCCACCGCTCCTAGGTCTAGGAGGAGCTTTGAAGGGTCTGCGGCCGCACCGTAGATGAGCGACTGTCGGACGGCGTCTACGGCGTAGCTGATGGGGTTGGCTTGTGCGACGGCTTGGAGCCACGATGGCATGAGAGCGATGGGGTAGAGTGCGTTGCTCGCGAACATGAGCGGGAGGTTGAGCAGGTTCATGACAGCTGCCTGCGACTCCCAGCTCTTCAGCCGAAGCCCGAGCGCGATGAATAGCGAGGTAAGCCCTAGCGCGAGGAAGAAAAGCGCCCCAAAAGCCGCAAGAGGCCCCAGCGGAAACAATACATGGAACCGTGCGCCGAATGCGAGGGCCACGAGAAGAAGCAGCGCAGCCTGCATGACCGCCCGTAACACGCCTGACAACACTTTGGAGACGATGATGGAGCCGCGCCAAATGGGTGCTGCGAGAAGCTTGTTGAGAAAACCTAGTCGTCTATCCCATGCGATGCCCATGCCGCTCGACATCGAGGAAAAAAGAATAGTGATGCTGAGCATACCGACCGCGATGTAGCTGAAGTAGTCGATGTCCGCTGTCCCGAAGAGCCTTGTCATCATGTTGTTGAATATCTCCGCCAGCTGAGACGTAACGTATGGCGGCAGGTTTTGGAGCATCTCATCAGGTATGCGGATGAAGCCTGTGATGTTGAATGCTTTGCCGAACAGCCCCATCCAGATAACCGGCTGGACAAGCGTGAAAAACATCAGAAACGGCGACCGCAGCCATTTACGTATCTCGCGCATGGTCAACACACCTATCTCACCCAGTATCTCCCTCATGCTCTCATCCTCCTCAGAACCATCCTTCTCCTAAACGTGTCCTCCCAGCTGCCAGACTCTTCACGGAGCTTACGGCCCGTGAACTCGAGAAACACCTCGTCAAGCGAAGGCCTCTTCATGCTAACACGCTTCACAGCTACACCACGTTGGATAAGCACCTCGAGAACATGCGGAAGCATCTTATCACCTCTCTCTACAGTCAACCTATAGACACCGCCGTCGACATACACGCGTCTGATCCCTTCAACACCCTCGAGCAGACGCACAACATCCAAACCATTCTCCACCAGCTCAAGCTCGATGATGTCTCCACCAAGCCTCGCCTTCAGCCCCTCACCTGTGTCGATTGCTTTGATGACGCCTCTGTCGATTATCGCGATGCGGTCGCAGAGGTTGTCGGCCTCGTCCATGTAATGTGTTGTGAGAAAAACTGTTGTTCCCGTTTCTTTTCGCAGGCGTCTGATGTAGTCCCAGATTGCTGCGCGGGTGGCGACGTCGAGGCCGAGAGTGGGCTCGTCGAGGAAAAGCACCTCCGGCTCATGCATCAGACCCGCTATCAGGTCAAGCCGTTTCCGCATACCGCCTGAATAGGTCTCCACCCTCTTGTCCGCGAACTCTCGTAAACCGACGAGGTCGAGAAGCTCGAGTGCTCTGCGCCGAGCCTCGCTGCGTGGAATGTGGTATAGCCCTGCTTGGAGCATCAGGTTCTCCATGCCTGTCAAGTCATCGTCGACTGTTAGCTCCTGAGGCACAAGCCCGACCCGTTTCCTAACCTGGTGTGGATGTGTTGAGACGTCGTAGCCGGCGACTGTGGCTTTTCCCGCTGTTGGCTTGAGCAGTGTGGTGAGGATGTTGATGGTTGTGGTTTTGCCTGCGCCGTTGGGGCCGAGGAAGCCGAAGAGCTCACCCTCTCCGACGGAGAAGCTCACACCGTTCACCGCCGTAAAGTCGCCGAACTTCTTCACAAGCCCCTCAACAACAATCGACTCCATCACCGCATCACCAGCTCCGAAAGCCTTCTCCTCGCATCCTCCAAAATATCGGCCGCGGCTCGAAGCTTCTCCGCATCATTCTCCGCCATCACCATCATGAATGTCTGCGCAAGCCTTCTACCCGTCTTCAGAAGCTCCATTTTCTCGGAGCCGCATTCGCTGCTCCAAAGATTCATCAACCCCTCTAGCCTCTCCCTGTTATCTTCAAGATACCGTGCACCCGCCTCGGTCAACCGGTAAACACGCTTCCCATCAACCATCTCGGTAGCAACCATCCCCTCATCCTCAAGCCACTGAAGAGTAGGATAGATTGTGCCAGCGCTCGGTTCATACAAGCCACCAAACATCCGTGAAATCTCCTTCGCAACATCATAACCATGCATCGGCCGCTGGCTAAGAGCCCTGAGGATGAGTAGCCTAATACCGCCACGTTTCATGGCGAAGAACTGTCCATGGCTGGGCCAAATTCTACGCATCACGATATATCGAAAAACAACCAAAATAAAAACCCGACACAAAAACAAAATACGTTACAACAAACCTCTTCACCCGCCCCGGTCCCCTATGACATGTTAGCCTAAGGCGGTTAGTTCTCCCCGATAAACAACATCTCCAACACACGGCTCGACCTGGAAGGGTTCATAACATTTTTGTGTCTTTCGAGAGGTTTGTAGCTGGCTGATGGCTTAAATTTTACGATATATTTAGTATACTTGGTGTAGCTGGTGTCTTCAACTATAAAGGTAGCAAAACAAACAAAGGAGATGCTTGTCCGCTTCGCTGCTACACTTCAAAAACGATATGGCCGCCGTGTAGACCTAGACGAAGCTATACGGCATTTGCTTCTGAGACAGGAGAAGAAGCCTGAGGTGCTGGATTCGATAATAGGCTCCGTCCCCATGATATCGACGGAAGAGCTTTATGAGGAGAGACGGCTGGATGAGGAGAAAAGAGCTCGGCGATACAATACTTGATACAGGCGTCCTTGTTGAGCTGCTGGCGGGGACAGAGGCCGGGAAACGGCTGGCCGAACTTATTAGGCAAGAAATGATCAACTCCTTCACCACGGAGATTAACATAACAGAACTCAGATACCTCATCTGCAGAAAACTTGGATGGGAAAAGGCCGAAGAAATAGTTAACAAACTGCTAAATTCCGGATACATACACATGCTGGACATAACGCCCTACTTGCGGAGGGCGGCACAGTTAAAATGCCGACGAGCTTTATCACTGGTCGATTGTATAACCATAGCCGCTGGAGAAAAAAATGGGTTTAAAGTCATGTTCGCGAAAAAGGAAAAAGAGCTTGAAGAAGAAATCAACAAACAACCTTTCGAGACGCAGCTTATCTTTCTAAACGAGCTTTAACCTGTATAGTCGATGCCTTTCTATGTTATTGTTCGAGGAGTATCTAATGGTTAGAGAAGATTGTTGCTGAAAGGAGATTCGACGAGCTAATGTCCCTAGGTCGCCGCCCTGCTCGGATGCATCTGAGATTTGGATGGTTTAGTATATGCCGGCTTTTTCGGGCTTTATCTTGAGAATGACTCTTTTTACGCCCGGTGTTCGCCACTTGAATTTCTCGCCTGTGTATTTGATGGCGAGTTTGTCGATGTGTTCCTCGGCCTCGGGGCCCGTTATACGTTCGACGACGCGGCCCGTGATGTAGGCGTATTCATATGGGTTCTGCCAGTCGGGCACGGCTAAAGCAACCCTCGGGTCACGCCGCGTGTTCCTCTCCTTCACCCGTCCAACAGCCGTGTTGACGAAGAGGTAGCCATCCGCCTCATCAACCCAAACAGGCGAAACCTGCGGAGAACCATCAGGGTTCACCGTCGCCAAGAAACCAAAGTTTCGGCCGTGAACAATTCTCTTCACATTCTCATCCAGAACCATGTGAAATATGGATAAGCTCCTCTATTAGTTGTTGTGTTTGTGCTCTGAGATTAACATTTTAATGACACGGGTTTATATATTTGTGACGTAGGAATGCGTGATTTACTTTGATGGGCACGGCTGCTAAATGTCTGGAGCTGTTGTTGAGGAGCCCCATGTCTGTGAAGGATTTGGCTTTTGAGCTGGGTGTTAGCAGGCGGCAGGCTTACAGGGTTCTAAAGTCTCTGAAAGAGAATGGCTACGTGGAGAGGATGGGTGATGTGTTCACCATATCCAACACCTCGCTCGGCAAAGCCATCCTCGACGCAGCTTCCAGGTACAGTTTTGAAACGTAAGGCTTTCGTTATCTTGGAAAACTTGGATGTTCTAAGGATGAACTATGGGCTGAGAATTCCCCGTAAGCTTTACTCATGGCTCAGGCGGATAGCCGTCGACGCTGGAATAGAGGAATTTTGGAGGAGAGGTGTTGACGACGCCAGCATCATAGCTAGGGATGTAGGAGCTCATCCATCTTTTGTGCGTAGAAAATTGGCTTTGTTGCGGAGAAAGCGGCGGATTTAGTGACTTGTTTGATGGAGGCCTTCAAGATATTTTTCGACGATGTCGTGGGTGAGTTTTTCGTATTTCTCGGTTGAGCCGACGTCATACCAGAAAGCTTCTGTGACATATGCCGCGACTTTTTCTTTTTTCTCTATCAGCCTAGGGATGAGGTCTGACATGATGTCTGAAGCGTTTTCCGCGTATGCGAGTGCTTTTGCCTCGAGGATGAGTAGTCCTATGGTTACGTTGATGTTGATGAAGGGTTTTTCACGCATTTCGGTTACGCGGTTGTTCTCGATTGTGGCGACGCCGACGGGAAGCTGGTAGCGCGGTGAGACGGCAAGGGTTGCGATTGCTTTCTCTCGGGCATGTTGTTCGACGAGTTCTGAGAGGCTGAGGTTGGTGAGGATGTCGCCGTAATAGATGAGAAGAGTGTCATCCATGGCGAAGGCGTTTTCTCTCAAGGCGTTTAACAATGCTCCGCAAGTCCCCTTAGCATCCTCCCTATCCCACACATAGGTGAGCCTCATTCCAACTCTGTCGCCGTCGCCAAAATAGTTGACAACCTGCTCCCCCTTGTATCCTACAAGCAGCACCGCCTCCTCAAACCCATGAGCCTTGAGATGCATCAGAATGTACTCGAGCAGAGGCTTTTGCCCTCGTCCGATGGGGATCATGGTCTTCTGAAAATAGTAGGTGAGGGGTCTCAGCCTGCTTCCTTCGCCGCCGCAGAGAACAACAGGTTTCATCCCACAGCGTCCTTGAGTGAACAGGTTTATAGTTTTCCCTAAATTGTTTTGGTTGTTGAAGGCTGGGAGGATGAGGCGATGTGTTGTATGCGGTGTCTATACTTTGAGGGAGCGGTGTCCCAGCTGTGGCGGTGAGACGGCTTCGCCTCATCCGGTGAATTTTGTGCCGGGCAGTAAGACTGGTGAGTTACTTGTCAGGGCGAGGAAAAGGCTTCAAGGCCTCTCTTCCTGAGTTCTGTGTTTTGGCGAGTTTGGCTACGAGTTCGCGGGGCGTGTGAATTGTCTCGGCTCCTCTATGGATTATTCCGACGACGTATGTGGGGAGACCGTGTTCAACGGCTTTCTCTAACAAGATGTAGTTCCCCATGTTCTGCTCGCCGAGGGGTGGACTGGTGTAAACAACTGCGGATGCGTTGCACATTTTTTCCTCGGCTTGGCTCAGCTTTTCCCAGCTTATCCTCGTGTAGGGCCGCTCGGAAACGATGTCGAGGCCAAGGCTGGAAGCTACATGGTGGTCGACATCGTTCTCGTGAAGCACACCCGTCACAACATCATAGCCTGTCTTGAGTAATAGCCTGTAGAAAGCTGCGCCGGTTCCGGCTCCAGCGATTACGAAGACAGGGGCTACGCCGGTGTTTCTGTGTGGGCGGTATTCTATTGAGAGGGTTGTGTGGGAGAGTGTTACGCCGTCGGCTAGTCCGAAGGCTTTGATGAATCTTTGGTCTTTGATGAGTTCTGAGGGGTCGTCGGCGGCTATTGCTTTTCCTTCTGCTATGAGTATCAGTCTGTCGGCGAAGCGGAGGGCGAGTTCGAGCTCGTGGGTTGAGGCGATGACTGTGAGGTTTTCGCGGTGAGCGAGGCTGTGTAGGAGGGTGATGATTTCGAGTCTTGATTTTGCGTCGAGATGTGTGGTGGGTTCGTCGAGGATGAGGACGCGGGGCTGCTGGGCGAGGGCCCTCGCTATCAACACGCGCTGGAGCTGGCCGTCGCTTAGCTCGGAGACTCTGCGGCCCCTGAGATGCGCAACACCTGTCTTCTTCATCGCATCCTCCACGGCCTGTTTATCCAAGGGGCCAAGCATGTGAAGCGGCCCCGTCCACGCGTATCGTCCTAGCCCCACAACCTCTTCAACAAGCATCCCCGAGACGTCGGGCCTCCCCGTCAAGACAGCGGCTATGTTCCTCGCCCTCTGCCGAAGCCCATGCATCCGCAAATCCTCACCGGATAGATAGATAACTCCCTTGACAGGCTTAGCCAACCCCGCCAAGGTTTTGAGGAAGGTTGTTTTGCCCGCGGCGTTGGGGCCGATGACCACCACAAACTCGCCGGCCCACAGCCCCAAGTCCACATCCGAGACAACAGGCACAGAGCCATAGCCCGCTGATAGGCCGAAAACCCGCATCAAACCCATTTCCCACCTCGGAGTAGAAGTATGAGAATGATGGGTGCGCCGAAAAGTGATGTGATGGCTGTGAGCGGCAGGTCGAGGGGCGGCATGATGTTGCGTGCTGCGATGTCGGATGCTGTGGCGAGGGTTGCTCCGGCGAGGCCTGAGAGTGGGATGACGACGCGGTTGTCAACCGATTTTGCGAGGAGACGGGCGACGTGTGGAGCGGCGAGGCCTATGAACCCTATGGGCCCTGCGACAACTGTTGCGAGAGCGACCACGGCAGAAGAGGCGGCGACAGCTGCGACACGGCCCCCGCGAACCCATGCTCCCATGGAAGCAGCCATCTCCTCACCGAATGTGAGAGCGTTGAGGGGCTTGGCGACGAGAAGAGAAGCAACAAGACCAACGGCGAACAGGGGAAGCACAGGCTCAACCAGAGACCACTTCGCAGCCGAAAAAGTCCCAAGCGTCCAGAAGCTGAAGGCACGCATCGTCTCCACGGGTGAGAGGGTTATCAGCAGGGTTGTGAGGCCAGCGTTTAGGTAGCCGAGCATCACTCCAGCGAGTATCAGGCCAATCGCTGTCTTAGCGATGGTTGAGAAGATGACGACGGCGAGTGATGTGGCTACGGCTCCCGCGGCTGCGGCCACGTAGAGCGCGTAGGGGTCGTATGCTTGGATGAGGCCCGCGCCCAATCCTGCGACGAGTGTGAGCGCGATGGCGAGGGAGGAGCCCGAGGATATGCCGAGGACAAACGGGTCCGCCAAAGGGTTGCGGAAAAGAGACTGGAGAACGGCGCCCGCCACACCGAGCGAAGCCCCGGTCAAAACAGCCGCAACCCCTCTCACCAGCCGCATGTCAACAACCACATCGAACACAGGGACCCCGCTTCTCCAACCAAGCAGATACATCAAAACATCGCTGGGCGGAACACGTACGCTGCCGAAAAAAACAGAGGAGAGAAACGATGCGAAAAGAGCTGTTGAGAGAAGGGGAAAAGCCCAGCCCCGCATCTAACGCACCTCCACGAAAAACCTCGGCCCACCTCCGCCGTCAAAAGCCTCGGGATAAAGCATCTTAGCCAAATCCCTGAACCAATCCTCGGAAGCATAGTAGCCCAGCTGAAAGATGTCGCTGCTGTAGCGATACACTCTGTTCTCGCGGAAAGCCTTCGAATCTGCGAGCTGAGGCAGCTCCTTCAACAGGTCCTCACGGGTGGTGATGAGGTCTGTCGAGAGGATGATGACGTCGGCGTCAAGTGCACGTGCTACAAGTTCCTCAGGTGTGACGGTCGCCGAGCCAGTTGAAGCGATGTCGGAGAAGACATAGGATGCGCCGAGGTCTTTCAACGCTCTGGCCACATAGCTTCCGCCACCCGCGACATACACCGTTCCACGGTAAACGCTGAACCAGACAACCTTAGGAGCGGAAACACCATGCGCGACAAGAGCTTTAGCCCGGAGAGAAGTGAGCAGAACACTCTGCTCAACAAAGCTAAACACCTTATCCGCGACATCTCCCAGCTCAAAAAAGGCCGCCACAAACTTTATCCACTCAAACCGTCCAAGCAAATCATCCTCGAGATACTCGGAGACGACGACGTAGGGCAGCTTAAGCTCCTCAAGCTTCGAGACAACAGGGTCCCCTGGATAAGTGTATATCATGACGAGGTCGGGCTGAAGCGCGACAAGCTGCTCATAGTCAGGCGACCACGCCGCGCCCACATCCTTTATCACACCTCTCTGCAGCAATCTCTCAACCTCGGGGAAAAACCATGAGTAGCTGCCGCCCCACATCAGTCCCGCGACGCGGCCGAGCAACGCGGGGTCATATTCGCGAAGTCTCTCGACAAGAGCCACATGAGTAGCCGACATCAACACGGCACGCTGCACAGGAATACGCACCACCAAATCAGCCCTCACATCAGGCACAGCGGCACCACGCGGCACAGCCACAACAGTTCTATTCAATCCATCACGCAGCAAAACATATCCTCCACGGTTCTCTAGAGCAAACAGCTTCGCATACCTCACATCAGGCCCATGACGCTCAACAACCTCCGTCACAGTTGTAGCCACCGTAAACGTCACAGAAACAGTCCGCGTATCAACAGACGTCACATAAACCGTACGAACACCGGGCTGAGCGGTGGATTGGCCGAGGAAAAACCCGCCCACCAGCCCTATGATTATGAGGAGTGTTAGGGTGGTGGTTGTTTTGTTCATTGCCTTGGTTGGATAATCCATCCAATATTTAAGATTTCAGACATGAAAAACATGATAACACTTATATTAGTGTTTTTCGGTTTAGTGACCGCCTTGAAAGAGATAAATGAGTCTTTTCTGATGCCTGAATCGGTTAATAAGGCTCTCCAGCTAAAAAAGCTCTACAGGGATTCGGCTCTTGTCGTCTCTGGTGGAACGGCGTCTGTTCAGCTTGTCACGAAGATGCTGATCTCGCCTGCGGCCATAATATCTCTCGAGAATCTTCCGCTAAATTATGTTAAGAAGAAGGGTAACATGATTGAAATCGGCGCCACCACGACCGCGGCTGAGATATTGGAGAGCGACGGAGTTCCTAACTGTCTTTTGGAAGCCGCTAAGGGGATACATGGATTGGCTTTGAAGCAAAACGCAACCATCGGCGGCAACATCTTTACACCGGCTCCTGGTGGAGACATGGCCACGGCTCTGCTCAGCCTCGATGCACAGCTCATAATGAGTAGCTCACGGGGCAGAAGAATTGTTCCGCTCACAAAGTTTTACAAAGGGCCGCTTACCTACAACATTCGCAGCGACGAGCTGTTAATCGCTATTCGGATAGGAAAACCGCCCAAACACTCGATGTTCATGAAACAGAGCATCTACAAATATGGAGGCCAGACTTTGGCATCCGTTTCTGTAGCGCTGGATTCTGTTGACAAAGTTAAGAGAGTTGGCGTGGCGGTAGGTGGGCTAACTCCTCATCCCTACAGAGCATCAAGAGTTGAGAAAATGTTGCTAGGCCAAAAAATATCCGAGGAACTGATTGAGACAACGGCCCAGAACGTAGCCGAAGAAGCATCTGACACAGGTCTTGTCTCAAGAGAATATCTACGCCACCTCGCCGGAGTGCTGTACAAAAGAATTTTAACCCGTCTAACATCATCTCGGTGAATCAGAAATGATGATAAGGTTCTATCTGGATGGTCAGCTTGTAGAAGTCGATGTAAAACCGACCGATACTCTGCTGAAGGTTCTGGTCGACAAACTGGGTTTAACATCTGTTCACTATGGCTGCGGCGAGGGGAGCTGTGGCGCATGCATGGTTCTGGTCGACGACAAGCTGCGGTACTCCTGTCTCACTTTCGCAGCATCGGTAAATGATAAAAAAGTCACCACAGTTGCTGGTTTGTTGTCCGACCATGAGCTGAGTCCTCTGCAGAAGAAGTTTGTGGAGAATAATGCAGCACAGTGTGGATACTGCACACCCGGTATGGTTCTGGTTGCCAAAGCTCTCCTCGACAAAAACCCGTCGCCAAGTGATGAGGAGATTTTCGACGCTCTCGCGGGCAACCTCTGCAGATGCACGGGCTACGTGCCGATTGTGAAGGCTGTTAAATCTGCTGCGAGGCGATGAGCATGTCCAACTACTTTGTTGTCGGGAAAAGTTTGCAGAACAGTTCAATCGTTAATCACGTCACGGGTGCAACACAGTACATAGACAGCATAACTTTCCCTGGCATGCTGTGGATTAAAGCTGTCCGAAGCCCGGTTCCACGTGGAAAAATCAAGAAAATCGACTACTCGAAAGCCGAGAAAATCCCCGGTGTCGTCAAAATCATCACCGCAAAACATGTGCCAAACAATTATCACGTCAACTTGGCGGGACTTGGGGTGGGTCCGCCGGATGAGCCGGTTTTACCCGAGGATGAGGTGAACTACAAGGGAGAAGCCATATGCCTTGTGGTCGCAAAAGATGAGGAGACGGCTGCGAAGGCTGCGAACCTTGTCGAGGTTGACATCGAAGAGTTGCCGCCTGTTCTCGATATGGAGGAGGCGCTTAAACCGGGTGCGCCGGCTATAAAGAAATGGGGGTCTAATGTGTTTATGTTCGGCGGCGGCATGGATGGTGCTACTCCGCCAAGTTCACCTAAGCGGCCGTACTTCTTGGTGAAGAGGGGTAACGTTGAGCAGGCTTTCGCTAATGCATACGAGGTGGTGGAGGGTAGTTACCTGATTCCACCGATTGAGCATGCTCCGCTGGAGCCTCACATCTGCGTGGCCAAGCCCGAGCCATCTGGAAAATTAACCATCTACACGCCGACGCAGGCACCCTACTTCGTGAGAGACAACGTTGCGACAATACTGAACATCCCCGCTTCAAACATAAGAGTTGTTTCTCCCCATGTGGGAGGAGCGTTTGGTGCCAAGGTTGATCCAGAGTTTGAGATGCAGGTCGCGGTGGCTGCAATGGTTGTCGGCAGGCCAGTCAAATGGAGATGGACAAGAGAAGAAGAGTTCACCATATCAACGACGAGGCCAGCTGTCAAAATAGAGCTGAAAGATGCTTTGTCGAGAGAGGGCCGCATACTTGGCAGAAAAGCCAAACTGCTCCACGACGCGGGAGCATATGCTCGCACATCGCCATATGGTGTCATAAAATCGACGGTAAACCTTTCAGGGCCCTACAACATTGAGAACCTCCGCTACGAAGGATACTGTGTTTTCACGAATCGTCAGCCGTCAAGCGCGATGCGCGGCTACGGCGTTTTCGAGGTCTCATACGCGGTTGAGCTGCATATGGAGAGGGCCGCCCGCAAACTCGGCATAGACTCGTGGGAGTTCCGGTTCATCAACGCCTATCGCAACAACCAAGTAACCGCCACAGGCAGACCCGTAGACGACGCTTACCTCATCGAGGTCATGAAGGAGGCCGCAGCCCTCGCCGGCGTCAAGCTCCCACCCCATCTTCTCCAACTCTCCTCATAGAGGTGAATAAAATGGCCAAGCTTAGGGGAAGAGGAATAGCTGCAATAAACTATCCTACTGGTATGAATCTCGGCGGAGACCCGAGCCAAGTGGTTATCGTGGCCCAGCCTGATGGCAGGCTCGTTGTTAATGTTGCGAGTGTGGAGCTGGGGCAGGGGATAAAGACTGTGCTGGCGCAGATTGCTTCAGAGATAACAGGTGTGTCGGTCGAGGACATAGAGGTGAGGTTCGGTGACACAGAGTCCGCGCCCCATGACACAGGCACCTTCGCAAGCAGGTCGACACATAGAATGGGCAACGCTGTGGTGAAGGCCTCTGAGGAGATACGTGAAATCGTGTTGAACACCGCGGCCAAGATGCTTGAGGTTTCTCCCCGCGACCTCGAGATACGTGAGGGAAGAGTCTGGGTCAAGGGAGTTAGTGACAAAAGCGTGGAGGTTAAACAAGTTATTAGCCAAGCCCAGTTCACCTACAACACCCCTGTTGTAGGGAAAGGGTTCTACGTCAAGCCGAAAAGCTCTGTCGACCCCGAAACAGGTGCATCCGACCCGCACTCAACCATGGCGCATGGATGCACGGTTGCGGAGGTTGAAGTGGACACGGAGACAGGGTTCGTCACGGTCTTGAAGGTTTACACAGTGTATGAAGTGGGCAAGGCCATCAATCCGCAGCTCGTCGAGTCTCAGATAATCGGCGGCATTGTGATGGGCATGGGCGCAGCCTTGACTGAAACAGTTTATCCACGCTATCCCGTCCTCGACTTCCAGACAACCAGCTTCCGAGACTACGTCCTGCCCACCGCCGGCGACATCCCCGAAATAGTCGCCAAGATTGTTGAGTCACCGACGCCGACTGGTCCATTTGGCGCGAAAGGCGTCGGCGAGATGGTTGTCAACAGCATCGCACCCGCCATCGTGAACGCTGTGTATGACGCGATTGGTGTACAGATAACAGATTTGCCGATAACTCCTGAGAAGGTTCTAAAAGCTCTGAAGAAAAGCGGTCGCTAAAAGTTAAAATACCTTGCAGAGGATGAGAGCACGATGTCCGAAATCATTATCAACTTTATCGGACATGCATCCTTCTCCATAAAGTGGAGAAACGAGGTAATCTATATCGACCCCTGGCTCAAAACGCCTCTCGAAAGCGGCGCGGGGAACAGTCCCGTCAGCCCAATCGGGCTTGAAGACGTTAAGGATGCCACCGTGGTTCTCGTCTCACATGGACACATCGACCACCTTGGCCACGCCATCGAGATAGTCAAAAAGACAGGAGCATGCCTTGTCTGCACACCTGAAGTGGGTATGTATGCGGACATCTACGGCATCCCCTATGACTCTGAACCAGATGAAAAGGCTGGTAGAAAATACTGGATGTATCCGATAAACGTTGGCGGAAGCTGCACCATCAACAAAGTCACCTACACCGCTGTCCCCGCTTTCCACTCAAGCAGCATCATGCACTACGACTACATCAAAAACAAGACAAGATACCCCGATGCACCGGTCGGCTACATCATTGCCCCTGAAGACGGGCCGGTCATCTACTTCTCGGGAGACACAGGCGTCTCCATGGAGATGCATATGATACAGGAGCTCTACAGCCCGGAGATATGCATTATGACCGCTGGCGGCCAATACAACATGGGTGTGAGAGAATTCGCCTACGCATGTAAAATACTCAAGCCCAAACTGGCCATCCCCTGCCACTACGACACTTTCCCGAGGCAGAGGCTGGATAAGGAGAAGCTTAAACAAGCTGTTTCCGTCATGTCGCCTTCGACCAAGCTCGTGTTTCTCAACCCAGGTGAGAGCCTTCGCTACGCCACGGAGCATTCATGGGTTGTCGAGAGGTGACAAGCATGGAGCTTGAGCCTTTCTATGAACTGGAGGCAAATATTGTCAGAACCGAGGAGATAGGCGAGACACCATACGGACGCCGTTCCAACTTCCACATGAAAGGCACCGTCAAAGGCAAGATAAACGGCACCTATGAAGGTATAGATTATGGAACAATTGTCAAAACCGAGGTCGGCGACGTAGTCCACGTATACGTCAGAGAAACAATAACAACCGACAAGGGAATTATTTCGGGGATTAGGCAGGGATATGCTGTCCCATCTAAAGACGGGCTCGCGATAAGACTGTTCATATTCTTCCACACACAGATTCCCGAATACAGGTTTCTCAATTGGACTCTTGGAGTGGCCGAGGGGAAAGCGGGGCCCGAAGGCCTAAGACTTAAGGTCTCCCTGCTGAGGTAATTTCCCTCTAAAAACATACATCCTAAATTTTTTTCCCTCTATCGAGACTGTTCTCAGCCCATAGTCCAGCTCATAGGTTTGAAAAATTTTCTCCAGCATCGGCCCATGCAACTTGTAGCCGTTACCGATTATCGCGTCATAGGCCCTGTATTTCCAGCCGCGTAGATAAGGGCCGATAATCTTCAGCAAAAGAATGCAGCGAAGACCTATGACAATCAGTCGAGCACCTCTCTCACTTACAAACCCCCAGCCATCATTAATCTGCCGCGAAATAAAATTCAAAGTCTCCACATCACATTTTATCTCGGTGAAAGGAGTGTATGTTTCAGGGTTTTGAAGAATTTTGAGATATCCTAGCGAGCCATTCGCCTGCACCACGCCAGCTATGAACCCCGCTAAAATGGGGCTGAGAAGCTGCCTATTCGGAGGCTTCTTCTCAAACTCTTTCAAAACCTCCTCGTAATCTGTAGCATCCCAGCCTGGCTTCGGCTCAAGATAGACGCGCCACCACGGGGGCACCTGAGTCATCTTGAATTAGAAAACTCTCTCATCTGTCTTCGGGTCGAACGCGTAGATGGCTT
>LJSS01000042.1_pt1 | contig 22881 bp, 19 predicted proteins | sample 890271 | NCBI WGS metagenome assembly LJSS01 (sample SAMN03797534, study PRJNA294671) | hot springs metagenome | isolation source: water from Lobios Hot Spring | place: Spain: Lobios, Galicia | collected 2011-02-08
TTCCTGGTAATCCTGGTATTGGTCGAGGCTGGCACAGGCCGGCGCCAATAGCACCGTATCGCCACATCGAGCAGCCGCGCGTGCGGCGGTCACGGCTTCTTGCATGTTATTTACGCGAACCACCGGCACCACACCGTCGAGTATCTCTTGGAGTCGTGCCGCATCTCTTCCGAGCAAGATAGCGCTACGTACCCGTTCCCTGACCACCGGAACGAGTGGCGAGAAATCCGCGCCTTTCCCGTCACCTCCTGCGATCCACACGATTTTTCCCGGTAAGCTAGACAAGGCTGCGATGCAGGCCCCGACATTGGTCGCTTTCGAATCGTTGATGTAAGTGACCCCATCGATTTCGGCGATGTACTGCATGCGATGTTCCAACCCCGGGAACATTCGCAGGGAATCGACCACAGCCTCCCGACTCACCCCACAAGCGTCTGCAATCGCGAGTGCGGCGAGCGCATTGGCGAGGTTATGGCGTCCTCTCATGCGGATTTCATCCACCGGCATCACCGGGTTCCCCAAGGACACGATCCATTCCCGACCCCTTATCGTTGCGACCCCGTAGTCCGGGTTTTCCGTCTCGTCCAGCCCGAACCAGAGTACGTCTCGATTCGTGTCATACATGGCTGCCACAGCAGGATCATCCCGATTCAATACCATCACCCCGTGTCCACGGAAAATCCGCCGTTTGGCTTCGACATACGACTTCCAATCCGAGTAGCGGTCCATATGGTCGGCGCTCAGGTTGAGAATCGTGGCGACCGATGCCTCAAACAACTCCGACCTTTCCAACTGAAAACTGGAGAGCTCGAGCACGTATAACTCCACACGATCGTCCAACAAATCCAACATCGGCGTACCAAGATTGCCGCCAACCGCGACGATCACCCCCGAAACCCGCGCCATCCTTCCCACCAAAGTAGTGACGGTACTTTTGCCGTTTGATCCGGTGATGGCCGCGATGGGCGCGGTGGCAACACAGGCGAATAGATCCAGGTCGCCGAACACCGGCACCCCTCGCGATCGAGCCTCCCGCACTTCGGGTAAATCCAGGGAAAGCCCGGGACTTACAACCAAATGGGTCGCGGCCCGGAAAGCATCCCGGTTAAATCCACCTAGGAAGGTTGGCACATCCGGCAACGACTCCCGCAATTCGGCCAAGGCCGGCGGTCTAATGCGACTGTCGACCACAGCACACTCGAACCCGTGTTTATGGAGAAAACGGATCGCGGACATCCCTGTGCAGCCCAAGCCGACGACTAGAATGCGTGAACGCGCATCCAGACCGAGTCGCATAAATCGGGTGTCCGGCCGAGCCAACACGCTGCCACCCCTCTCGTTGCTCCTCTAACGCAGCTTGAGCGTCGCAAGTCCGATCAGCACCAGAATCACGGTGATGATCCAGAACCGAACGATTACCCGAGGTTCCGGCCACCCCTTCAGTTCGAAATGGTGATGCAAGGGTGCCATGCGGAAAATCCGCTTCCCCGTTAACTTGAACGAAAGGACTTGTAACATCACGGAAACTGTCTCCACGACGAAGACCCCTCCCATGATCATCAACACAAACTCTTGGCGCACCAAGACGGCCAGCATCCCCAAAGCCGCCCCGAGAGCCAATGCCCCCACATCGCCCATGAAAACCTGGGCCGGATAAGTGTTAAACCAGAGAAAACCGAGTCCGGCACCCACCAGAGAGCCACACAACACCACCAATTCCCCAGCTTTGGGAAGATAAGGGATACCTAGATATGCTGCAAAGCTACTGTGACCGGAAGCATAAGCGAATATCCCCAAAGCGCCGCCGATTAGTACCGTTGGCAAGATCGCCAATCCGTCTAAGCCGTCGGTGAGATTCACGGCATTGCTCGTTCCAACGAGCACCAAATACACCCAGGGGACATACCACCAACCGAGGTCCACCACCACCTGCTTGAAAAACGGCACGATGAGTTGAGTCTCCTCGGGGCTCGTTGCGCTGGAATATAAAAAGATCGCGGCAGCCAGACCGAATGCCGATTGCCAGAGGTACTTGTGACGTGCCGACAAGCCCTTGCTGTTTTGGAGGACCAGTTTCTTGTAGTCGTCGACGAAGCCGATCACACCATAGGCTAGGGTTACGGCCAACGCGGCCCACACGTAACGGTTCCTGAGATCCGCCCATAACAGGGTACTGATGGTTAAAGTCACTAAGATCAGCGTGCCTCCCATGGTCGGCGTTCCCGCTTTGCAGTAATGCGTTTTCGGACCGTCGCCTCGAATACTTTGGCCGATCTTGTAATGTTCCAAGTGGCGGATCATCGGCGGACCGATGAGGAAAGAAACCACCAGTGCGGTGAGGACCCCCAAGATTGCCCGAAACGTTAAATAATGGAAGACGCGAAATGCATCCAGATGCTGTTCCAGCCAATGGGCGAGCGTCAACAACATGGTGGCCACCATCCTACAGGCCCGGGCAGAAACCGGAGGAAATCTCGTCCCCGGTACCCGCGTCTCGGTTTCCACGCGCTGCAGCTGCTGCACCTATAGCCGCTGATCCAAGCTCTTGCTACTTTCATCCAACTATCTCGCCTTGCGACATCGTTTTCATCGTCTTCGATCCCCATTTTGCGCTGATTTTCGTTGTCTTCCAAACCTGAATCAGGAATGACGGCGGACTTCAAACGCGGACAAGATGGCATTTCGGTCCGAAAATTTGCGGACTTCCCCTTTTACCTCCTGAGTGACTTCGTGTCCCTTTCCGGCAACCACGACGACGTCCCCTTCCCGAGCCCCACATATCGCTTCTTTGATGGCTTGACCACGGTCACGGATAACCATGGTCGCACCGGCAGGACAACCTTTCAAAATGTCAGCGATGATCTCCTCGCCATCCTCGAAACGGGGGTTGTCATCCGTGAGAATCACGCGATCCGCGAGGGCACAGGCAATCGCCCCCATTTCCGGCCGTTTGCCCCGATCACGATTTCCACCACAACCGAAAACCACCCACAGCTGCCCCTGACAATGATGCCGCACACTGTGCAGGAGGTTATGCAAGGCATCGGGAGTATGGGCATAATCGATGACTGCGGTTACACCGGCATCCGAAAGGATTTCCATCCGTCCGGGAACCGCTTTGACTCGAGCCACGAGTCTCGCCGCTGTCGCCAGGGGATAGCCGAGGGCTACCAACACAGCCAGGGTTCCGAGAAGATTCTCGGCGTTGAAGTCTCCAAAGACGGGTGCCAGAACTTCGGCACATTCGCTGCCTAGGCAAACCTTCAACCGGATTCCGATCGGTTCGCGCTCCATACCCTCTGCGCGCACAACTGGCAACTCATCCATCGTATGACCGGCGAGACTGTAACCGAAGGCCCGAACCGCCGCGGGCTTACGGCCTAGGAGTCGCCCCACCAGGGGATCATCCAAGTTGAACACCGCGAATTCGAGCCCGGGTTGATTCAATAGGCTTGCTTTCGCCTCGAAATAAGCTTCGAAACTGCCATGGTAGTCCAGATGATCACGCGTGATTCGGGTATAAAGGAGCCCCTTGCAACGGACGCCATGGAGTCGTCCCTGGACGAGACCATGAGAAGAAGCCTCGGCAGCGACCAGCTCGCAACCTTCCTCTTTCAAAACTGCCAGAATGGCATGGATCGCAATCGCATCGGGTGTAGTATGGGATGACCGACGTAGTCTGCCTGGCGTCCCCCACCCCAAAGTCCCGATCACGGCCGTCTTCATATGCTGCCCTAGGGACTCGGCGATGAAGTGCGTGCACGAGGTCTTGCCATTGGTACCCGTCACTGCGATGCAGGTCATAAAGCGGGACGGTTGCCCAAAAAAACGATCGGCAATGATACCCAATCTCTGCCTCAAATCCGGAACCGGAATGTATTGGCCTCGATGCTCCTGAAGTTCCTTCAAAGAGGCATCCCCTTGCTGGGCAGGATCATAGAGGACGACCACAGCACCCAGGCTCCAGGCCTCCTCCACATGCCAAAGTCCATGCCCTTGCTGACCAGCTAGAGCTATGAACGCGTCACCGGGGCGCACCTGCCGGCTGTCTAGACTTAGCCCCAAGATCCTCTTATCCGTGCGAATTTCTACCGGGCTGATTCCGTCCAGCAGGCACCGCAGCGAATACCCGGAGCCTCCGGCTTCTTCCGGTTTTACAGCGTATCGTCCTGCTGCACCGCGAGAAACCATGCCTCCTCCTGATCAGGCTGGACGTTGAGCAGTCGAAGGGCTCCTTCCATCACGCTCGAAAACACCGGGGCTGCCACCTCACCTCCATAATATGCACCCGCCGAGGGTTCATCGATCATGACGACCATCACCACGCGCGGATTGCTGGCCGGCGCCAAGCCTGCGAATATGGAAATGTAGCGCGAAGATTGATAGCCCTGCTTTCCCGCGCTTTTCTTCACCGTACCCGTTTTGCCGGCCACGCGAAAACCGGGAACTCTCGCTTGGAGCGCGGTTCCCTCACGGCTTACTACGCTTTCGAGCATGGTGCGCACTGCCACTGCAGTTCGCGCCGATAAGATCCTACGCTGCTCTGCTGGTTCGCTGCGCTTTAACAGGGTGACGACCGGCATGAGGCCATCATTGGCGAACACGAGATAGGCACGGGCGAGCTGCAGGGTCGAGGCCGAAATTCCATACCCAAAAGAAAGCGTAGCCCGTGCGAACGGTCCCAAGCCCTTGCGGTCAGGCAGCCTTCCCGCCGCTTCACCCGGAAAACCGATCCCCACAGGCTGGCCGAATCCCAGATTGTTGTAAAAATTCCAGAGCTTGGCCGGAGGCAATGCCAAAGCGATCTTGGAAACCCCTACGTTGCTCGATTTCTGGAGCACTCCCGAAACACTCAACACGCCGTAATTGTGGACGTCCCTCACCACATTGGTACCGACTCGCATCACGCCTGGCGATGTGTTGATGATCGTGTTCGGACGGAAGACCCCGAGTTCGAGTGCACAAGCAACTGCAAACGGCTTCATGGTGGAACCCGGCTCGAACACGTCGGTGATCGCCCGATTGCGGATCGCCCCAGGCACTAAGCCAGTGCGACTGTTCGGATTGAACGAAGGCTGGTTGACCATCGCCAATACTTCTCCGGTCTTGGCATCGAGCATCACCAACGAACCCGATCGGGCCCGATGTTGAAGTACTGCTTTCTTCAATTCGCGATAGGCCAAGTACTGCAATCGCTGATCGATACTCAAGGACAAATCTTTGCCCAGAACCGGCAGACGAACGTAATCGGCCTCTTCGATCACGCGGCGCATACCATCGCGAATGATACGCCTTGCTCCTTCGACCCCTCGAAGATGTTCGTTATAAACCAACTCTGCACCTTCTCGCCCGTTATCGTCGAGATCGGTGATGCCCAGCACATGCGCGGTAACCTCACCGGCAGGGTAATAGCGTCGGAATTCCCGATCGGCATAGAGTCCTGGCAAGCCTAAAGCAATCGCCTGGTCCGCCAACTCCGGACTGATACGGCGTTTGAGATAGACGAAACTTCGATTCGAGCTGCCATCACCGATGCGTTGCTTCAACTCCAAGATCGAATCGCCAAGTAGCCCTGCCAGGGTTCGCCATTCCTCGTCACTGGCGCGGAATTCCTTAGGATTCACCCATAAGGATTTCACTGGACAGCTCGTGGCAAGCAGATCGCCGTTGCGGTCCAAGATGCGCCCCCGATGGGCAGGAATGGAAACCACAGCGAAATGACGTAAGTTTCCCTGCTTTTGAAGAAATTGACGATCGAGCACTTGTAAGTCGAAGGCGCGCCCGATCAGCACGATCATGCCCAGGATTAGAGCCGTCAGTACCAGCCACCATCGAGCGCTGTAATCGGAATTCTCGAATACCCGCGAAGTCTTTGCGTCCCTCATGACATCGTGCATCAACGGGTTTTCTAGAACTTTAGGGTCGGAGATAGATAATCGACTCGCGCGTCGGCAGAGTCATGCCCAATCGACTGCGAGCCAGTCGCTCCACACGGTTGTGTTCTGCCAAGGTCTTTTGTTCGACCTGCAACTGACTCAATTCGACCTCATAAGCCTCCACCATCCGCTCGAGACGTTGCACTTCTGCAAACAAAATGCGCGAACGGTATTTGGCATAGATCACCGCCAATGCCGAACTTACGGCCAGGACCACCAACACGAACAGGCGCTTCATGCCGCGATCTTTTCCGCCACGCGGAGCACCGCGCTGCGAGCACGCGGATTCATCCGTATTTCTTCTTCACTCGCTCGCACCGCTCGCCCCAGTCGCCGCAACCGACCAAGCGCATCTCCTGGCGGCTTCGATCCACACGCTCCACCACGTTCCTCGTCCCGAAAAAAACGCTTGACTATCCGATCTTCTAAGGAGTGAAACGCAATCACCACCAAGCGCCCCGTCACCATTAGCACTTCCACAGCGGCTTTCAGCCCCCTGGCTAGCTCGCCTAGTTCGTCGTTCACCACAATTCGGATCGCCTGAAACGTACGCGTCGCCGGGTGTTTATGTCGATCCTCGACCGGGATCGCTTTTTCGATCAAGCGCACAAGTTGGCGCGTGGTCACGATCGGAACACGACGGCGTTCCTCGACCACCAACCGGGCGATGCGACCGGCAAAGCGCTCCTCACCGTACTCCCGCAATACTCGGGTCAACTCCCGCTCGGATACCTTCGCCAACCAGTCGGCCGCGCTCCATTTCTGACTCGTATCCATGCGCATGTCCAAGGGACCGTCACGGAGAAAACTAAATCCCCGCTCGGCAATGTCGAGCTGCGGCGATGATACCCCAAGATCCATCAAAACTCCGGCGATGCGACCGGACCATCCGCGTTCCGACACGAAGTGGTGCAGATCGGAGAAACGACCGTGTTCGATCTGAAAGCGTGGATCCGACCTCATCCTTCTCGCCGCAGATGACTCCACGGCTTCCCGATCGCGATCAATCGCCAATAATCGACCTTCCCTCCCCAATCGCTCCATGATGGCCTGGGCGTGGCCACCCTGGCCAAACGTGCAGTCCACATAGAAACCGTCCGGACGAATCGCGAGCGCGCTTACCGCCTCTCCTAGCATCACAGGCCGGTGCGTAGCCTCGACGAACATGGTCAAAACCACAAGGCGCCCAACTCTGGCCCCATCTCATCGAGATTGTCGGCGCCAGCCTCTTCCAACCATTCCTGGCGACTGCGTTCCCAGAGGTCTTCCTCCCAGATCTCGAATTTATTTCCCTGTCCGATAAGCACAGCGCGTTTTTCCAAACGCGCGAACTTGCGCAGAGGTTCGGGAATCAAAAAGCGCCCCTGCCCATCCAGCCCGCACTCCGTCGCATGACCGATCAACAACCGTTGCAGCCGCTTCACTTGTTTGTTCAGCGCTGGCAGTTTCACCAGTTTTCGTTCCAGATTTTCGAATTCGGGCAGGGGGAAAAGCAGCAAACAGGTGTCAAGACCCACGGTAAGAACCAATTGCCCATCACAAGCTTCGCGCAACTCCGACCGATAGCGCGTGGGCATAGCCATACGGCCCTTGTCATCCAGATGGATGAAAGTCACACCCCGGAACAAGTTGCTCCTTAAACCCCACTATACCCCAAGATATGCCACTTTTTTCCACTTTTTGCCCACTATATGAATGCTCGAGACGCAAGTCAATAAGCGGCTGGAAAAACCGCATCTTTGTTTCAAGAGTGGGCCCAGGACCAGGTACAGTGGATGAGGAGAACCGATCCGAATCGCAGCTTAGCAAACCAAAGGCGGACCGGTGAACACAGGAATCGGTAGGGACCCCCCCGAGAGAAGCACCGTCACCGCACCCCAGGAGTACCCGGGCCATTTTGCCCTCCCCGCTAAGCAAGGGATTCCGGTGACTGCGCTCAAGAGCGACTCAGGAGTCAAGCCTGATGCTCGACGGGGGATGCTTGATCATCGCGAGGAATTCTGTCTCATTCAGGATCGGTAGACCGAGTCTACGAGCTTTTTCGAGCTTGGCGCCAGGATCCGAACCGGCGACTACGTAGTTAACTTTCTTCGAAACGCTATCCGAACACTTGGCTCCAAGTCTTTCCAGCCGTTCCTTGGCTTCGGACCGGGTCATCCCGGCCAGTGTTCCCGTGAGCACGAATACTAAACCTTGCAGAGGCCGATCCTGGACAGTAGCAGAGCGGTTTGCCTCCCAGGTCACACCGCATTCTATTAACTGTCGAATCACTTCCCGATTGTGTGGCTGCTGGAAAAACAGACGAATGTGGCGAGCCACCACCGGGCCCACGTCCGGTACTTGCATCAATTCTTCCTCGCTCGCCGACATCAGCGCATCGAGTGAACCGAAATGCTCCGCAAGCGCTCGGGCAGTAACCTCGCCCACATCCCGGATACCCAGAGCGAACACGAAGCGCGCCAACGTGGTTTTCTTCCCACGCTCGATCGCGGCAAGGAGGTTGGCCGCCGATTTCTTCCCCATACGCTCCAAACCGGCGAGTTGTTCGGCACGCAAACGATAGAGATCCGCCACCGTGGTCACGAGTTTCTTTTCCACCAACTGATCCACCAACCGATCCCCCAGACCTTTGATGTCCATTGCTCGTCGCGATGCGAAGTGTTTGATCAATTCCTTCTGTTGGGCCGGACAGAAGAGACCTCCACTGCAGCGGGCCAAAGCCTCACCGGGGCTCGATTCCACAGCCGCTCCGCACTCGGGGCAATGCTCTGGCATGCAAAACGGCTTGGCAGTAGGCGGACGTAACTCGGGGACAACTTTCACGACTTCGGGAATCACATCCCCCGCTCTCCGCACGATCACCGTGTCCCCCACCCGCACATCCTTACGTTTCACCTCCTCCGCATTGTGCAGTGTCGCACTGGTAATCGTAACCCCACCTACCGACACTGGCTCCAGCCGGGCGACCGGCGTCAGTATCCCGGTTCGTCCCACCTGCACATCGATGCCAACGATACGGGTCATGGCCTCCTCCGGCGGAAATTTGTGCGCGATAGCCCAGCGCGGGGCACGGGAAACGAACCCCAAGCGTTCCTGAAACCGGAAATGGGCAACCTTATACACGACACCGTCAATATCGTAGGGAAGCGAACTGCGACGCAAGGCGAGCGAGCGATAATAGGCAAGACAGCCCTCCACCCCGGTGACCATGAGTAGCTCAGGGGAAATCGGCAATCCCCATTTTTGGAACGCCTGCATCAGTTGGAAGTAGTTTTCTGGCAACTCTTCCGCGGGAAAAACACCAAAACCGTATGCACAAAAGTCCAGCGGGCGGCTCGCTGTTACCCGTGGATCCAACTGGCGTAAACTTCCCGCAGCGGCGTTGCGTGGATTCGCGAAAGGTCTCTCGCCGGCTTGACGCTGTCGTTCATTTAGCTCGAGAAATCCGGCTTTCGGCATGAACACCTCGCCGCGAACCTCGAAACGGGCAGGAAATCCATTCCCTTGGAGATGGAAAGGAATGGACCGGACCACGCGTACGTTGTGCGTTACATCTTCACCGACGTAGCCGTCTCCGCGAGTTACCCCGCGAACCAAGACCCCATCTTCGTACATCAAGCTGACAGCGAGCCCGTCGAGTTTGGGTTCCGCCACATAATCGACCGCCGAAGAGATCTGCAAGCGTTCGTGGACACGCCGATCGAAGGCGAAGATATCGTCCTCATTGAAGGCATTCTCAAGCGACAGCATGGGAACTTCGTGCGTAACGGCCGCGAACTCCTTGACCGGTGGTGCTCCCACCCGTTGGGTGGGGGAATCGGGTGTGACCAGCTCCGGGTGCTCCCGTTCGATGGCGACCAATTCCGCCATCAAACGGTCGTATTCCGCGTCACTGATGAGCGGGGCATTGAGTTGATAATAGCGGACATTATGGAACTCGATTTCGGCACGGAGTTTTCGAACCTTTTGCAGAAGTTCGTCGGAGACCGTCACGGTCGTTCACACGCCTCAGCCAAACGCTCACGCATCCGGACGATGGTGCTTTCGCTTACCCGTTCCCGATTCTGGTCTCGGATCGTGCCACCGAGAGCATCAGCGAGAGCCCGACAGGTATCTACCAGATCATCGAAAACCTCCAAGGGATTCGGAACCTTCGCCGGTTGGAAGAAAAACACCACCCCTGGACACCGGAAACTGCCCATCTCGCTGACCGGAAAAGTACCCGGTTCGACTAGGCTCGCGATACTGAACAACGGTTCACGATATTCGGGATCGTAACGATGGAAGATGCCCATTTCCCCGTATACCAAATCAAGGCCGATGAAGGCCTCCCGCAAATCTTCTCCCCGGAACCATTCCGGGCCTTCGCTGACGACACTCAATTGGATGATGAAAGGCGCTCCAAGTACCGTGGCTCGCTCCTTGCCGATTTCCTGTGAGTCGACGCTCGTCTTTCGTGAAGGGAAAACCCGGGTGTCCTCCACCTGATTCGAGTCAAGTTGTTCCACAGCCGCTACTTCGACGGTCTGTCCCCCAGACTTCTTGGTGAGGACCGATTGGGCCCGCTCCGAACAATTCTTCGCGAGTTTGTCGGATTCCTTCCGCCCTGCCTTGCGATCCGGGATCCCCGGCTGGAAACGCCCCCATACATAGACTCCGGCGATGATGACAACGCCTATGACAAGTAAAATGATGCGTACCGTGTCTCTATCCATTTCGATTCTCAGGCTAAGGCCAACTCCACGGCAGACTCGACATCCACCGCGACGACACGCGATACACCGGGTTCTTGCATAGTTACGCCGATGAGATATTGCGCGATTTCCATGGTCCCTTTGTTATGGGTGACAAACAAAAATTGTACCTTCTCGGCCATTTCCCTTACCAATTCGCAGAAACGACCGACATTAGCGTCGTCCAAGGGGGCATCTACTTCATCGAGTAAGCAAAAGGGGGCCGGATTGAGCTCAAACACGGCAAACACTAAAGCTATCGCCGCCAAGGCCTTTTCGCCCCCGGACAAGAGATGAATCGAACCGTTCTTCTTGCCGGGAGGTCTCGCCATCACTCTGATCCCGGCGGTAAGGGGATCCCTTTCCGTAAGTTCCAGGTTGGCTTGTCCCCCTCCAAAAAGCCGGCGAAACATGCGCTGAAATCCGGCATTGATCTTCGCGAAGGTTTCTTGAAAACGGGCACGACATTCGCGGTCAATGCGCGCAATCGCTCCATCCAAAGCATCGAGGGATTCACTTAGGTCCCGGTATTGTTCGTCTAAATAGTGTAAGCGTTCTTTCTGTTCCTGATATTCCTGCAGGGCCGCCAGGTTGACGGCACCGAGCCGGTCGATCTCCTCCTTCAGCCGCGTCACCTCCGCCAACCACTCCTGCTCGTCGGCCTGCTCCGGCAAACCACCGACTATGCCTTCGACACGCACCCCGAGCTCCATCAATTGTTCTTCCACCGCTTGTCTGCGGGCTTCTGTGGACTGACAGACCAAGCGGCTTTGTTCCATGCGAGCTCGCAGTGCTTCGAGCTCACGTTCCACACGAAGATGCTCTGAGGCAAGTGCTCGCCCTTGCATTTCCAGTTCGGTACCTTGGCGAAGCAGATGCCCCAGCTCTTTTTCCAGGGTTTCCCTCTCCTGCGTGAGCTTACGCAGGCGAAACTGTTCGTCTTCGAGGGGTGAGGCAGCCTCCTCCAGTTTCCGATGCAGCAATGCCAGCCTTTCCGAAATTTCCTGGTAATGCTCCTCCACGCGTTGCAAATGGGCCACGACAAGGGACTCGCTGGACTCTAACGTCTCGATCCGACTGCGGAGTCGACCTACTTCTTCGCGGGCGGATCGCAACCGTTCCTCAGCGGCGGCGAAAGTCGCTTCCTTGGAAGAACATTCCCCCGCCTGGTACGCCATCTTCTCTTGCAACTCTCTCATGGCAGCCTCCGTTTCCGCCAAAGCAACTTCCCAGTCCGCCCTTGACCTTGTACAGTTAGTTGATTGTTCGGATAATTCCACCAACTCTTCGTCAATCCCTGCCAAGCGCCGCCTGACTTCCTCCGCGCGAGCCTCCGCCGCTGCGATGTCCGCTCTTATAGCGGCAATCTTCCCAGCCAGACTCTCGACCCGCGAGCGGGCCTGCTCACTCGCAGCCTCGTTGGAGGCAAGATCCTGCTCCGCCCGAGATGTCTCCCGTTCGAGCTCACCGATCCGGTGCTCCAAGGCTTCCAAGCGCTGCCGCTGTTCTTTGAGTTCCCGTTCCCGTCGAAGTACCCCAGAATGACCCTCGTCGGTTTTCTGCACCAGCAACCAATCCCTTCCCATCCAGATCCCGTCAACTGTTACGATGGATTCATGCGGTAGTAGGGATTTGCGGCGCTCCGTCGCCGCCGTTATATCCTCGGCGCAGTACACGCTGGCCAACAGGCTGTGCAAAGGGAACGGAGCACGCACCCGATGCACCAAAGACTCTGATTTAGGCAAGAATTTCTCCCAGCTGTCCCGAATCTCATAAAGAGCAAGCGATTCCTGGATCCCGTCGGCGGCGATCTGCTCCGCATAGGCATCGATATCGGTGACACAAATCGCCTCGAGATGGGCGCCTAACACACCCTCCGCTGCAAGCTCCCAACCTGGCGTGACTTCCAGTTGCTCCCCCAAACGCCCGGCGTCGGCCAAGTCCCACCGTTCCAGCAATTTGTTGAGACCCGAACGATCACGCCCCAAAGCATGATGCTGCAACGTCTCAAGCGAGGCGATCCTGCCTCTGAGAGCGTGACTCTCGGCTCGCAGCTCGCTTCCCTGTGCGCGCAATGCACGCAATCGTTCGCGGATCCCCTCAGCGGATTGGGCGGCTTCTTGGCTTGCCGTAAGCGCCTCTCCACACTCTGCCTGCAACGCAGCGAGATGGCCACGCAACCTTTCCGTATCACAGCCAGCAAGCGACCTCTGAAGCTGTTCGCGCTCTTCGAAGAGCCGTTGTCGCCGTGTGTCGATGTTCCTTTCCTGCTCACCCGCCTGCTGCAATCTTGCCCGCAGCAAAGTAGAACGTGCATCCAGTTCAAGCCGAGCAGCGTTCCAGTCATCCCATTGTTTTCGAGAAACGGCGAGCGCCGCCGCTGCGGCATCTCGGTCACACAGCGCGTCCTTTTCGTCTTTTAACAAAACCGGCAAGCGTTCCCGGCTGAGCGCCAATTCCTTCCGGATCTCCTGCAAACGGTGACGATCCTGCTCGCGGTCGGCCTCCACCTTCTTGAGTTCGCCTGCCACGCGGGTGAGCTCACGAGCCGATTCCTCTTGCGCCTTTAGGGCATGGCGAATGTATTGCTCCAGACGACCGATCTCTGCACCCAGTTCATAGAACCGTGCTTGTCGCTCTTGTAAAATTCGCTGCACGCTTTCCATGCGCGTGCGGAGTTTTTCTACCTGAGTCGAGAGCTCTCGTTCCTTGGCTTGCAAGTCCCAGATATTCTTTTCCAGCTCCTGGATTACTTCCTGCTCCTGCCCAAGCCGTTGATCGTAGGCACGCCAACGGATACCGAGCAGTTCCACCTTACGGGTGCGCTCCTCCGCGCGCAGTGCAATGAACCGTTCTGCCTTTTTTACCTGGCGTTCCAAATGCCCCAACTGGCGTACGACTTCCTCCCGGAGATCCGCAAGTCGCTCCAAGTTTTCCCGGGTCTGGCGCATCCTGAGTTCCGCTTCATGCCGTCGTTCCTTGTACTTCGAGATTGCCGCCGCCTCCTCAACCAGTTCGCGCAACTCTTCAGGTTTCGCCTCGATCAAGCGGGAGATGGTACCCTGTTCGATGATGGCGTAACTCCGTGAACCGAGCCCTGTACCGAGGAAAAGGTCGGTAATGTCCTTACGGCGGCAACGCGCCCCGTTGAGAAAATACGTAGACTGCCCATCCCGCGTCATTTGTCGCTTGATCGAGATCTGCTGATACTGGCTGTGTGCTCCCGGCGCAAGACCCATCGAATTGTCGAACACGAGCTCGACCGAGGCGAGCCCAACCGGCTTGCGTGTGCTGGAACCATTGAAGATGACGTCGGCCATGGTTTCACCACGGAGATGCCGGGCCGAACTCTCCCCCATGACCCAACGTACCGCGTCGATGACATTGGATTTGCCACAGCCATTCGGTCCCACGATACCGACGAGATTGCCCGGCAACAGGATGGTGGTTGGATCGACGAAGGACTTGAAGCCAGAAAGCTTAAGCTTTTCCAGTCGCATGCGGGTCAAAAGATGGTGCCGAGACGGTCGGTAAGGAATGCGCCGAACCGGTTGATCGAAGACCATGGAATTGAATAGTATAGGGCAAGCTCCATCTGAGCCCCATGTAGCATCCAGCTCAGACCATGCCCTCTGCACCGAGCAAGCATCTAGAAACCTTTGCGAACCCCGACCCGGAACGCGATTACACCATCCGGATCGAAATCCCGGAATTTACCTGTCTATGCCCGAAGACGGGTCAGCCGGATTTCGCGACGATTTTGTTGGAATACGTTCCCGACCAGCACTGTATCGAATTGAAATCGCTGAAGCTGTACATCTGGTCCTTCCGCAACGAAGGAGCGTTTCACGAGGCTGTGACTAACCGCATCTTAGAGGACCTAGTACAGGCTTGCGCACCCCGTTACCTGCGGATCACGGCGCGCTTCAACGTGCGCGGCGGAATCTATACAACCGTGGTGGCCGAACACCGTCACCCCGGATGGACTCCGACCGAACCCGTTTCCCTCCCCTGACTGCAGAGATATGTTCAGCGGTTGAGCTTCTCCATTAGGCTCTGACGCCAAGCCGCCGAAAGTGCTTCGGTGCGTAACAGGCGAGCAATAACCTCTTGCCGGTGCGCCCCCTTGCGTAGCGCCAGCAAAGCCTCTTTGATGCTGACCCGGTTAGGATCCTCGGCGATTCGCACAAAATCATCCCCTCCCTCTAATTCGCCGAACCGCAGGACTCGTAAGTAAAACCCGACGCGTCCCGAAGTAAGAAATCGTTTCGGAAAGCTGGAATTCCCGACTTTCATTCCGAGCTTGAAACAGGGAATACGCGGCTGGGTCACCTGCAGGACGGCACTCCCAACCCGGAAAGTGTCTCCGATGTGTACTGCCTCCTCCAGCCAGCCTGTTACCGTCAAATTTTCTCCGAAGTACCCATACGGCAATGCCTCGATCCCAAGCTCACGCCGCCAATATCCATAATGTTCTGCACTGTAAACGTAAACCGCTTTGTCCGGGCCCCCATGATTTTTCCGATCGACTTGCACATCCCCCACGATCCCGCCCCGATCCAGCGCCACCGGACCTACGACCGGATCTTTGAAAATCCCGGTGCTAATCTTGCGACTTTCATACTCGACCTGACGCGCTGTCCCCACACTGACCGCCAGTATCCTCATCGCTTTTCATCTCCTAAAGACAATCCCGTACCGGCCGAAAAGTGCGGCGATGACAGGGGCTCGGCCCCAATCGGCCGAGCGCCTCGACATGCGCTCGGGTAGGATAACCTTTGTGGCTTGCGAAACCATAACCGGGATAGAGTCGATCGAGTACTCGCATTTCCGCATCCCGAAACACCTTGGCGAGAATCGAGGCAGCGGAAATTTCGGCAACCCTTGCATCCCCTCCCACGATGGCTTCCCCCGGATATTCCACGGCGGGATAGCGATTCCCATCGATCCGCACCCAGTGCGGGCAGATCGGCAACGCGAGCAAGGCTCGACGCATCGCTAGTAAAGTGGCATGCAGCACGTTAAGCCGTTCGACCTCCCGAACTTCGGCACGCCCTACGCTCCAGGCCAGCGCCTCTTTCCGGATCCGCTCGGCCAGCTCCCGCCTCCGCGCAGGAGCCAAGTGCTTGGAATCCACGATGCCTTCCAGGTTTTGGTTCGGAGCCAACAGCACTGCCGCTGCGATCACTGGGCCGGCAAGACTTCCACGTCCAGCTTCGTCCACCCCGGCCACCAGGACGTCATCGTCACGCCTCATGCCAAAATCCTTCTCAGCGGATGATACTGCGTCCTTTGGCGCGGAGAAACTCCACCATACAGGCGACTTCCGCGCCTCCATTGGCCATCTCTTCAAGCAGGCGAATGGCCTCTTCCAACTTGAAACCGGTCTTGTAGACGATTTTGTATGCCTTCTTGATCTGCCGGATCGCCTGGGAGGAAAAGCCATGCCGCTCCAAACCCACGGTATTGATCCCATGCGGTTTGGTCGGCCGCCCACCCACCATGACATAGGGCGGCACGTCCCGCGAGATCACGCTACCCATCGCGGAAAAACTGAACTGACCGATCCGGCAAAATTGATGGACCAGGGAAAAACCGCCCAGGACGGCGCCATCCTCGACGTGCACGTGGCCGGCAAGCGAGGCGGCATTCGCCATAATGACCCGATCCCCCACTACACAATCGTGAGCGACGTGAGTATAGGCCATGAACAGATTGTCATTGCCGATGCGAGTGACACCCTGGTCCTGAACCGTACCCCGGTGCAACGTCGCGAATTCCCGGATGATATTGCGATCGCCAATTTCCAGGAAAGTATGCTCGCCCCGGTATTTCTTGTCTTGCGGATCTTCACCGACGGAAGCGAATTGGAAGATCCGGTTGTCCCTCCCGATGCGGGTGGGCCCCCGAATCACGGCGTGGGGACCAACTTTCGTACCGGCGCCGATTTTAACGTGGGGACCGATGATCGAATAGGGACCGATCTCGACCCCTTCCTCCAATTCCGCCGCTGGATCGATTAAGGCCGTGGGATGAATCAAGTTCCCGGCTCCGCGGAAGCGCACATGATTTCGGCGCTGGCGACAAATTCGCCATCCACCTCGGCGCGACACGCGAAGGCCCAGATATTCCGCCTATGCCGGAGGTAGATCGCCTCTAGTCGGAGCTGATCTCCCGGGATGACCGGGCGCTTAAATCGAACTTTGTCCAATCCGACTAGGTAGTAAGTCGCACCTTTTCCGAGTACGTCCGGCGCCGTTTCCGATGCGAGTAGGCCGGTCGCCTGGGCCAATGCCTCGATGATCAACACGCCGGGCATGATCGGCTCATGGGGGAAATGGCCCTGGAAGAAGGGTTCGTTATAGGTAACGTTCTTGATCGCAAGCAGACGTTTTCCGGGTTCACATTCCAACACTCGATCGACCAACAAAAATGGATAGCGATGAGGCAAAAATTCCCGAATAGCGTGAATGTCCAATACTTTGTCCTTCGCGGATTCGTTGCGCGGAGTCACTCATCCCAACCGCTGCGTCATTTGCTGCCGGATGGGCGATAACTCGATATGAGTTTCTTCTCCACTTTTTCGGTGACGTCAATACCCTCCGCGGCATAGACTACACCGTCCGTAAGCAGCAAGTCGTAATGCTCTTCTTTGGCGAGCGATTGGATCGCCTCGAAGATCTCTTTTTGCAACTGCGTAAGCTCCTCGTTTCTGCGTAAGTTGAAATCCTCCCGGAACTCGTCTTGCGCCCGCTTGGCCTCACGCTTGCGATTCAGAAGTTCCCGCTCTTGTTCAATGGTGACGTTGGGACTCTTCGCTAAGCGCTCTTCCATGGCTTTGATTTCCCTTTGCTCGGCAACAAGTTTCTTGTCCCTGGCCGAGAACTCCTGCTCTAGTTTCCTCTTGGCCTGCTCGGCTTGCGGCGCTTTTTCCAACAACCTTGCCACGTTCACGAAACCGATCTTGATCTCGGCAGTACAGGTCTCGGTACCAACGAGAGCTAACAGAGCCAAAAGAAACAGAATCTTCCGTATCATATTTCTCTCCGATCGTGGAACTGGTTCGAGCCCAAGTCGCGCGTCCCGCTTCCAGCCCCTGCTCTGCCTCGAGCAGTCCGGCTTGGAACTCCGAATATTTACTTCCTACCTCGCAGACCAAGGCATTATACAAAAACCCGGCGCCTTCCATTGCCCCAAAATCCATTACAGACCCTGAAACCCCGATCCGAAGCTGAACTGAAAATGTTGGACCCGGTCTCCATGTTGCGCGTTGAGCGGCTGAGCGATACTGAAGATCAGGGCGCCGAAAGGCGAAAGCCACTTCGCGGAGACCCCCGTGGAGTATCGCAATTCCCCCAGATCCGGCAAATTCCGGAATACATTACCGGCGTCGACAAAAGCCCCTAAGCGCACGCTCTTGAGTTTTTCCTCCGCAAAGGGCACGGGAAACAATAGCTCTGCGGAGCCGGTAAGCCTGCTACGACCACCGAAGGCAAAGCCCCGGCTGTCCTTTGGACCCAGAGTGTTGGGTTGAAACCCCCGCACGGAATTGGGGCCGCCGGCATAAAAATGTTCCCAGAACGGCAAAACTCCGTTTCCATAGCCGCCGCCGTAGCCGAAATCGCCGTTCAGTCCCAGGGTGAGGTTCTGGGTAAGCGGGAAATAGTGTTCGAGCCGCACACTGGCTTTGTAATATTCCAGCGTGCTCATGGGGAGAGCAAACAGGGCCGAGAACCGCTGTGCCCCTCCGCTGGTCGCGAAGATGGCCCGGTTCAGCGTATCATGCGTCCAGCCCAATGAGCCCGCATAGGTGGAGTAATCGGTACCATGCTCTTCGAGGAAATCGACGATTTGCGTCGAGCTTTGATTCGTGGTCTTGATTTTCGTATTGCTATAGTCGAGATTGGCGCGCAAACTGTCAAATTCTCCGATCGGTAACCCCCAATTCCCACCGACTTGCAATACGTCCGTGATATAGTTAGTGACGAACTGCATACGTCCGGCATCGGTGTTTCGGTAACTGACGTCGAAACCGCTGCTGATTCCATCCAAGGTGAAATAAGGGTTGAAATACCCCAAGCGATAGATCGTATTCACCTCACTATTGTTGAAGGTAAGGTGAATGCGTTTGCCGCTGCCAAAGATGTTGTCCTGCGTAACGCTGGCATTGAAGATGATCCCTTGGGCTTGGGAATAGCCGACGCCCGCCATCAAGTTCCCGGAAGGCCTTTCCGTGACACTGAAGTTCACATCGATCTGGTCGGCGGTGCCAGGCACGGCGGGAGTCTCAACGTTGACCTCCTGGAAATAACCTAAGCGCTCGAGCCTCGTCTTGGATCGCTCGATCTTGGTGGTCGATGCCCAGGCCGCCTCCATCTGCCGCATCTCCCGCCGCAGCACCTCGTCCCGAGTCTTGCTATTGCCTTGGAAGTTGATCCTTCGAACATATACCCGTTTCCCAGGATCGACGAAAAAGGTGATGTTCACCGTTTTCTTCACGGGGTCGATGTCGGGAACCATATTGACGTTGGCGAAAATGTACCCCTCTTCTCCCAGTCGATCGGCTATTCCTTTCTGCGTTTCTGTCGCCAGTTTCCGCGAAAAGACGTCGCCCGGCCCGATCCGCACCAACGAAACCAGCTGCTCTGGAGGCACGATGGTTTTCCCGGTGAGCTTCACCTGGTCGACACGGAAAACTTCGCCTTCTTTAACGTTGATCGTGATGTAAATCTCTTTTTTGTTCGGTGTAATGGAAACTTGCGTGGACTCGATCTCGAAGTTGATGTACCCGCGATCCAAGTAATAAGAACGCAAGCGTTCCAGATCGGCCGACAATTTCTGCTTCGAATACTGATCATCCTTGGTATAAAAAGACAACAGATTGGAAGGGCTCAGCTCGAACTCCCGCAGCAACTCCTCATCGGTAAATGCCGTGTTTCCGACGATGTTAATTTGCTTGATCCGCGCGACCCGGCCTTCTTCGATCTTGATGTTTACCGCGACCCGATTGCGCGGCAATTCGGTTACTTGGGAATCGATCTTCAGACTGTATTTACCGCGAGCGTAATACTGACGCCGGAGTTCCTGCTCGACTTTATCGAGAATCTGCCGATCAAACACCTTGCCCTCCGACAAACCAATCCCCTTCAAGGCTTTCAAAAGGTCTTCGTTGCTGATGTCGCGATTGCCCTCGATCTGAACGCTGGCGATCGAAGGACGCTCCTCTACGCGTACGACCAACTGGCCGTCGTCGCGCTCCAGGCGAACATCCTTGAAAAATCCCGTCTTGTACAGCGCCCTGATGACCTCCGCCGAGCGTCTTTCGTCCAGGATATCGCCTTCCCGAACCGGAAGATAGTTGAATACGGTGCCCTCCGAGATGCGCTGCAAGCCTTCGACGCGGATGCGTTGGATCACGAATGGCTCGAACGCACTGGCAACCCAAGACACCGTGAAGGTAAGCCCCCAGAGGACGGCATGCGTCCCTCGGAACCGCCGCCATAGACCGTTTCGCCGCTCCGCCGAATCACGGGAGGGACGGATGGGATTCACGGGCAAACTCGATACAGAGAACGCACTGACTAGTCGGCCATGCCATCGTCATTCGTTGCGGAGATTTTCCTCGATCTGTTCCAGGCTGACGTGGCGAATGATCTTTCCCTTGGCATAATAAATGACGTATTCACCGATGTTGCAAGCCCGATCGCCGACGCGTTCCAACGCCCGCGCGGACCACATGATATTGAGAGAGACGGGGATCGTACGCGGGTCTTCCATCATGTAAGTAATCTGCTGGCGCAAGATGGTTTCATATTCTTGATCGGCCAGGCGATCACCTTGGACGACACGAAGCGCCGCGTCCAAGTCGATCCGGGCAAACGAATCCAAAGCTCCCCGCAACAGATGACGCACGTGTTGAGCGAGTTGGCCTACTTCCGAGAGTTGGTTCTTGCGCGGAAAATATCCTGCCATGTCTAGCGCTTGACGCGCGATTCGCTTGGCTTCATCACCGATCCGCTCGAGATCGGTAATGGTCTTGATCACTACGACGACCAACCGGAGATCGCGAGCGGTGGGCTGACGACGCGCCAGAATCTGGGTACATTCATCGTCAATCGCCACTTCCAGTGTATTGACCTTGTAATCGTCCGCGATGACGCGTTCGGCGAGCTTGGCGTTGCCTTCGAGCAGAGATTGGACAGCCAAAGCCACCTGTTCCTCGACTAGACCACCCAGACTCAGAACCCTGTTGCGAATGTCCAACAGCTCCTGATCGAATTGCTTCGAGATGTGTTGGTGTTCCGAATCGGTGAACGAAGACATGATGGTCGGTAGCCTGGAAGGCCGCGCTTTGAGAAAATGAAAATTATATATATTTTATCAACTCGCTCGAAGCGGTGAGAAATGATTCCACTTTCTAGAATCCCAAATCGAATTTCGCCAAGAAAACCGGTGCCAATTCCTGATTTCCCGACCGATCTTTGTCTTCTCAGACCATCGGAACAAGGGCTAAAGCGAAGGGATCTCCTCCCATGTCGTCATCGAAGACCTGGATCGCCCTGATCAGCGGGAAACATTGGCTTGTTGCGTCTCTTCCCAGTCTCTCGGGTAGCCTGCAACGAGAGGAATGACGCATGAAGATCATGGTCACCGGTACGGCCGGATTCATTGGATCCCATCTGGCGCACAGTCTTTTGGATCGAGGCGATGAAGTCATCGGGGTGGACTGCGTCAACGACTATTATGACGTAAATCTCAAAGAGGCCCGGATTGCCCGTCTCAACGAGCGGCCAGGCTTCCACGAAGTACGGATCGCCTTGGAAGAGTGGGAGAAGCTCGACGCAGCCTTCGTGAATTTCCGCCCGCAACGCGTGGTCCATCTCGCCGCCCAAGCTGGGGTTCGGTATTCGCTCGAAAATCCGCGCGCTTACATCGACGCCAATCTCGTGGGATTTTGCAATATCCTAGAAGCCTGTCGTCATCATGACATCGAGCATCTGGTATATGCCTCGAGCAGCTCGGTATACGGGGCAAACACCGCCATGCCTTTCTCCATCCACCACAACGCGGATCATCCGCTCAGCCTGTATGGAGCGACCAAAAAGGCGAACGAATTGATGGCGCACACTTACAGCCATCTGTATGGCATCCCTACCACCGGGCTGCGCTTCTTCACCGTGTATGGGCCCTGGGGCCGGCCCGACATGGCGCTTTTCAAATTCACTCGCAACATCCTTGCTGGCCAACCCATCGACGTCTATAACTATGGCAACCACCGCCGGGACTTCACTTACATCGATGACATCGTCGAGGGCGTGATACGCACCCTGGATCACATCGCGACTCCCAATCCGAATTGGAGCGGAGACCATCCCGATCCCGGCACGAGTCGGGCCCCGTACCGGATCTACAACATCGGGAATCAAGAGCCTGTCGAATTACTCCGTTTCATCCATGTTCTGGAAGATTGTCTAGGTCGCAAAGCGGAAATAAATCTCCTGCCCTTACAGGATGGAGACGTACCCGACACCTATGCCGACGTGGAAGACCTGATGCGCGACACGGGATACCGACCAAGCACCCCGATCGAAATCGGAATCGCCCGCTTCGTAGAATGGTATAAAAATTATTATGGCATCCATTGATCGCGCTCCCACACCCATGCCGAACCCGCTCCGTGAAGTCCGCATACTCGGTTTCGCCGCTTACAGCGGGACCGGCAAAACGACGCTCTTGAAATCCCTGATTCCTTTGTTGAAAAAGAGAGGGTTACGAGTCGGTGTGGTGAAACATGCCCACCACTCTTTCGAGATCGATCGACCGGGCAAAGACAGCTTCGAACTCCGTAAAGCTGGCGCCTCTCCGGTCATGCTAAGCTCTTCGCGACGGCGAGCGATCATCACCGAACATGACACGCCGCGCGAACCTCACCTCGTTGAGGAGTTACAGCATTTTGATCACACCGAGCTCGATCTCATTCTCGTGGAAGGATTCAAGAACGAACCTATTCCCAAGATTGAGCTGCATCGCCCTGCTCTCGGGAAACCCCTTTTGTATCCCCGGGACAAGTGCATCATCGCCCTGGCTACCGATCAAAAGGAGCGCTTTGACCCCGCTCCCCTTCCTGTGCTCGATCTAAATGACCCCTGGCAAGTGGCTGACTTCATCAGCGCATGGCTTTCGCACCAAAGCGCTTGGGCAAACCCCTTGCC
>LJSS01000165.1_pt1 | contig 22622 bp, 20 predicted proteins | sample 890271 | NCBI WGS metagenome assembly LJSS01 (sample SAMN03797534, study PRJNA294671) | hot springs metagenome | isolation source: water from Lobios Hot Spring | place: Spain: Lobios, Galicia | collected 2011-02-08
GCCCAAGGATGAAAGTGGTATCCATGTCGCCGCCTGGATTGCTTTGGACGAAGCGACGGTGGAAAACGGTTGCATGCAATACATCCCCGGTAGCCATAAATTGGGCAACGTCACGACGAGCCATGTGGACACGCACGGCTTGGGACACTTGGCGGCGGACATGAGCAAGGTGGACACCTCAAAGGCGGTCGTCGTAGAAGCCAAGCCAGGCGATGTCTCCTTCCACGACGGGTTGGCGCTGCACTACTCGGCGCCCAACACCTCCGACAAGCCCCGCTGGGCGTTGGTGTTGGATTACATCAACGCTGAGCGGGCAAGGTATGTCGGTGCAGGCAAACCGAATTTCCCGCGCCTTCGGTAACCGGAACGCTAACGCTCAATCATCAAGGGCTGTTAGCCGCCGCACCAGTGCGGGCAGTAAAGCCCTTAGGGCTCTGGCGCGATGGCTAATGGCGTTTTTTTCTTCAACGCTCAATTCCGCTAAAGTCTTGCCCAACGACGGGACGAAAAAGACAGGGTCATAACCGAACCCGCCAGCGCCATGCGGCTCGGTGGCAATCACGCCTTCAAGCACACCTTCTGCCGCGAGCAAATCGTCTTCTCCAAACGCCACTGCCATTGCGCAGCGAAACCGAGCCGTTCGCCTTTCCATCGGAACTCCTTGCAACAACTTCAGCAAACCGCGCCATCGGTCCGCATCGGAGACGTTTTCACCGAAAAAGACTTTCGCCTTTGCCCCCGGCAGACCGCCCAAAGCGTCCACCTCAAGGGCAGTGTCTTCGGCAAGAGAGGGCAATCCCGATTTGCGCCAAGCATGAAGGGCTTTCTCGCGGGCGACCAAATAGATGTCGTCGCTTGTCTCTTCGTAGTCCAACACACTGCCCAACGCATCGGGGGTGACGATTTGAAAGGGCACATCGCGCAAAAGGGTCAGCAGTTCTCTCAACTTCCCCTCGTTGGTCGTCGCAATCAGCAATTTCGCTCTTTTGCCTCGTCCTTCGTCCTTTGTCGTTTGCCCCATCTTTAATCACCCATCCCATTTTGCAAGATGGCTCTCAATCCTTCAACTTCTTCGTCACTCAACGGTTCCAATGGGCGACGGGGGCGACCGGCAGGGACAACCTGAAGCATCAAAGCCGCTTTAACGCGGGCAGGAAAATTGGGGGCGTTAAGTGTGTGCCACAACTTCAACAACTTGCGATGGCACTTTCTCGCCCTTTCGTGGTCGTTAGCTCTGACCGCATCCCAAAGTTGCACGCTCAATTTAGGCGCTGCCGTGCAAATGCCAGCGATGGCTCCATGAGCGCCTAAGAGGAAACTTGGGTAAAGCAAATCGTCCACAGCCGTTAGGACGACTTTCCCCTCAGGCAAATTAGCCAACAGCCAAGCCAGAGCGTGCAAGTCCCCAGCACTTTGCTTGACGCCAATCACCGCAGGCGTCTCCTCCATCAACCTCACCAAAGCATCGGCGCTCAAGTATGACCAAGGCACGACATTGTAGACGAGGACAGGCAAACCCGTTTCCTCAGTGATGGAGCGGAAGTAAGCGAACATTTCTGCTTCGCTCGGCGTGAAAAGATAGTGAGGAGGGGTGACCATCAAGGCTGCAACGGGCAAATCGCAAACGGCTCGGGCGTGCAAGAGGGCTTGTCGGGTTGAATTGGCGATGATGCCGACGATGATGGGGATTGGGGGAGACATGATGCGTCCTAAAGGATGCGTCTTTTGTAGGGTGTAAGACTTGACCTCTTCGGCAGTGATTTCGGTGATGAGGCGGGTTTCATCGGGCGAGAGGGTGTAACCTTCGCCGGTGCTGCCGCAGACAGCTAAGCCGTGAACCCCCGCTTCAACCATGAACCTCACGACCGCCCTAAGCCCCTTCTCATCGACCTCGTCATTTTCGTCAAAGGGCGTCACCAATGGCGGAATAATGCCTGAAAGCATGGTTCAACCCTCCTTCCTTTTCAAAGTGGCGGGAAGCCCGGAAAGACATCGTGACCCTGCTTTTGAAAGAATGAGTCGATTGCGAGCCACAATGCTGCTGCCATCAGTTCCCCCACAATCAACCCCATAAAAGCAGGTCGCCATGCCCAATAAACACGGTGACCACCATAACGCAAAATTAGCCCCTTCGCAAACCAACCCAGAAAGACGGAGAACCAAACCTTTTTGATGACCAAAGACTCAGCTAATGTGAAGCCCAAAGGGTGAAGTGGGAAGTCGGGAACTCTGTAGTAAAGCGTTGTTAGCAGCAAGGTGAAAATTACGCCACCCAAAATGCCCAAAGTGGCTTTGATGTCTGGTGGCGCAGGCGAACTAAACCAACCGATGTATTTGTCCCAAGCCCAACGAGCAAGGCGAGTTGTGTAGTGGTAATGAAGCCTTAAGGCACCATGACGGTAAAGCACGCTCAAGGATGCAATAGGGGCAACGACGGTAGCAACCATGCTGGCAAGGAAAGTTCCAGCGAGAAACTGTCGGTCGCTTAACCCAATTTCCGCAGCGATTTTTGCCGCGTTCATCACGTAGGGCAAAGGCACGACATCCCTTTCCATCATGTAAGCCATGTGTGGGAACATAAGCACTACCAAATTCTTCAGTCCAACACTCATCTGACCGAAAAGGTAGCCGCTGATGTTGTGGGGGTGAAAATCCATCGCAACGAACAGGCAACCTCCTTGACAGGAAATTCGGGCAAGAACCAAGAGGACGATGGAAAAGACCAAGAAGTAGGCAAAGGCTGCCCAAATATCAGCACCCATGAACGACCAGAAAAGGGATAGACTCAAAAGACCCAACACAAATCCGATGAAGCCAAACTTCTCTGCTGCACTCAACGACGCTATTTGGCGCTTCTGCCATATGCCCCATGCGAGTGTCCCGCAGAGGGCGAAAAAGGCACCAATTTCCTGCCCCCTCGTGATAGCGTCTATACCTCCGTAATCAACGCCTCCCGGCGGTAACCCGAAACCGAAAAGGGCCACTCGTTCCAGGTTGCGCAATAGGTGAAAAAGCCAAAAGCCAAAAGCCACATCGGTTGGTGTCAGGTATGCTGTCCCGATGACGGACGGATAAAAATCCACCGTCATGTCTGACAAAATGCTCCAAGGCGGGTTGGTGAACATGAAACCGATGGAGACTCCGCGAAGTGAAATGGCAGGGATGACGGGGAAGTAAATAGAGAGCCCGTTCCAGCTGTGCATCAGCATCGGCAAGGAGAAACCAAGCCAGAAAGGTTTCTGCCGCCATATCGGCTTCTGTTCGTCTAAAAAAGCCAACGGGACTTGAGCGATGGGGAAGACAAGTTTCTCCTCATCCGTCCATCGCTTCCTGAAAAGCCAAGTCAAGCCGAAAAGGCAAACCGAAAGCGACAATGTGCTGAGAGTCCAAAAAACTAGAACTGGCAGCCACTCTCCCCAAGGTACTTTGCCGTCAGGAGCACCCTCGTAAAAAGCCTTTACCGCCAATTTGTCCTGAGGGACTAACCACTTAGGGATGTAATGATGCAAGAGTTCATAGTTGTTAATTGGACTAGCGTAGTAAAATGCACTAACCCCCAAACTTAAAGGCAGCACAGAATAGGAACTTGACCAAAATCTGGTTGAAGCAAAAAGCATGCAAAAAAGCAGTGCAACTTCAGAGTGGTTTAGGCTAAAGCCGAACCACCGGAATAATGATGGCTGTATAAACCAACACAGAAGCACCAAGAGGACAACTGAAGCAACAGGCAATTGTCCGAAACCAATTCGGCTTCCCTGCAACCAAAGATCAAGGTAAGCTCTGAGCCATGAAACAAGAGCGACAAGGAAAAGACCGAAAGCGAGAACGAAAATAGAGCGCCATTGCAACGGACGGCACCCTACCCTTTTGCCCCTTTGTGGGTTGATTTTTGCTGCCCAATTCCACTTACTTGCGGGCAGGTGGTGGTTTGACGGGATAGCCGTAATATTCTTCTAATTCTTTTGCTGCTTCTTCGGGTGAGGCTGGGGGTGGGGGCGCCTTGCTGATAACAACCCGGTGATAAATCCAGCGACCAGTCGCTACCACTATAATGAGCAACCCAAGGATTATGATAATCCATTTCCACCACGATACAGACTGGGACATAATCATCACCCCAAATGGCAGCGTGCTAATTTGATGAACGCTGGTTCACTTGTATTCAGCAGCCACTAGGCCAGGTGCCAAGGAGCGGCAGGTTTGGGCGTCAGGGACACCTCTACATATGGCAGGAGAGTAATCCTGAATACCGGGCGGATGGAAAGTTTGCTCTCCAGGTCGCTGCAAACAAGCCCATTTCCAGTCATTGCGATCTAACGCCATAAGAAGCCTTGTCCACTTGGAGTGCCCATCAGCATATGTAAAGATGACCCCTTTCAGATGGTTAATTAGCCACCCATATTGACGCACAAAACCAACCGGTGAGGAGGGGTCAGGCACATCGCCGCCAAAGGGGTCTCCAGGTGGGGGTGGCCAGCATCGGACCAACACCCAAGGTCCAGTATCAGGCTCAAAATTGCGTCCATCTTGAAGCCAAATAGTCTCTGCTGGAACCTGTAATTCGGAAAGATGTCGAGGCGGGGATGCCCAACCGATACCAGCTGAAATATTGAAGACAGCGCCATTAAGGGTATAGCCCCTTGGAAACCACAAGTTTGCTTGTTGAGGCACAATACAAAGAGGGTCACCTGTGTACCAAGGTGACAAAGGATGACAGTACGCCCATTGTTCGTCCATTGGTGACCCTCGGTATGCCCGCACGAAATCACCTAACATTCTGGCAATTTGGGCTCGCGATTCAGGGCACTCATAAATTTGCAGGTTGCGAATGTAAGGAAAGATAGCATATTTCCAATTCAGGTAACCTCTGCCAGTTGGACCAAAAAATCGGTTGTAGGGGAAACACTCATCGTGGTCTTGAAGGTACTGTAGCATGCCTGTGCCTACTTGTTTGAAGTTACTCAAGCAAGTAGCCTGGCGCGCCTTTGCCCTCGCTTGACTGAACACCGGGAATAGAATCGCTGCCAGGATGGCGATAATCGCGATCACCACCAACAACTCAATGAGGGTAAAAGCACCACGAAACTTTGTCCGGCAACCACTCTGTTGAGTCGCCCCAAGGTCGCTGTGCCATCGCATGAATGATCCCTCCCTGCGCTCTTTTGTGGAGGCGGTTTTTGCCACCCGTAAAACTTATCCCCGAAAGCGTTGCAATTTGGGGGCACTTTTTCATTCCGTAAGAAAAGCTTGGACAGCAGGGAGCAGGATGAGAGGGGAAGGATGAGGTTCCCGCTCTAATACTTGCCGAAAAATTTCCAGCAGGTCAGATCGCTCCAGCCTCTGAACGCCTACCAACAAAATATAGCCCGCATCATGGCGTAGCCATAAATCCTCCCGCCACGCCTCTCGCTTGCCGATGTAAATGTCTCCTGCTATCGCTAAAGCGCGCTCCAAATCCAATCGGGCAAGGATGTTCAGGATCGCCCGATGCAAAAGCCGCTTGTGTTCGTGGGGATGCATCAATTCCCGATAAAGCGATTCCCATGTCTTCCCCTCCTCCAAAGTGCGTCGGGCGGAAAAGCGCACGAGCACCGAAGGATCAGAAAATCCTGAAAGAGCAAGGGGCAAGCGGTCTTCCAAAGGCAACGCTTGTGCTGCGCAGAGGGCGCCGCTTCGCTCTAAAGGCTCAGGCGATTTAAGGGCTCGTAATAGTCTCTCCCGCACCGTTGGTGCCTTCGGTAGCCACTCCAAGGCTTGATCTAAGCCCTGTCGAGCGTCCAAGTGGGCAAGGGTGATGGTGGTGAGTATCGCCCTGATGCGGGTCTTTATCGGAAAAAGATAGGAGAGTTCATCGGATGAAAGTTTCAGGTAAAGTCCCAGTGCCCTCGCCACCCACCATCCCCGCCAACGAATCTCTTGTCCTGCTTCATGAAGGATGCGATCAGCATAGCCAATTAACAGTTCGGCGACCTTTCCGATAACTTGTGGTGGGGGTTGATGGCGAAGGACATCAGGGTGATAATGCAAGCACAAGGGAGACGGGCAAACACACTCCGCTGGCTTAGCGTAGCGGGCTTTTAAGACCGCCCCAAGGACATTGATGTCTAAGCCATCTACCCAATGGCTCTCCCATCCTTGCGGTTGCAGCCGAAAGAGTGTCCAAAGACCAGCAAACTGGCAAAGGAGATTGGGGGATTGAGAAAGAGTTTGAACTGCGGAGCAAATCAAAGCCGTTTCTTCCTGCGTGAAATCACTTAATGGTAAGGCGGCCAGAGTGAATCCCGCCAACTCTTTTCTCCGATCGTCTCCTTTTTGTGCCATCAAGCAAAGTTGCCCCAACAACTGCCGTCGTTCCCATCCTTTTCTGGCGTTGCCTGTTACCAGCCGAATCCATTCCTGCCCTCGCCATCGCTTCCTTAAACGTGACTTGACATATCGGGGCGGCTTGGCCCAATCTAACAACTCGTGCAAAACATAAAGCCGTTCCAAAGGAGGAGCAGCAGCCAGCAAGACAGCGACTGCAAGAGGCGAGGGAGAAACGTTTGAGAAAACCGAGCCAACTACTTCCGCCTCCATGTCATCAGGTAATGGTTTGCCTGAAGGTAGGTAGTTTCTACACACCCGGCGGATGTGATTAACAACGAATTGAAAAACCCATGCGGTTTTTTCGCCCTTACTAAGGTCGTAGCGCCTTAATGCCTCGTAAGCGGCGACCTTCCCTTCCATCAGCAAATCGTCGAAGAGGTCAGCGCCTATTGGGTTATCACCCACCCCTTCCCGCACTGCCTTAGTGATGAGCCCCTCCAAGGCTTTAACGGTTTCCCAACCATCCGTCGGCATAAAGGGTTCACCTGCCCTGAAGATGGCTGAAGTAAGTGTGTCATTGAGGTGGTTTATAGGGCAACGAAGTTGGGAGTAGCGCAAAGGGGCAAAAGGAAGTGGACTGTTGTGCCCTTGCCGACCTCGCTTTCCAGCCAAATGCGCCCACCGTGCGCTTCCACAGCGAGTTTGCAAAAAGTCAGCCCTAACCCCGTCCCGATGGGTGCACCCGCTTTGCGCGCCTCCATCTGCACGAAACGATCAAAGACGCGATCTCTATATTCCTTCGGGATGCCCGGTCCCTCATCGGTCACGGCAAAGTGAATGCCCTCGTCAGTGACCTGTGCGCTGACGGTGATGGTCCTACCTGCCGGCGTGTATTTGAGGGCATTACTGAGCAAGTTGACGAGGACACGAATAAGCACCCAGCGATCGGCGATGAGGTTGGGTAAATCGGGAGGGACTTCAATACGGATGGTAACGCCATTTTGCTTCGCCCAAAGTTGCACCTGTCTGACGGCTTCGTTGATGGCATCGTCAGGTGAAAACTCCTTCAAGTAAAGGGGGAACTTGCCCTCTTCCATCTTGCGCAAGTCCAGTAACGAGTTGACCATTGTGAATAACCGATGGGCGCTGATGAGGGAAAGTTCCAGCAGTTCGGCATCTTCAGGCGCCAATCGGTCTAAAATCGTCAGTTTGAGAGTTTCTAAACCGCTGATGATATTAGTCAAAGGCGAGCGGAGGTCGTGGACGAGAAAGTCGGTCAAGGTTTCCTGTAGTTCCTGTTGGCGGCGAAGTCGCTCGGCTGCTTCCCGTTGCAGTTCGACTTGTCCTTTCAGGAACCCAACGATGCCGCCGAGGAAAATGAAACCGATTTGCCAACCTAACAAGATTTGCCAACCCCAAGCCATTGAGGCGGGAGACCAGAACAACAACAGGCCGGCAGCCAATCCCGCCAAGACCCCTCCACCGATCCTCAAGGAGATCCCCGCTAAAACGATAGGGATCAAGTAAAGTTGCCAAAGGGCGACCCGTTCACCCCATTGCCGTTCTAAAAGGGCGATAGCGAGCAAACCCAACGTAATCACAACGATGTAAACACCTCGTCGGTCTCCAGCCACCCACAATCCCTCCGATTGCCATATCAGATGACGGTATATGCCTTAAAACAACCTACGATAATTGCCGCTTCAGTTCGTAGAGGAGCGACAAGGCTTCCCGCGGCGTCAATTCGTCGGGATTTACCTCTTTCAATCGTTCCAAGACGGGATGAGGGGCGAACTCAAAGAGGCGCAACTGGGTAGGCGTAGTAATCAGTTGAGCCGCCGTCTTGGGTGGCACGACAACTCTTTGGTCGTTGCCCTCCAAAGTCGTGAGGATTTCCTTCGCCCGCCTGATCACCCGCTCAGGCAACCCTGCCAACCGGGCCACTTGGATGCCGTAACTTCGATCGGTGCCTCCAGGAACGATGCGATACAGAAACACCACTTTATCACCTTCCTCATAGACAGCGGCTCGATAGTTTTTCACGCGAGGGAACAAGTTTGCCAGTTCGTTAAGGTGGTGGTAGTGGGTAGCGAAGAGGCACTTGCAACCGATGTGGTGCAGTTCTTCAGCGACCGCCCAAGCGATGGCAATGCCGTCGTAAGTGGAAGTGCCCCGCCCGATCTCATCAATGAGCACGAGACTGCGTTCCGTCGCGTTGTGCAAGATGTTGGCTGTCTCCGACATCTCCACCATGAAAGTGCTTTGCCCTCGCACCAATTCGTCGTGGGCGCCGACACGGGTGAAAATCCGATCCACGATGCCGATTCGGGCTTCTTTGGCAGGGACGAAACTGCCGATTTGAGCCATCAGGACAATGAGGGCGACTTGGCGCAGGTAAGTGCTCTTGCCGGCGGCGTTCGGTCCCGTGAGGATGAGCAGTTGGTCCTCCCCGTTGTCCAAATGGCAGTCGTTGGGCACGAAGGGTTTGTCGCGTTGCACTTGCTCAATGACGGGATGGCGCCCTTCGACGATGACGATTTCATCGCCATCATCCACCACGGGTCGGGTGTAGTGATTTTTGGCGGCGACTTCGGCGAAAGTCGCCAAGACATCTAATTCAGCGATCGCCCGCCCCGTTTCCAATAGTTCGCCACTTTTGCGGGCGACTTCCTGCCGCAATTCCACGAACAACTGATACTCCAACTGACTGATCCGCTCCTCAGCGCCCAAGACCTTGTTCTCCAGCTGCTTGAGCTCAGGGGTGACGAACCGCTCCACATCCGTCAGCGTCTGCTTGCGGGTGTAGTCCTTTGGCACGAGGTGCAAGTTGGCTTTCGTGACCTCTATGTAGTAGCCAAAAACTTGGTTGTAGCCCACCCGCAAGTTGCGGATACCTGTTCGCTCCCGCTCCTTTGCTTCCAACTGAGCGATCAGTTCCTTGCCGTGTCGGGCGATATAACGCAATTCGTCCAGTTCGGGGTGGTAGCCGTCGCGGAAGATACCCCCTTCCGTCATGCGTTGGGGTGGGTTGTCCACGAGGGCTTCTTCCAACCGTCGGCGCAAGTCGTCGGCCGTGTCCAATCGTTCGGCAATGCGCCAAAGCAAGGGCGCTTTCATCGCCTTTGCCATCAACACTTCCCGCAACTTCGGGATGACTTGCAAAGCGAAGCGAACTTGAGCCAAGTCGCGTGGGGTCGCCGTCCCCGTCCCGACCCGCGCCACCAGGCGTTCTAAGTCGGGGATGCTTTTGAGCGTCTCGCGAATTTCCTGCCGCCAGAGGGTCTCACGGTAAAGCAACTCCACTGCATTTAGCCGTTCGTTGATCCGCTCTACGTTAAGTAAGGGTTGCAAAATCCATCGGCGAAGCAGTCGCCCGCCCATGGGCGTCAACGTTTCGTCCAAGACCCAAAGGAGCGTCCCATAAACACCACCATCCCGCAGCGACTGGACCAACTCCAAGTTGCGCCGTGTGGCGTCGTCCAAGAGCATGAATTCGCCGACACTGTAAGTGCTTAGGCTTTTGAGATGCTCCAATGCCGTCAATTGCGCCCGTCGCAAATAAGCGATGATGGTGGCAGCGGCGCAAATGGCGAGAGTCATCCCCGTCACGCCAAAGCCATCCAAAGTGGCGACTTGAAAGTGCTGGCACAAAAGCCGTTCGGGTTCAGTGAAGGGATCAAGGTCAAAAGTCGTGATGGCTGTCCCCTCGCAAACGCTTTTAAGGCGGCTGACAAAGGACTCATCTTCAGCCAGTCGCTCTGGCAAAAGGAGTTCGGCAGGTTGCAACCGAGCCAGTTCATCCCAAAGGGTTTTGCCATCCAATTCGGTCACGGCAAATTCGCCGGTGGAAACTTCGACGACGGCAAGGCCAAACCGTCTCAGTTTTCCATCCCGCTCCGTGCCGTCTCGTTTTTCTTCCCCAACCCCGCTACAAAGGGCGACGAGGAAGTTGTAGTGTTTGGCTTCCAAGAAAGTGTCTTCCACGAGGGTGCCGGGCGTTAGGACGCGGGTGACATCGCGGCGGACCAGGCGCTTTTTAGGGCTGGGCTCTTCCAGTTGCTCGCAAATGGCGACCTTGTAACCTGCTTCCAACAGTTTGGCGATGTAGCGCTCCACGGCGTGATAGGGGACACCACACATCGGCACGCGATTGCCCTTATTGATTTCCCGCGAGGTTAAGACCAGTTGCAACACTTGGGAGCCGATGCGGGCGTCTTCGCCAAACATTTCGTAAAAATCGCCGAGGCGGAAGAGCAACAGGACGTCGGGATATTGGGCTTTGATGCGCTGGTATTGCTGGAACATCGGCGTCAATTTTTCGCTTCGGCGATCCATCTTGCAACCTCCCGATGAAAGCGAATCTCAAAGTCAGCGGTCCTCAGCGGTTCCCCGAATGAGTTTGGTAATGGGCAATTCCACGATCTCCGTCGCCCCAGCCCGAAGGAGCAAAGGGATAAGGCGATTGACTTCATTGCGAGGGACGACGGACATGACGGAAAAAAGCCCTGTTTCCGCTAAGGGCGAGACAGTGGGCGAGCGCAAAGCAGGAAGGAGCGACAAGACAGCGGACAGGTGCTCACTATCCACATTGAGGATGAGCAGCACTCGCCCTCGCGCTTCCGCTGCGCCCTTTAAAAGCATGAGCAAATCTCGTAGCGACTCTTGATGCCGCTCGGCACTTTGGGCATTGATGATGAACAGCAGTTCGCCCGTGAGGGGTTCCACCCGCACCTTTTGAAGGGTGGGGCGTTTTTGCATCTCGTCGGCGATTTCATCAAAGGGGACGATAGCGGCATCCAGCTCCCCTTGCGACACCATCGCCCAAAGGTCACGGGGTTCACTGAAGATCCCGTCAGAAACGCGGGGATCATCCACGATGCCGTAGTGAGGGGTGAGACGATCAACCCGTAGGTCCGCCGCGTTCATCAACGCCAAGGTTTCCGCCTCCATCGCTCCCGTCGGTAGCCCCAGTTTGATCGTCGGTAAAGGCCTCATCTCCTCCATCTTCAACACCTCGTTCGGGCCTGGGAAGGCTTTGGGCCAAATGCCAAGTTAAACCACCCCAGATCAGCAACCCGCCAATGGCAGGCATCCAAGTGGGCGAGGGCGTTAATGCCTCGTTGCCATACCCCCACAAAGAGACGGCACCGAGAGAAAGGACCGTCAAAGCGTTCTGACAAGCATGAGCGATGACCGTCGGGATAACGCTTTGGGTGCGGTAAGCCACCCAACTCCAAAACAGGCTCGTCGGTAAAACACCCAAACTTTGCAGCGGATTGAGATGAAACAAGGCAAAAAATAGGCTGACTAACCCGATGGCAATGGCAGGACCATAGCGGCGCTCAAACCCTTGTTGAATGACTCCCCGAAAGCATCGGGGAAGCTCCGGCCCAGCAGAACCTCCTCCGCTTTGAGGCGGTAGGGGTGGGCTTCCTCGAGGGCCTGGCGGAAGGTGGCTAAAAGGAGCGATTTCACTTTTGACCTAAATCCGTCTGGGCAAAGTCGTCCCCTTTATAGAGCAGATTTATAGAGCAGAGGCATTCCCTCCACACGGGCTGTGGCATAGCTTAAGCAATCCCCGAAGTTTAGTCCCGCAGGGTGTTGGGCGCGGCCGAACTCTTTATAGGCACGGATGGCTTCCCGAGCGTGCTTCTCGGTAAAGGGGATCACCTCGGCTCCAAGCGCCTCAAGGAGTTCGTAAAGCAGATGGAGATAGCTGAACCCCAACCTTGCTACCACGACTATCCCAGCTTCCGCAAGGGTAGGCGCCCCTATCTTTGGAGGCCCTCCGCGGACGATCCGCTGCAACAAGGTCTCATAACCGGGCTCGCGAAGGAGGATCGCCAGGACCGCTGAGGTGTCCAGGACCATCTAGAACCCCTTGGGCCCATACCCAAGAAGCCTTTCCGTTTCCTCTTGGGAAAGGGGCTTGTCAAGGTATTCCGGCGGTATCTTGGACCAGATTTTGTCCTCGAGGGTGCGCAAAAGGTTTTGAAGGCCTTGCCTGGGTTTTAGCTCCGCAAGGCGCATCTCCAAGGCTTTCCGCACCCTGCCCACTCAATGCGCTAAAGATGGTGCTCTTCCCGCTGCGCGGCAGCCCTACGATTCCAACTTTCATCGCGACAGCGCTTTCTGCAACTCGTTTCTCAGTCGGACTTCGGGCGCACTTGGCCGGCGATCTTCAACCGCAAAGCATTGAGCCGAATGAACCCCTCGGCATCTGCCTGCCGGTAGACGGAGTCCGCCTCGAACGTCGCGATGTCCGGCCGATACAGAGACCGCGGCGCTTTGCGCCCTACGACCCACGCGCTGCCTTTGTACAACTTCAAGCGAGCCGTGCCGGTGACCGATTTTTGTGCCTCGTCGATCATGGCCTGCAACATTTGCCGCTCGGGGGAAAACCAGTAACCGTAGTAGACCATCTCCGCGTAGCGCGGCACCAAGCTATCCCGTAAGTGCATCACCTCCCGGTCGAGCGTAATCGATTCCACCGCCCGGTGGGCAAGATGCAAAAGCGTACCGCCTGGCGTCTCGTACACGCCCCGGGACTTCATCCCCACGTACCGGTTTTCCACGATGTCCACCCGACCCACACCATGGCGGCCTGCAATCTCGTTCAAGCGTGCCAGCAGTTCGGCGGGAGCGAGCCGCTCTCCATTCACCCCGACCGGGTTTCCCTCTTCGTAGTCGATTTCGACGTACTCGGGCCGGTCGGGCGCTCGCTCCGGAGATACCGTGAGCAAGAACATATCGTCGTAAGGCTCGCGCCACGGATCCTCGAGAATACCGCCCTCGTAACTCACGTGGAACAAGTTGCGGTCCATGCTGTACGGCTTTTCCACCGTAACCGGAACGGGGATCCCGTGCCGTTGCGCGAATTCGATGAGTTTCGATCGTGAATTCAAATCCCAAATCCGCCAGGGAGCGATCACGCGGATTTCAGGACGAAGGGCATAATACGTGAGCTCGAACCGCACCTGGTCGTTTCCCTTGCCCGTGGCCCCATGAGCCACTGCATCCGCTCCCTCGGCCACGGCAATTTCGATCTGTCGCTTGGCGATCAGTGGTCGAGCGATCGACGTGCCGAGCAAGTACCCGCCCTCGTAAACAGCGTTCGCGCGGAGCATCGGAAAGACAAAGTCTCGCACGAACTCCTGGCGCAGGTCCTCCACGTAGACTTTGCTAGCCCCCGTCCGGGTGGCCTTTTCCCGGACTGGGGCCAACTCCTCACCTTGGCCAAGGTCAGCACAAAAGGCGATGACCTCGCAGCCGTACCTATCCACCAACCAGCGCAAAATCACCGAGGTATCCAAACCCCCGGAATAGGCAAGAACGACTTTCTTCGGCTGCTCCATGTTTCTTGACCTCGGCAAGCTTCTACATCGCTAGCAGTGAGCACGGCGGTGCAAATTGTGTTGCACCAACCACACAAGAATCGCTTTTTGCACGTGCAAACGGTTCTCCGCTTGATCGAAAACGATCGATTGTGGACCGTCAATGACCTCGTCCGTAATTTCCTCTCCTCGGTGAGCGGGTAGGCAGTGCATGACGACAGCCGTCGGCTTAGCCAGGCGGAGGAGTTCCGCATTCACCTGGTAATCGCGGAAGGCGCGACGCCGTTCTTCGGCTTCGGCTTCTTGACCCATGCTCGTCCACGTGTCGGTGTAAATTACATCGGCATCGTTTGCCGCCTCGGCCGGATCATGACCGATGCTGACGCGCGCCCCTTCCTTCCGGGCCTCAGCCACTACTTCTGCATCGGGTTCGTAGCCTCGCGGGGAGGCCACCACCAATTGGAAGCCGAATCGCGCCGCCGCATTGATCCAAGAATGGGCCATATTGTTGCCGTCCCCCACGAAAGCAATCCGCAGTTCCGGCAGATTACAGCCGCGTTCGATCAAGGTGAAACAATCCGACAGCACCTGGCACGGGTGGAACCGGTCGGACAATCCGTTGACGACGGGCACCTCGGCGCAGCGAGCCAGTTCTTCCAACGTGCGGTGATCGTACACGCGTGCCATGATCGCGTCCACCCAGCGGTCGAGATTTCGGGCGGCGTCGGCCACGGTTTCCCGCTTACCCAACTGGATATCCGACGGGGTTAGATACACAGCATGGCCACCCAACTGAAACATCCCCACCTCGAACGTGACATGCGTTCGCAAGCTAGGCTTTTCGAAAATCATGGCCAGGACGCGGCCGCGAAGCAGCGGGTGAGGGCGTCCCTCCTTCCAGTCTGCCTTCAGTTGCTGCGCCAAGCTGAAGATCTCTTCGAGCTCCACGCGCGACAAATCTCGCAAAGTCAAGAAGTCGCGCTTCATGCTGCGAGCACCTCGTCCAAGATTTCTACCGCTGCATCGACTTCTTCCCGCGAAACGATCAGGGGCGGCGCCAAGCGAATCACTCGTTCCGCTGTTGCATTGACAATCAGTCCTCGCTCTCGGCAAGCATCGACCACGGGGGCTGCAGGACCGTCCAATTCCACTCCAATCAGTAACCCGTGCCCCCGCACCTCACGAATTCGGCGATACCGCGTTGCGCACTCCGTCAGCCGGCCCTTTAAATAGGAGCCTTGTTGGCGACAATTCTCGAGGACGTCGCTATCCAGCAGCGTTCGTACGGTGGCAACGGCGGCAGCACAGGCCAAGGGGTTTCCTCCAAAGGTAGAGCCGTGGGCACCCACGCGGAAGCACTCCGCCACCTCCGCTCGCGCCAGCATCGCCCCAATAGGGACGCCATTGGCCAACCCCTTCGCCAACGTGGCAATATCCGGCTCCACGCCAAACAGTTCGTAGCCAAAGAGCTTTCCCAGCCGCCCCATCGCTGTTTGCACTTCATCGAAGATCAGCAACAGCCCCTTCTCGCTACACCACGATCGAAGTTGGCGCAGGTAATCCGGATCGACGGGAACCACTCCGCCTTCCGCTTGGACCAACTCCAACATGACCGCGACGGTTCGCGGCGAGTATGCGGCCTCTACAGCTGCAAGATCGTTAAACGGGACGTAGCGGAACCCCTCTGGCAGCGGCTGAAAGCCTTGTCGTACTTTTTCCTGACCAGTGGCCGTCAGCGTGGCCAGCGTACGGCCGTGAAAAGAGCCCAGCATGGTGAGGATCTCGAACCGTCCCCCAAGCTGTTCGCTGCCGTACCGCCGAGCAAGCTTGATGGCAGCTTCATTCGCTTCCGCCCCGCTGTTGCACAGGAACACACGACTGGCAAACGAGTGGGTACACAACAGTTCCGCGAGTTCCCCTTGCGGGGCGCTGTGGTGGAGGTTGGAAACGTGCACGATCTTCTTTGCCTGCTCGACAATCGCAGCCGTCACCTGTGGGTGGGCGTGCCCCAAATTGGTAACGACCGTGGATGAGAAGAAATCGAGGTACTCTTTTCCGTCGGCATCCCACACGCGGCAGCCTTCGCCCCGCACAAGGGCTAACGGCGCCCGCGGGTAAACGGGAAACAAAAAACGTTCATTTCGGGCAATGATCTCCAAACTGGTCATGGTGTTTCCCTTGACCTCAGCGCGAGCCGAACGCGTTAGCGAGCCGGGCGCCGGCGCGCAATTGTAGAACCAGCATCGCGCTGCAGCACGACCTCTGTGCCCACACCCGCATCCGTGAAGATTTCCAGCAGCACCGCATGGCGCAGGCGCCCGTCGATAATGTGAGTCTTCTTGGTGCCCCGGCGCAGCGCATCGAGGCAGCACTCGACCTTCGGGATCATCCCGCCGTCAATGACTTTCCCTTGAATGAGACTCTGGGCCTGCTCCACGTCGATCGTGGAGAGGAGCTCCCCGTTCGGACCTCGAATCCCCTCCACGTCGGTCAAAAGGATCAACTTTTCCGCCTGCAGCGCGGCGGCCAGCTCGCCAGCAACCAAATCCGCATTGATGTTGTAGCTTTCGCCACCTTCTCCCACGCCAATGGGCGCAATGACAGGGATGAAGTCGGCCCGATCCAACGTCTCGATCACCGCAGGATTGATGGCACGCACCTCGCCCACCAAGCCGATGTCCACTTTGGTTCGGCGACCGCTTTCCTCTGTGGTCACCGTGAGCTTCCGCGCTTGGATGAGACCACCATCCTTACCGCTTAGTCCGACGGCCCGTCCGCCGTGCTGCTGGATCAATGTAACGATCTCGTTCGTGATCTTTCCCAGCACCATCTCGACGACGTCCATCGTCTGCGGGTCGGTCACGCGCATACCACGGACAAACTGCGGCTCAACTCCGAGCATCTCGAGCACGCGATTGATTTGCGGGCCCCCGCCATGGACGATGACCGGGTTAATGCCGACGTACTTGAGCAAGACAATGTCTTGGGCAAAGCCATCGCGCAGCGAGGCGTCGGTCATGGCGTGGCCACCGTACTTGATGACCATCGTCGATCCCGCGTATCGGCGGATATACGGTAGCGCCTCGAGCAAAACATCCGCCCGGGCAACCAGTTCTTCTACGGTGGCGTTGCGGCGGGCCATCAGCGGCTCACAAGATGTAGCGTGATAGGTCTTCGTTCTTCACGATATCACCCAGCATCTCGCGGACGTAAGCGGCATCGATCACCACTTCGCGCCCGCTCAGCTCCGGCGCATCGAACGAGAGATTTTCCAGCAACCGTTCTACCACCGTGTGCAAACGCCGGGCCCCGATATCCTCTGTGGAGCGATTGACCTCCGCTGCGATGGCAGCAATTTCCTCCACTGCGTCGGGGGTGAAGGACAGCTTCACATTTTCCGTGGCTAGCAGGGCAACGTACTGCTTGGCGATCGGAGGAGCTGTTCGCCCTGTTGTGGCTGGCGCTGATCGCCCTCGCGGGAGTCGGAGCGTCGCTCTTCGGCCTCGCTCCGGCCGCCGGAGCGTTCTTGCTCGGCATGATCGCTCCCGCACGCCAGAGCGATCTCGGCGAGCGCATCTACAGCCGGTTGGAATCATTCCGCGATGTCTTCCTCGCCCTGTTCTTCCTCACGTTCGGGACGATGCTGGAGGGGGAGAGCCTGCGACGTGTCCTCCCATTGGTTCTGCTGATCGCCCCGCTCTCCATCCTGACCGAACTGTCTGGGCCATTTGGTGCGCGCCCTGTCGTGTGATCGCTCCCACGGTCGAGCAGATCGCCGAGGAATACGCCGGGCGCCTCAAGGTCGCGAAGATGAACGTGGACGAGAACCCCATGACGCCCGCCCGCTACGGGATCAAGGGGATTCCCACGCTCATCCTCTTCAAAGACGGGGAGGAGAAGGATCGCATCATCGGCGTGACCGCTAAGGAGAACATCGTCCGCATGTTCGCGCCTTATCTGGGAGGAGTATGAGGAACGTCGTCGTCGTCGGGGCCCAGTGGGGCGACGAGGGGAAGGGCAAGATCGTGGATTGGCTCTCGGCGCACTTCGATATCGTCGCCCGGTATCAGGGGGGGCATAACGCCGGGCATACCGTTCAGGTCGGAGGGCGGCGATTTGTGCTTCATCTCATCCCCTCCGGCATCCTCCGCGAGGAGAAGGTGTGCGTCATTGGCAACGGCGTCGTCGTGGATCCCGAGGCCTTGCGGGAGGAGATGGCGATGCTGCAGCGGGAGGGCATCTCGGTGGCGCCCGGGCGGTTGCTCGTGAGTCACCGCGCGCATGTCATCCTGCCCTATCACCGCGCGCTGGAAGCCGCCCTGGAGCAACAGCTCGGGGAGCAGCGCGTGGGGACGACGATGCGCGGCATCGGACCGGCCTACGAGTTCAAATATGGGCGGCGCGGCCTGCGCGTCGGCGACCTCTGCGAGCCTCGGCGCGCGCGGGAGAAGATCACCGCGATCGCCGAGCACGTCAACCGGATGCTCCGCGTCTTGGGCGCCGAACCCCTCGACCCACGCCCGATTTGCGATCGGTATCGGGAGTTGGGCGAGCAGATCGCCCCGTTTGTGACCGATACGGCGTATTACCTGAATCGCGCCATCGCCGAGGGACGAACCGTTCTCTTCGAAGGCGCTCAGGGCACGATGCTCGACGTGGACCACGGGACCTATCCCTTCGTGACCTCCTCGCACGCTTCGGCTGGTGGCGCCGCCGTGGGCACGGGCGTCTCCCCCACGCGCATCACCGCCATCTTAGGAGTCATCAAGGCCTACACGACGCGCGTGGGCGAGGGGCCTTTCCCGACAGAATTGCAGGACGACATCGGGCAGCTCTTGCAGCGCGGTGGGGGAGAATACGGGGCGACGACCGGACGCCCGCGTCGCTGCGGCTGGTTTGATGCCTTCGCCGTCGCCTACGCCGTCATGCTCAACGGCTGTACGGCCCTGGCGCTCACTAAGCTCGACGTGCTCGATCCACTGCCGGAGATCAAAATCTGCGTGGGATACCGCCGTCACCGGCGAACCCTCGCCGAATATCCGGCTTCGTGCGAGGAGCTGCGCGAATGCGAGCCGATCTATGAGACGATTCCGGGATGGCAGACTTCAACAAGCGGACTCACTCGCTATGAGGAGTTGCCGCTCCCTGCCCGACGCTATATCGAGCGCGTCAGTCAACTGGTCGGATGCGAGATCTCCTTCATCTCAACCGGCGCCGAACGAGAGGAGATGATCGTCGTGCCCGGACGCGCCGTGGATCGTATCCTGGCGTGAGCGTCCGCAGTCCGGCGCGAAGTCGTTCTTCACTCCTTCAACGCCCGAATCATCTCTCTCCAGAAGGCTGCATCGTCCAACGGGCGCGGCGGACGCAGCCCGTAGAAGACTATGCGGTCTGCGATCCCGCGGTATCGCTCGCGAAGCCGTTTGGCGATCTCCTCCGGGGGCGCCACGACGGCAAAGGTGTGCAGCATCTCCTCAGGGATTGCGTCGGCCAGTTCCGACCATCGTCCGGCAGCCGCCAGAGCGCGCAGCCGATCCGCATGCTCGGCGAAGCCGTGCAGCTCCAAGAGCACCCGATACGTGGGCGTCGAACCGTAGAAGCCGATCTGCGAGCGGGCGAAGTGCCGGCTCTCGGCCCATTCCTCGGGGTCTCGGCCGGAGGCGATGAGCACCGTCACCACGATCTCAAACGCCGAGCGGTCTCGGCCAGCTGCGCGCCATCCGGCTTCCAGCTCCGGCAACACCAGCTCGCGCACGTATCGCTCCGAATGAAGGGGATGCACGTGCACGCCATCGGCCACGCGACCGGCGAGCCGCAGCATCGCCCGATTCACGGCCGAGATGTAGATGGGCGCATCAGGGTAGGGGTTCGGCTCGGGCGTGAAAAAGGGCGTCATCAGTGTCAGGTGATAGTGCTCGCTGCGAAAATTCAATGGCGTGCCCTCCCGCCATGAAGCCCAGATCGCCCGCACGGCGGCAATGTAGTCGCGCAACCACGGCACCGGAGCCTTCCAGAAGAGCCCGAATCGGCGCTCGATATGTCCCTTCACCTGACTGCCAAGCCCCAGAATCATGCGCCCCCGCGCCAGACGCTGAAGGTCCCAGCCGATATACGCCATGACCATCGGGCTGCGCGGGAAGGCGATCGCTACGGCCGTCCCCAGCGTGATCCGCTCCGTATGCTCGGCCGCCAGGGCGATCGCCAGGAACGGATCTCCGCCCGTTTCGCCAAACCAAAGACCGTCGAAGCCCAGTGCTTCCACACGTCGCGCCAGTGCTGGAACCGATTCAAGAGATATTCGCGGGACGATCAGATCAACGTTCATTACAACCCCTCCCTTTGACAATATGCTACAAGTGGCGCATGATACCATGCCATGGCAGCGCAGTCCAAGGGAGAGCCTGTGGATGTCTGAATGCATCTTTTGGGCAAAAATGACCAATTCCTTTCGCCATATTGGAGGGGTTTCGTGTCTTCTAGACATAAAATTTGTGGGCTTCTCTGGGTTCGATGTGTCAAAAGTTCCCGTTTGGGTGTTCCGCGAGTCGAGGGCGGTGTCTGGGTAATTGCAAGAAATAGCTTGACTTGGATCAAAAGCGAGTGCAGGACCTGTGCCTCAAGGTACGGGATTTGCTTAAAGATTCGTGCACGCCAAGAGGGATGGATCGTATGGGAGCGTCGGGATGGAGGGATGTGTATCAGCGCGTGAGGGCGTGGGTGGAGGGGGCGTCGTTTGTCCTAGGGATCTTCGGGGAGGCGATTCGGTCCTGGCGCGAGCTGCGGATGATCGTGAGGGGGTTGCTCTGGACGGATCATGTCGTGTTGGCGCATTTGATCGTGACGCGGCGCTGTAATCTCTCCTGCGGTTATTGCAACGAGTACGATCGGGTTTCGGCGCCGGTGCCTGTGGACGTCTTGCGACGGCGGGTGGACAAGCTGGCGGAGTTAGGGGCGAGCATCATCACGATCAGTGGCGGGGAGCCGCTCTTGCATCCGGAGCTGGAGGAGGTCATCCGGCATATTCGGCGGCGAGGGATCATCGCGGGGTTGATCACGAACGGATATTTGCTCACGCGCGAGCGGATTCGGCGGTTGAATGAGGCGGGGTTGGAATATTTGCAGATCAGCATTGACAACGTGGAGCCGGACGAGGTGTCGAAGAAGAGCCTGAAGGTGCTTGATCAGAAGCTCGTGTGGTTGAAGGAGTTGGCGCGCTTCAAGGTGAACATCAATACGGTCTTGGGCAGTGGCGTGCGAAATCCCGAGGATGCGTTGATGATCGCGCAGCGGGCGGTCGAGCTGGGGTTCTCCTGTTCGGTGGGGGTGATTCACGACGAATGGGGGCGGCTGCGACCGCTCTCGGAGCGCGAGCGGGAGATCTTCCTGGCCGTGCAGAAGCTCGGGAAGTGGAGCTACAGTCGGGTGAACCGATTCCAGCGGAATCTGGTCGAGGGCAAGCCCAACCGATGGCGCTGTCGAGCGGGTGCGCGGTATCTCTATATCTGCGAGGATGGGTTGGTGCACTACTGCTCGCAGCAGCGGGGGTATCCGGGGGTGCCGCTGGAGACCTACACGCGGGAGGATATGCGGCGGGAGTATTTGACCGAGAAGGCCTGTGCGCCCTATTGCACGATCTCCTGCGTGCAGCAGGTAGCGGAGTTAGACAACTGGCGCGATCCGCAGACGCTGGGGGTCAAGGTCTGGCGGACGCCGGTCTCTTCTGTGTACGAGGTGCGGCGCGCCGAGTGAGGGCGGCCGCCGAGGTTCGGGATGTCTTCACGGAAGGAGGGGACGAGGTATGCACAAACCGATCAAGTACGTGGAGAAAGCGCTGACCTACGTGGCGCGCGCGGCGTGGTTCGTCTTCGAGCGGTTGAATCGCATTCGGCCGAATCCATCATTCACGCCGAGGTGGTCGGATCGGCCGCTCTTGAAGTCCTATGAGAAGGTGAAGCCGCCGCTCGGATGGCCGCGCACGACCGATAGTCTCTGTCCTAAGTGCGTGCCGGAGATCCGGCAGCAGATCTTGGAGGGGAAGCTGCCGGTGGACATCTTGCGGGAGGAGCCCGTTGGGCAGATCAAGGCGCAGATCATCGAGCGGGATGGCAAGATCTGGATGGTGAAGGATTGCCCCAAGCATGGGCATTTCGAGGACCTCATCTCGATCGATCCCGAGTTCACGCGCCATCTGGAGCAGGCCTATCCGGGCAGCGACATTCGCGCCCATAACGATGAGCGCTTGCACAATCATGGCTCGAGCACGATCAAGTACGGGCGCGGTGCGGTCCTCACCATTGATCTGACCAACCGCTGCAACATGATGTGCGATCCCTGCTTCATGGATGCGAATCAGGTGGGGTTCGTGCACGAATTGAGTTGGGAGGACATCAAGAAGCTGCTCGATGACGCGATCACGCTCAAGCCGAAGCGACAGCTCTCGGTGCAATTCTCCGGAGGGGAGCCGACGCTCTCGCCCTACTTCCTGGATGCCATTCGCTACGCCCGCAAGTTGGGGTACAACAGCGTGCAGGCGGCGACCAACGGCATCGAGTTCGCCAAGAGCCCGGAGTTCGCTCGCGCGGCGGCCGAAGCCGGCCTGCGGTACGTCTATCTGCAGTTTGACGGCATCGGCAATGCGGCCAACGCGCATCGGCGCGTCGGCAACCTCTTCGATGTGAAGCTGCGAGCGATCGAGAATCTGCACAACGCCGGTGTGGAGATCATCCTGGTGACGACGATCGTCAACGGGATCAACAACGAGCAGGTGGGGCGGATCGTGCAGTTCGCTCTGGACAATCCGAAGAAGATCGCCTTCGTCGCCTTCCAGCCGGTCTCCTTCACCGGGCGCGATGAGGAGATCAGCGATGAGCGGCGCATGGCGCAGCGGTACACGCTCAGCCATCTCGCGCACGATCTCAAGAACCAGTTGGGATTGGGCGAGCCCGCGCGCGATTGGTTCCCGCTCTCGTTCGTGAGCACGTT
>LJSS01000043.1_pt1 | contig 22325 bp, 19 predicted proteins | sample 890271 | NCBI WGS metagenome assembly LJSS01 (sample SAMN03797534, study PRJNA294671) | hot springs metagenome | isolation source: water from Lobios Hot Spring | place: Spain: Lobios, Galicia | collected 2011-02-08
TGGAGCCGACGTGCCCGAAGGCGAACCATGGATGGGCAACCTGCGCCTCGGCAAGGGCGAGTGGGCGGTGGTGGAGGCCTGTGAGGCCTATGAAGCGTATCTGGACTTTCATCCCGACATCGCGCTCATTACCAACATTGAAGCTGACCACTTGGATCATCATGGCACTTTCGAGCGATTACAGGAGAGCTTCATGCGGTTTTGCCAACACCTCAAACCAGGTGGGCGCCGCGTCGTCTGTGGTGATAGCGTAGGGGTGCTGAAAGTTTGCGAGCGCCTGCGCAGCTTCGGTGGACATGAGCTGCCGCCCCTCTTCTATGGCTTCTCGGAACGCAATGACCTAAGAGCGGAGATACAGGAACGCAACCCCCAATATACCCGCTTCCGCTTGTTCAACCGCACAGGTCTTGCTGCCGAAGAGGACGACTACCTACTTCAGGTGCCAGGTGACCACAATGTGCAGAACGCGCTCGGCGCGATTGCAGTTGCTCATTTGATGGGCATCCCTTCAGCTCCGATCCGTCAAGCGTTAGCTTCGTTCCGGGGGATCAAGCGCCGCCAAGAGGTGCTGGGCGAAGTCGCCGGCATTACCATAGTGGATGACTATGCACACCACCCCACTGAGATTCGCGCCACGATACTGGCGCTCAAGCAGCGTTTCCCTGAACGACGGTTGGTCATCATCTTTCAGCCACACCTATACAGCCGTACTCGTGATCAGCTGCTGGGGCTCATTGAAAGCCTTGCCCAAGCAGACTTTGTGGTCGTGACCGATATCTATCCCGCTCGTGAAAAACCGATTCCCGGCGTGAGTTCAGCCCTGATTGCCGACGGGCTTTTGGATCGCGAGGCCGGCCCCACCACCCTCTACGTGCCCGTCAAGGAGCAGATACCCTCGCGCTTGCTGCCATACCTTCAGCCTGGCGATGTGGTCGTGACCATGGGTGCTGGCGATGTGGAGCAGGTGGCGCCTCTGCTGTTGACACGTCTGGAGGGAGCCACTCACCGCAATATCACGCCTGCTGCCCAACGTAAACTCCGCATCGCGGTGCTGATGGGAGGCGACTCGCCCGAGCGTGATGTGTCGCTGCTGTCGGGACGGCGCGTGATGCAGGCATTAGACCCCGAGCGCTACGAAGCGGTTGCAGTGGACCCAGCGCTTGTGCAGGGCAAAGAGGAGGTCTGGGGCTTGCAAGACCTGCTGCTCAACCCGCGTCCCGACCTTGCGCTGATCGTGCTGCACGGACGCCATGGTGAAGACGGCGCTGTGCAGGGACTCCTGGAGCTGTTGGGAATCCCTTACACCGGTTCGGGCGTGTTAGCAAGCGCTTTAGCGATGAACAAGTACGCCTCCAAAATCGTGCTGAGCGAGGCGGGTATCACAGTGCCGAAGGGCCTACTCGTCCACGACTACACCTCGGAGTCTCTGGAGCGCATTCAGCAGCATCTGCGGCTGCCCGTGATTGTCAAGCCGAACCAGGGTGGCTCCACGCTCGGCACAACCCGCGTATGGGAATGGGATACTCTGGAGCGGGCAGTGCGCAAGGCGTTGGGTTTTGATACCAGTGTGCTGGTAGAAGAGTTCATCGCAGGCACCGAGGTCTCTGTGCCGGTGCTGGGTACTCGCCAACCCGAAGCGCTTCCCCCTGTTGAGATCGTGCCTCGCAGTGGCTACTACGATTTTCATGCAAAATATGTGCCGGGTGAGACGCAAGAGATTGTGCCAGCCCGATTGCAGCCCGAGGTGCTGAGCCATATTCAGAGTGTAGCGGTCGCAGCCCATCTCGCACTGGGCTGTCGGGGAATGAGCCGGGTGGACATGATAGTGCACGAAAATACCCCGTTCGTCTTGGAGGTGAACACCATACCGGGGTTGACTCCTACCTCGCTCTTGCCACGCAGTGCCGAGGCTGCTGGCATCCGCTTTGAGCAGCTCATCAATCGCCTGATAGAGGAGGCTTTGGAGACTGTATGAAGGTTCTCAGGCGCGAACGTGGGCGGCGTGTGCGTATCCCCACCCCTGCAAATCCAGTTATCTTTCGGGAGCCGGGCGGTTTGGCTCCACGAAGCGCGCACTCAACAAGCCGCAGGCTTCCCAGGCCGAGACGTTTGCGTCGCCCGGCCCCTGCGTGGGTTCGGTGGGTTGGACGCAACCTGGAGACGCTCCTATGGTTCAGCGTGCTGGGTGCACTGGGATTGAGCCTCTGGTTTTCACCCCGCACTCAGCTCCAAACGCTCCGTGTTGTGGGCGCGCCCCCATCGGTTCAAGCGGAACTCAGTCGGGCGATCAAGCAGCTTGGTGAGCGTACCCTCACCCCACGCGCTCTTGAGCAGCGCCTCCTGCAGTACCCCTGGGTGGAACAAGTTAGGTGGCGCGGAGTGCGCCCCGGCGTCGCTGAGCTCCACCTTCAACCGCGCCGAGGAGTGGTGATGGTTTATGGGCCCCAATCAGTAAAATGCTATGTCGACGCGACAGGATTCGTTTTCGCCCCGCCGAATGATATACCTCAACAGCCATCGGGCGCGATTCGTGTGTTGGAGATCCAAAAGATGCCCTCAGAGGGCCCAATTCGGTCAGGCGAGATGCTACGTGCGTTCAGCATAGTTCGCACTTTGGCTGAAGACCCACGGGTTCGGTACCTTCAGATCGACCTGTATCCCGATGGGGGCCAGGTGCTCCATCTACAACGTGCCTCGCCCGGAAGAGAGTCTCTCCAAGTGAGGCTGGGCGATGCCCTTCAGTGGCCAGGGCAGGTGGCGTTCATCAAACGACTGCTGGATGTGCCTGCCGACGAGTTGAGACAATGGCTCTACGTGGACCTTAAAAGTCCCCAAGCGCCAGCACTTCGCATGCGCACCGACTCGAGGGGGGAAACACCATGAGCACAAAGTCGGCTCAGTTAGCGGTCTTCTTCATGGTTTGGCTGGTCGTAGGGGTTCTGATAGCGATCGCATTGAAGGCCCAGTTCCGCCTGCATACGGCTGAGCTACCCAGTGCGCGACTGCCCGAGCTGACGCGGGCCTACCTGCAGGAGAAGCGTGCGGTCGCTCAGCTGGAAGAGGAGATCCGTCAACTGCGCCAACGCATGACCGAATTGGAAAACGCCTTGGCAACCGGCACGAAACGCACCGAACTGCTGAACCAGAGCCTGCAAGAGGCGAAGATGCTGGCTGGTCTGGTAGAAGTCGAAGGGCCGGGCATTGAGCTGACCCTGCGTGATAGTACGCGCAAGCACTCCCCGGGATCGGTTGAATCGGTGCTGCCCGACCTGTTCATCATCCATGATTATGACCTGCTGCGAGTGGTCAACGAGCTAAGGCAGTCAGGTGCTGAGGCAATCAGTATCAACGGACAGCGTATTGTGGCGTCTACTGCGATCCGCTGCGTGGGACCAGTCATCTATGTGAATGACGTAAAGATGGCTTCACCCTTCACCATCTTGGCGATTGGGGACCCGCAGACACTGGTGGGTGCTCTCCGGACTCCAGGCGGGGTGCTTGCCGATATCCTGGAGGTGGATCCCAAGATGGTAGAGATCAAAACGCTGGATAAGGTGAGGGTGCCTGCTTACTCAGGCTCGACCCGTTTTCGGTTTGCTCAACCCGTGTCTTCCGACGGAGGCTCGCCATGATCGCTGTTGGCCTATTGGGATTGGTGCTGGGCTTAGTCGTGACCTACCTTGTGCTGGATATCCCGATACCAGTGGAGTGGGCGCCCTACCTCTCACTGGCGGCGTTAGCGGGCTTAGACACCGCCTTCGGCGGCTGGCGCTCCGCCTTGGAAGGACGATTCCACCCTGATGTATTTGTGTCGGGCTTCATCGTGAACGCTTTGCTGGCCTCGCTGCTGGCCTATCTGGGCGACCGTATGGGAGTGGACCTGTTCCTCGCAGCGGTGGTCACACTCGGTGGGCGTATGTTCCTGAACTTGTCGCTTATCAGACGCTACTACCTGAACGAAATCTCACTCAAGAGGCAGCGCGGATGACCACGATTGCTGGATTGGATATCGGCACCACAAAAGTCTGCTGCCTGGTAGTGCAAGCGCAACCGGGCCAGACACCCCAGGTTGTCGGTGTCGGTGTCAGCCCCTGTCGTGGGCTACGGCAGGGTCAGGTAGTGGATATGGAACAGACGGTCCAAGCCATTGAAAAAGCCGTTCAGGAAGCCCAGGCGATGAGTGACATCACCGTCCACGAGGTGTTCGTGGGGGTAACGGGAGCCCATATTGAGACCATTCCACGCCAAGCTGAGATCGCCATTACTCGCCCCGACCATGAAGTCACCGAGGAGGACCTGGAGCGACTACGAGCCTTCATTCAGCAGGTTCACTTGCCCCCCGACCGAGAACTACTCCATGTGCTTTTGCGCCAGTACACTTTGGACGGGCAATCAGGTATCCTTAATCCCCTCGGCATGAGTGCCTCTCACATCCGTGCGGAGGGCGTGCTGATCACAGGCGGGTTGACTTTTCTGCAGAACATCCGGCGCTGCGTGGAGCGGGCGGAGCTGCGAGTGAAGGGCTTAGTGCTGGAACCACTTGCATCGGGCTTAGCCGTGCTGACTCCGCAAGAGCGTGAGGTCGGTGTGGCTTTGATAGATATCGGAGGCGGCACAACCGATGTGGCTATTTTCGCTGAGGGCGACTTGGTCTACACAGGTGTTGCCCCACTGGGAGGCATGAACGTCACTCGCGATATCTATCTGATGTTTCGCCTCAGCAGTATGGAGGAGGCAGAGAACTTGAAGCGGGAGCATGGATGCGCCTTGGCAGAGCGCGTGCCTGAGGCGGAAGTGGTAACCTATCGTGAGATGGGAACCCACCAAGAGCGACGCGTGCCCAGGCGCCTGCTCACCGAGGTGATAGAGGAGAGGATGCGCGAAATTCTTGAACTCGCACAGGGGGAGATAGAACGGTCCGGGCTCTATGACCGATTGACAGGCGGAATCGTGCTGACTGGGGGCGGTGCGTGCCTGCCTTGTATGGCGGAACTGGGGCGCCAGGTGTTGGGGCCTCTGCCTGTGCGTGTAGGCACCCCTCAATCTCATCTCCTCGGGCTCTCGCCCACCCATCAACATCCGGCCTTCTCTACCGCCGTTGGATTGGCGCTATACGGCTATGAATGCCTGGATAGTTATGAGCAACCTACAATGTTTTCAAAGCTATGGGAACGATTCGTTCGTAGGTTCACGGCACTTTTCAAAAGGAAACGATAGAGTCCCAGCGAACGAGGAGTACGGACATGGCTAAGGAACGTGCACGTTATCAGGAGGAACAACTTCAGTCTACACCTTTGCAGGCGACGCTCAAAGTGGTTGGCGTCGGCGGCGGCGGTGGCAATGCGGTCAACCGCATGATCGAGGTCGGCTTGCAAGGTGTAGAGTTTATCGCAATGAATACCGATGCTCAAGTTCTCAACCAGTCAAAAGCACCGGTGCGGGTGCAGCTCGGCGTCAACAAGACCCGCGGGCTGGGGGCGGGTGGCGACCCGAACGTTGGACGAGGCGCTGCAGAAGAGAGCCGGAACGAGATCCGCAAAGTACTTGAAGGAGCCGACCTGGTCTTCATCACCGCAGGCCTGGGAGGTGGAACAGGTACAGGTGCCGCGCCCATCATCGCTGAGATCGCTCGAGAGGTTGGCGCGCTGACGATCGCAGTCGTCACCAAGCCGTTCAAGTTCGAGGGCCCACGGCGCAGTAAAATCGCAGAAGAGGGAGCTGCTCACCTGAAGCAGTATGTGGATGCGCTCATCGTGATCCACAATCAGCGACTGATTGATGTATCTGACCGCACGACCACAATGACGGAGGCCTTCCGCATGGCGGACGATGTACTGCGCAGTGGTGTGCAGGGCATCTCGGACATTATTCAGAAGCCTGGCTACATCAATGTGGACTTCGCCGATGTACGCACGATATTCAGCAATGCTGGCACCGCACTGATGGGTCTCGGCAAAGGCACAGGCGAGCAGCGCATGGTGCAAGCAGTACGCGAAGCCACCACCAGCAAACTGCTGGAAACCTCCATCCACGGAGCGACCCGAATGCTGGTCAATATCACCACTGGCGAAGACGTCGGTATCCACGAGATCCAAGAGGCGATGGACCTGCTCTATCAGATGGTCGATCCCGAAGAGGGCAACATTATCTTCGGGCATGTATTTGCCTCCGAGATGACCGAGATGGTGCAGGTCACCGTGCTGGCTACGGGATTTCCACTGACCGAACAGAGCCGCTCAGCAGTCGTTGAATATCCATCTCAACCGAAGCCCCAGCTGGAGCCTCCCTTTGTTGTGGAACCCAGTTTCCCACGCGTTCGTGGGAGCCAGCCACAAGTACCCCGGAGCGCTCTAACCGAACCGCACCCTCCTGAACGGAGGAACATATCTACCGACAAGCTGGATATCCCTGCCTTTCTCAGACGTCGAGGTGATAAGGTGTAAGCCAAGCGTTACCCAAACCATGAGAGCTCCTCCCTCACTGAGGGAGGAGCTTCACTTTATGGGAGCACCCAGGGGTGTTACTGCCACTTCTCCCAGAGCTGAGGATACTGGTTCGGATTAAGGTCAATGCGGGAGCAATAGGTGTGGTTATCGCGTGCGCACTCGCTCTCAGGGAGCCCGTAAAGCTGTTCAAAGGGTGTTGCCTTCGCGTGCCCATCAGCATAAACCACTACGACTAACTGTGAGTGACGACCGTGCGGGCGCTGATGGAAACCTGCTCCTACTGGCAAGCCATGCGCTGTGGGGAAGGGTGAGTAAACCACATTCATATAGAGCCCTCGGCTTGCCCATAGTGGATAACTACTTGTCCCACTGGGTATAGCATCCATCGCGAACACATGGCTCGTTGGTTTCTCCAACTGGGCCAGGCTTCTGCTGGGTACCACCCAAGGGCTACCGCAAGCCCACACATATCCTGCTGGGGAGGGGTACGCTGCGCCATATCCAATCCGTCCCTCGCAGTTCAGGCGGTGTTCCGCCGTGCCTGGTGGCCCCATAGCAGGTGCTTTGGCATTGGGACAGCGTGAGTAGAGGTTGCTTTTGGAGTAGGGCTGCAGCCAGTAGAGATAACCGATGGAGGTGCATATGCCATTATAGTTGTTGACACCACAGAAACCAGGGGGCGCAGGCATGGCTATCTCGGCAGGCACATACACTTCGTCGTGGTCCTGAAGATACATCATCGCCGCAAGGCCGATCTGCTTGCAATTACTAAGACACATCGTTTGGCGTGCTTTCTCACGCGCCTGGGCAAAAACGGGAAACAGGATCGCAGCCAAGATGGCGATGATGGCGATGACGACCAGCAACTCAATCAAGGTAAAACCTCGTCGTTTCATTCTGACCTCCGTTGGCAATTATACCCCAGTTTTGTAGGGTTTTCGGGTCGGGTATTCTGATGCTATGACTCAGGCAACGACATCTCGTGCATGGGGGCGCGTTTTGGGGCGCTGGGGGCTCCAGCTTGCCTGGAAGCTATTTCGGTGGCTACCGATGGGGGCCGCCATCCGCTTAGGAGCAGGCTTAGGGTTGATAGCGTTTGTTCTATCACGACGTTATCGGTGCATCGCCATCCAAAACCTGCAACAGGCCTTTCCTGAATGGACGTCTGCCCAGGTGCGTGCTACTGCTAAGCGTGTGTTCCGCAACTTTGGGGTCGCGTTGGCAGAGTTTCTCAAAGCTCCCTCGATGAGCCGCACTGCCATCGAAAAACGCCTGCAGGTGGTGGGCCTCGAGCACTTGGAAAGTGCACTCGCCCAAGGCAAAGGGGTGTTGCTCATCACGGGCCATTTCGGCAACTGGGAACTGATGGCACGCTACCTCTGTATGCTCGGCTATCCGATATGGGTCATCGCTCGGCATACGGAAGACCCTGCCACAACCGAGCTTATCACGATGGTGCGCGAGCGTAGTGGCTACAAAGTGATCATGCGCGACCAAGCAGTGCGGCCGGTATTGAAGGCGCTGCGTGCGAACGAGATTGTCGGCATCTTACCCGACCAGAACGCAGACGATGTGTTTATAGAGTTTTTCGGGCAGAAGGCGGGCAGTGTGGCAGGGCCAGCAGTGTTTCACTTGCGTACAGGAGCGCCGTTGGTGCCTTTGTTCAACGTGCGCCTGCCTGGCGACTACCACCGCGTGGAGATCCTACCGCCAATGCAGTTTGAGAGCACAGGCGACCTGAATGCTGACTCAGAACGCATCATGCAAGCGCTAAACGACATTCTGGAAGCGTATGTGCGCCGATATCCAGACCAGTGGCTTTGGCTCCATGACCGCTGGAAATCGGCACGCAAGAGGGGGCTAACGTAGGTGGGTAGCGCGGGCTGGTGGAGCCGCGCTACCCCAGATGTTAGAGGTTCGGGTTCTCGGCTGCAGGGTCTTGGTTGAGGCGGATAGGACGTCCCGCACCACCAACGCCTGCAGCGGGGTGCTGATCCATGAACACGGCGTGAGGCAGATTCTTCGTGTGTCCATCAACGAACCCCACATTCCAGTTGTCGGGTATCGGGCCACCGTTGGGAGCTCGCGACTGACCATGCCACATCCCGAAGGCATCAAACACCGCGATGATATCGGCTGGACGCGCTATTTCGGCGAGAGCTTTCGGCTTATAGCGCCAATGGGAAGGGTTGCCGCCGCGTAGACGGTCAGAGTAGGTGTAGACCAGCCAGGTGTTGTAGATGTAGTCATGGCCGATAACCTGGTAGTGGCGCAGACCGCTGAGCTCAAAGATGCTGGTCTCACTACCATTGCCCATCCAGGTGGTCGAATCGGCAGGGCAGTACCAGATGCCCTTCTGCTTGCGAGCTTGCATCGCCGTGCCAGTCATCCCACTCTTGATGTAGGGATCAACCACCAGGTGGAAATAGAGCGGGTAGCGCGGCTGACCGCCCATGTTCACAGGTGCAGCGGTGGGAGCATTGCCGAACACTTGCCCAATTGGCTGGTAGATGATGCCTGACACGTTGCTTCCGCTGGTGAGGCACTCCGTGCCATTTGGATTCACCCAGCACATGGTGGTACGTACCCACAAGTTGAGCATGCCCCCCGGAAGGTTCGGGTTAGCAGGCTCAGTTGGACCTGCGGGCACATTGATCGCGCCAGGCATCGTCTCGTCGTAGTCCTGAATGTACATCGTTACACCGAGTGTGATCTGCTTCACGTTGTTCAAGCAGCTGGTCCGAACCGCAGTTGCACGGGCGCGTGCGAACACCGGAAACAGAATCGCAGCCAAGATGGCAATGATTGCGATCACCACAAGCAGCTCAATTAGGGTGAAGCCAAGCTTTCTCATGTGTCACTTCCTCCCGTCTGTTGTTATTAGTAGGGTACTGTTTGCCCTGGTAAAGCACCTGATTGCTCGGTACTGGGCGCTGCTGAGGGGGGCTGCCCCCCAGCAGCAGGGACGGCAACCGGTTCAGCAGGACGCATGAAAAAGTAGTAACTGGAGAACAGCGCCAACAGCGCTATAGCAAGCAGCACCCACGCCAGTACCGGCCTCTCGCGAAAAATGGTCATGACAGCCTCCCTAATCAGGGTCACAAGTGTTAAAGATCACCCAGTGGGTTTTAGCAGGGTTGAAGTCACGGTACTCGTCAACGAATCGGCAGGTGCGACCGGGGTAACGCGCGTTGAACTCTTCCGGTGTGTAAGGGAGCACTTGCTCAAGGCGGAACCATTTGGTGTGACCATCAGCAAACCCAAGATTAACACCAGCAGAATGGCGTGCCATGAGCCCTACGTTCGTATAGGTAGTGATGTCAGAGCGGCGCTGTTGCCTCGTCGGTTCTCCCAGACAGCCGCCGTACACGTTGTTATCGGCGAGATAGCCGCGGCACCCTTGAGGTGCCCCAGTTGGCCCGTTCGGCGCATCCGCCAACAGCACGAACTGAGCAGGCTTTTTGATCATGGAGCGATTGGGAACCATGAGGGTCTCATCGGGGTTATTGGGCAAACCACCTCCTGCCCAATACCACCCCGCGATGTGGGCGTTATAACCGATGGAAAACCAACCGCGATTGTCCCAGTTTGGAACAGCGTTGGCCGGCTCAGGCTTACGACCATTGGGGCAGAAGTAGACGTCAGTGTTTTTGACATAAGGGGCCACTAACTGTTGCCATATTCGGACACCAGGGTCGTTTGCATTGTTCCCAGGTACGAGTCGGCTGGGTACCAGCACCTCGTCGTGATCGGAGGAGTACATAAGTATCGCCTTGCCCAGTTGGTTCATGTTAGAAGCACAAGTTGATTGGCGCCCCTTCTCGCGCGCCTGAGCAAACACCGGGAACAGGATCGCCGCTAAGATAGCGATAATCGCGATCACCACCAGCAACTCAATCAGAGTAAAACCCTTGCTCTGTCGCATCATCAACACCTCCTCTGAGTTTGCCCTCTTTGCAGAACCGCTTCCGCGGCTGCATGAGAGTGCCCTAATTATACCCTAATTCCGACTCGATTCCTGCTTTCCGCTGAGCAAATTCGGGAAAATCCACCCCCAAAACTCACCGGGAAGGATTGCTGTGATACAGAGCGCATAGGCCTCAACCGAAGGAGGCAACATAGAACGTACTTTGACCGCATCTTTGAGGGTCATAACTAACCGTTCACCGCTCTGGACACGGAGGTCAAGTGGCTGGAAAGGATAATGGTCTGGGAATAGGTGGGCTGATTCAATGGTTGCCCCTAAGTCGGCGAGGGTTTGTAGGAACCGTTCGGGACGGGCGATAGCACACATCGCGGTGATTGGACGCGTTCTCAACTCCTCCAACGGATGAACCTGATTCGTATGGAGGTTCAAAAGCATAGAGGGTCTGATCACCACCTCAAAGCAGGGCAATGGATGGAGAGGCTGAGAGGGAAGACCGCCTACGCTCAGCACGGCGCTCGCCCGGCTTAGACCGCTACGAGGCTCACGAAGCGGGCCCGCTGGCAAGCAGTAGCCGTTGCCAAATGGCTCGGCATAGGGAAGTACTACAAGGTCTATCGTGCGTGCAAGGGGTAGATGTTGGAAACCGTCGTCTAACACCAACACATCAGGTTTCCAACAAGCCACCGCCTGGCGTGCCGCCTCAACACGCCTTTTACCGACCGCGAGCGGGATATCAGGCAGGAGCGTGCGGATTTCTAACGTCTCGTCGCCTACTTGGTGGGCAGGAGGAAACTCATGCGGGGCAATGAGGGTCGTGGTGTGATAACGTGTTCCACCATAACCGTGCGTAAGTATCACTACGCGCTTGCCTTGCTCGCTCAGCCCACGAGCTATCGCAACGGTTATCGGAGTCTTGCCGACCCCGCCCACCCACAGGGAGCCCACCCCCACAACAGGCACAGCCGCGTGCCAGCGCTTTTTGAGACCCAGGCGATAGCTCGCTTGATATGCCCGCCAACCAAGTGCGTAAAGCGCTGCCAGCACGCGCAGGCTGAGCGGAGGATGCGGAGATCGCCATGCCGATTCTAAGGAGTGGGCAAAGGGCATCGTTCGCTTAGTTCCAAAATCTGGAGGCTGATTTCAGAGTGCCACAATAAACCCTCATCGGTGGGACGAACTTGCAGACCTGAGACCGATATCCAGCCCCGTTCCTCCAAACGCGTGAAAAGGGGTAGGAACTGTTCCGCCACGGCAAGCTGATACCGCGCATCCAGCTCCCCCAGGTCAACCCCGTCTTTTAGGCGTAGGCCGAGCATGAGCGTCTCTGCCACCTGTGCCCACCCTTCTAACCGCTCCGACTCAAACGCTAACTGCTCGCCCATCTGCAGGCGCCGTACATATTCTCGCGGGTGTTTGACGTTGGTCCACCGCACCCCACGGTAATAAGAGGCAGCGCCTGCGCCAAAACCGAGGTAGGGTTGATTGTGCCAATAGAGTAAGTTGTGCCGACATCGGTAAGGCGACTTTGTCCCCACCGACCTCTCTTGGAGAGTGGTCTCCTTCCCAGCGTCTAACCGGGCGAAGTTTGATATCTCGTACTGTTCATAGCCTGCTTGATAGGTAAGCGATTGGGCCAAGCGATACATCTCCACCTGTGTCTCCTCGTCAGGCAGGGTGAGCAGGCCTTTCTGGTAGAGGTGATAAAAACGGGTGTTAGGCTCCAGCATCAGCGCGTATAACGATAGATGCTCGGGTTGGAGTGCAATCGCTTGGCGTAGATTGGCTTCCCAACGCTGGAGGGTCTGTTCGGGCAGCGCGAAGATAAGGTCTAAGTTTAGATTCTGAAAGCCTGCCGCGCGTGCCATCTCCACTGCAGTGTATATTTCCTCGGGCGAGTGGATGCGGTCCATCCGTTTGAGTTCCTCAGGGTCGAACGACTGAGCGCCGAGGCTCAGGCGGTTGAAGCCGGCCTCCCGCATCTGCTGAAGTTTTTGCTGGTCAACGCTGCCGGGGTTAGCCTCGGCGGTAATTTCTGCGTCGGGCAGGAGCTGGAACCGCTGGCACAGATGCTGCAGAATGGCTGATAGCTGCTTACCGCTTAGAAAGGTCGGTGTACCGCCACCGAAGTAGACTGAAATCACCGGCTCCCCGTCGTACGGGGCAGCTTCGATCTCCTGGTGAAGCGCGGTAAGGTAGGCGTCCACGATCGCGCCCGCCATGACGTAGGTATTGAAATCGCAGTAGCCGCACTTGCGATGGCAGAACGGGATATGCACGTACAAGCCGATGGGCGTTGCGCTCACGGCGAGATTATACCGTCCTATTTCCAAGCGCGGAGCATGATGAACTCGCGTCGGCTCACATCAGCGCGGGCATAACGCTCTGCAATCCGAGCCCCCGCGCGCAACTTCGGAGGCAATGCAGGCGGGTGATGAGGTGATTGACCAAGGGTAAGCGCATAACTCATCGCATAAACGCGCTCGCAAAGGGGATAGTAGGGCAGCTGTTCTACCCGAGTGAACCCCACCTTGCGCAGCAGCTCCACCAAGGTTTTGTAGGTGAAGACCACTAAGTGCCGTGGGATGTCCAAACCCACCCAATCCTCCTTGAAGCGCGTATGCCCTTGGGCGTCCAGGTTAGGAGTCTCTATCCACAACCAGCCCCCCGTACGTAAGAGGCGATAGCAGGCGCTAAGCACCTCAACCGGCCAATGCACGTGTTCTATCACATGGTTGAGCGTGATACCATCGTAGGTGTTGGCCTCGTCGTGGAGCGTGTGAACATCGCCTTGCACCACGTTCAGACCGCGCTGACGTGCGATTTTCACCGCCTCAGGGTCGGGGTCAACCCCTTTCACTTGCCATCCAGCGCGCTGTGCCAGTAGCATGAAGTCGCCATTTCCACAACCGACGTCCAGCAGGCGTGCGCCGGTCTCGACCTTGGGCAGGTGACGCCCGCCAGCGTCTATCAGGGCGCGATAGTTGGGCATCAATCCAGCCACCAAGATACCGAGCTTGCTGGATGGGCGGTCGTTGGTACCAAAACGATAGTTTCGGTAGCCGTTGCCTAAAATGCGCCGGATTTTGCCTGCGAGGCTCAACTGATGGAACTCGGGAATACTCGAGGAGGTGTGGGTGTAATATTCCGCATAGAGCTTGCCGATGGCTTGCGGGGTGGGGCGAGGGTCAAAATACCCGCACCCGCATGCCGTGCATCGGTAGAAGTCCCATTCACCGGGGGTGCCTTTGTAGACCTTGTCCCGGAGTCTCGTATAGAGTGGGCGGCGCTCCATGCTTTCACACACGGGGCACCGCCCTATAGTCTCCAACTCCTCAGGCTGCCAACTGCTTAGGTGCCCATCTCCCATGTGTCAAGGTACTTCACTTGCTCGGGGGTGAGGCTATCAATCTCCACACCCAGTGCTTGCAACTTGAGCCGAGCGACTTGCGAGTCGATCGCTGCCGGCACGGCAAACACCTCGCGAGGGAGCTTGCCTTGGTTCTGTACGATGTACTCCACACTAAGCGCCTGGTTAGCAAAGCTCATGTCCATTACAGCGGCGGGGTGTCCCTCCGCTGCAGCGAGGTTGATCAAGCGCCCTTCGCCCAGCAGGAAGATTTTACGACCATCGGTCAGCGTGTACTCGTCCACGAAGGCACGCACAGTGCGCTTGGCGGTGGCCAGGCGTTCCAAAGCGGGGATGTCAATCTCCACGTTGAAGTGTCCCGTGTTGCACACAATAGCACCCGACTTCATCTGCTGGAAGTGCTCTTCGCGCAGCACGCGGTAGTTGCCTGTGACGGTCACGAAGATATCGCCTACCTGCGCAGCTTTGCTGAGGGGCATGACCTCAAAGCCGTCCATCAACGCTTCCAAGGCCTTTAGCGGGTCTACCTCACATACCACTACATGGGCGCCCATACCTCGTGCTCGGCTGGCGACCCCGCGACCGCACCAGCCATAGCCGATAACGACAAACTTGCGACCGGCCAATAGCAGATTCGTGGCCCGCATAATAGCGTCTACGGTGCTCTGGCCCGTACCATAGCGGTTATCAAAAAGGTGTTTGGTGTAGGCGTCGTTAATGGCGATCACGGGGTATGCCAGCACGCCCTCTTTAGCCATGGCACGCAGCCGAATCACGCCTGTAGTGGTCTCTTCAGTGCCCCCAATAACCGTCTCCAGCCCTTCGCGACGCTCAGTGTGTAGCACCGACACCAGGTCGCATCCATCGTCCATGGTGATGTGAGGCTTGATGTTCAGCGCCTGGTGGATATGTTTGTAGTAGGTCTGCTTATCTTCGCCTTTGATAGCGAACACGGAAATCCCTTCGTATTTGACAAGGGCGGCTGCAAGGTCGTCTTGAGTGGACAGGGGATTAGAGGCGCACAAAGCGATCTCCGCGCCGCCAGCCTTGAGCGTGCGCATCAGGTTTCCCGTCTCGGTGGTGACATGCAGGCACGCTGCGATGCGAATACCCTTGAGTGGCTTCTCTTGCTCAAATCGCTGGCGTATTAGGCGCAGAACAGGCATCTCGTTGTCTGCCCACTCCATACGGAGTGCACCCTGCTCTGCGAGAGCTATGTCCCTTATATCGTAGTTCATGACGAGAATAACCTCCATCAACAGTGTACCACAGAGCGCAGGAGAACTGAGGGTAGAACAGGTTGCCCTATATCCTAACCGTGTTTATATATTGAGCTGTTCGGTGAGGCACTGAGCCGAGAGAAGCCCCTTGTGAGCGCTGTTTGGTGAATGGGTTCAGAAGGTGCACCGTCGGCTAATGCTGCAGGGCGATGCCCCACCCACGCAGGTATAATCACGGCCACGGGAGAAAGCTATGAGCGTGTTAGGCCAGCTTGACTACGTACGGCGGCAACGGACTGCCAGCCTCCAAGAGGTGGACCCTGAGGTCTATGCTCTGATCCAGCGTGAAACCGAACGCCAGCAGCATAACTTGGAGCTCATCGCTTCTGAGAACATCACCAGTCGTGCGGTCCGCGAGGCGGTCGGCTCGGTGATGACCGACAAGTATGCCGAAGGTTATCCCGGCAAGCGCTACTATGGTGGTTGCGAATATTACGACGAGGTAGAAAACCTCGCTATTGAGCGCGCGAAGCGACTATTTGGAGCTGAGCACGCTAATGTGCAGCCTCACTCTGGGGCTAACGCCAACATGGCAGTCTATTTTGCTGTGCTGAGGCCGGGAGACACCTTTATGGCGCTTGACTTGGCCCATGGGGGGCACCTGACGCACGGAAGCCCTGTGAACTTCTCGGGAATCTTGTACAACGTAGTGCACTATGGGGTTCGTCGCGACACCGAGCTGATTGACTATGACCAGGTTCGCGACCTTGCACGCCAGCATCGTCCCCGCCTGATTGTAGGAGGGGCCACGGTGTACCCTCGTGAGATTGATTGGGCAGCTCTGCGTGAGATCGCCGATGAAGTGGGGGCTTACCTGATGGCAGACATCGCCCACCCTGCTGGCTTAATCGCTGCTGGAGAGTACCCCTCGCCGGTGCCCTATGCCGACTTCGTGACAACGACCACCCACAAAACCTTGCGCGGGCCACGGGGTGGGCTCATCCTGTGCAAGGCCCAATATGCCCAGCTAATCGACAAGACGGTGTTCCCCGGTTTACAAGGTGGGCCGTTGATGCATCAGATTGCAGGCAAAGCGGTCTGCTTCCACGAGGCGCTTCAGCCGGAGTTCAAAGCCTATCAGCGTCAGGTCAAGGCGAACGCGCGCGCCTTAGCCCAAGCGCTTCAGGAAGAGGGGTTCCGACTCGTGTCTGGCGGAACCGATAGCCACCTGATCCTGATTGACCTTACCTCATGGGGTATCACTGGCAAGCAGGCTCAGCAGGTGCTCGATTCGGTGCACATCACCACCAACAAGAATATGGTGCCCTACGACACGCAGAAGCCGTTTGTGACGAGTGGGCTGCGCGTGGGGACGCCTGCCGTCACCACCCGAGGCATGGCTGAGCCGGAGATGCGCGAGATTGCCCGCCTGATCGCCACCGCCCTGCGCCATCACTCAGACGAGAAGACTTTGGCCACGGTACGCGAGGCTGTGCAGGCGCTTACGGCGCGCTTCCCCGTGCATTTGTGGCCGTAGGTATAATCGGTTTGTGGCCACCATTCTGTTGGGCGTTTGTGGCTCCATTGCAGCCTATCGTGCTTGCGACATCGCTCGCGAGTTGATGCGTGCGGGCCACGACGTGCAGGTAGTGCTAACCCACTCAGCCTCGCGTTTGATAGCGCCAGCTACTTTTGAAGCGCTCACGGGCAAGCCGGTCGTTGTAGACGTGTTCCATGAGCCAGAGCGCGGGCAGATCGCCCACATCCGGCTCGCCCAACAGGCCGATTTGGTGCTGATCGCCCCAGCTACCGCCCATACCCTGGCGCGCCTGGCGTTGGGGCTTGCCGACGATATGCTCACCACACTGGCGCTGGTCACCCGCGCTCCTATCTTGGCCGCGCCTGCGATGAACCCCGCTATGTGGAGCCACCCCGCCACTCAAAGCCATGTGCAGACACTCCAGGCTCGGGGAGTCGAGTTCATTGAGCCCACCTACGGCCTTATGGCATGCGGGGACGAAGGGTGGGGCAAGCTGGCCGAGACCCCCGTCATCGTGCAGGCCGTGCTGAACCGGCTAAAGCGCAAGGAGTCGCTTCGCGGAATCCGTGTGTTGATAACTGCCGGCCCTACCTACGAGCCAATTGACCCGGTACGTTTTATTGGCAACCGCTCCAGTGGGAAGATGGGGTATGCAGTGGCTCAGTCGGCCTTAGAGCGCGGTGCTGAGGTCGTGCTGGTCTCTGGGCCGACGACCCTGCCAGCGCCCGCTGGCGCTCGTGTCATCCGCGTTCAAACAGCCGCTCAGATGCTTGACGCTGTTGAGAAAGAGTTCAATCAGTGTGATGTTTTCATCGCTACCGCGGCGGTCGCCGATTACCGACCCGAAACGACCCTGCCGTATAAGCGCAAACGGCGCCGCGACGTTTGGTCGCTCCGGCTGGTGTCTAACCCTGATATTCTCGGTACGATGGCTAAACGGCGCACCCACCAACTCTTGGTAGGGTTCGCTGCGGAGACCGACAAAGCGTTGGAAAACGCCCAAGAGAAACTAAAAAGCAAAGGCGTGGACCTACTGGCCTTGAACGATGTACTGGAGCCCGGAAGCGGCTTTGAGGTGGATACGAACCGTCTCACGCTCCTGTATGCCGATGGCCGTGTGCAGGCGCTTCCCCAAATGAGCAAGTTGGAATGCGCGCACCATCTCATGGACGCTGTTGAGAGCCTGCTTCAGCGCACTAAAACCGCGTCAGAAGGGTGATGAGAACGGCCAGTGGGCTCAAATTGGTTCTGCAGCAATCGTGCCGCTAATACCACCAGAAGCACGTCGTATGCCGTCTTGCCGACCTGAGGTAGGAGCAAGTAGTGCTCAAACGGATGCAGGAAGGCCATCGGAAGATAAGCAAGGGCGTGCCATGCCAGCGGCGCCAACAAGACCCGCCAGTGCCTCCAGAGCAGGAAAAGCACCCCCACGTACAGCGCTATAAGTAGCAAGTTGCGCCACGGCTCGACAAAAAGGAACACTTCAGGCTGAAAGCCTACCGCACGCCAGTAGTGCCACTGCATCACGGGAGGCACCAGCTCGGTAAGATAGTCCATCACAGGACCCTGCAGGCTACTGCGCAGCTGCTGGCGTTGATAGGCGGTCGGTTCAGTCGTCACCAGGCTGATGCGAAGCAGGGCATACAATAGGACTGAACCAAGCACGAGTGCCGCGATCGGGAGAGAACGCCTAATGGAGCGGTTCCCATTCACGTAGGCACCCACAAGTAGGAGCGGTGTCAGCGTCACGGGCTGCTCGTACGAACCCAACGCCAACAGATAGGCAAGGGCGCCTAATCCCATGCGTTTCCAACAGCCGCGCTCCTGACCACTAAGGAGCCAATAGAGCGCCCAGACGCTAAAAGCAGTTCCCAGTAAGGCGGTGCGGGAGGGCACCCAGCTCACCAGGCGCAAGTAGTCAGCACCTAATCCTCGGCTGATACCCCAGTAAAGCGCACCGATAGCCAACCCTACCAGCAGCCAATGCTTGGCGGCCCAAGACGCCGAGTGGAAGGGCAGGGAACCGTGCCTGCGGTACTGCAGAATCGCCATCCCTGCCAACGTACCGACCACCAAAAGCCAGCCGAGCCAACGGATGCGTGCAGCAGCGCCCGTCGTTTGGAGCGTAAACACCAGTGCATAGCCGAAAGCGATTAGCTCGCTTGGCTCCATGCCGATCCGACGATTGAACCACGTGCCCAATACCGCGATGCCGAAGGCCGTAGCGACAAGCAGGAGCAGGTTAGTCAGTCGGAACTCCCACGCTTGCTCACCATACAGGGCGTAATCAACCGTCAGAGAGAGCGATGAGATAGGGCGGTAGAAGCCGTTCTCTAAGAGCCAGTCGCCCACAAGCCAGCGCCATGCACCCGCAAGGCCGCCTGCCGACTGAATAGCATCCAGCATAGCAGCCGTATCACTGTCGGTACGCAGGGGCGCAGGGCTTAGCAGTTGCGGGAGCGCTGGCAGGTGGAGCAACACCAAAAGCACTCCACCCGCTAACCACAAGCGATTACTTACCCTTCTTGAAGAAGAGGGCGTTTTTCTCAATGTAGTGGCGCCATTCTGGAGGGACTTCGGTGTCCGCGTAAATGGCATTCACGGGGCACTCGGGTTCACATAATCCGCAGTCAATACACTCGTCAGGATTGATATAGAGCTGGTCTTCGCCCTCGTAGATGCAGTCTACTGGGCAGACCGCGACGCACGATTTGTCTTTGACACCGATGCAGGGTTCCGTAATCACATACGGCATAATGAAAGCCTCCGCTCTGATTATACCCCTTGGTATGGGCGGGTTCCCGACCTACCCGCCTCTCATTCTCCAGTGGGCAAGGTGGGAGGGAAGCGCGTGCCCTCCGGTTGGTTCCAGAGATTGCCTTTGCCCGTCGTGTCCCACAGAAGGTCAACCGGCGGGATAATGCCAAAGCTTTTCAGCCGTTCATCGGGGTCTTTGCCGTTGTCGCGTAGGATGTTGTTATAGATGCGGTTGTGGTCGGGGTTCGGGTCCACATCCAGTGGGGTCGGTTCGGGGAAAACCATGCGCAAGCTGAGGGTCATGATGCCAAAAGTCCCGTTCCCCACAACCTCGTTCTCGTAGACCTCGGTAAAGTCGGCCGCAAGGAGCATGATCCCGGTGCCCTTTAGCACTCGCGACACAATCGCTTCAGGGTCGGCGAAGTTGGGCGTGTTGTTGTTGATGACGCGATTGCGCCGTACGATACAGTATTCTTGTACTTTGGAAGGGTTGAAGGGTAGCAAGAACACGAGGATACCACCCGTGTTGTGGTGCACGTAGTTGTCTTCCACCAATGCATTGATGCTGTTCTCTATTTCTATGCCGGTCACGTTCTCAAAGGCTTCGTTTTGGCGCACAATGATGTTGCGCGACTGCCCCACATAGATGCCCGCGTCGCGCGCGCCTGACACTTTGCAGTGTTCCACCAGCACACCGTCGCACTCAACAGGATAGACGCCATATAGGCCCGTGTTGTGTATGATCAAGTCGCGGAAGACGATATTGCGTGCTCGGTGGACAACGACCCCGTTGCCTTGATAGTTCCGAATCTCCAGGTTTTGGACCTTGAAGTCGTGTCCCAGTGCCGAGATGGCGTCAGGCAGGAGGTTCCGCCCGTCCAACACGGGGCGCTTGCCATCTCGGAGGACGCCTTCAATCGTTACACCGTGGTGGATGACCAACACATTTTCGTGGTAGGTGCCTGGATGGATGCGCACCACCCCATTTCGTCCCGCTCTGTCCACTGCTTCTTGGATACTTTGGCCGGGATGCACCTCCACGACCCGACCTACCGCTTGCTCGGAAAGGCGTCGCCGGTTGCGCAAGATGGGGGGCTCCACGCGACTCGGGGACTGACCTTGCTGGGCGGTGATCTGGAGGTTAGGGCGTGTGGAGGTGGTCGAGTATGCATTCGGCGAGCTTAGGTTACGACGGCTGGCGCGTTCAAGGTCAGCAGTGGGGATATTGCGTGCGCGAGCCTCGCGGATCCGCCTCAGCTCAGGGCTATCGATGTTGAGTTTGGTGGGTTCGTTGGGCACCATCGGCTTGACAACAGGCAAGCCTGAAGGCACACGTTCGGGTATCGGCGGGAGCGCACTCTCGTCGGTCAATGCCAATAAGAAGGCGATCAGGTCCTCCTTTTCCTGCTGGGTGAGTTGAAATTTGCGAATTTTGTCGTCCTGCAAGGGCACATCCAGCCCCAGCCCACGCCCCCCGCCGCCAGCATAGAAGTCAAGCACTTGCTCCAGCGTGGCGAACGCACCGTTATGCATGTAGGGTGCGGTGAGGGCGACGTTGCGCAAGGTGGGCACTTTGAAGGCGCCATTCGGCCCACCGCCTCGCCCAGGCTGCGCGCCTTCCTTGGGCACATCGGGTGGGGCACCCGGCACCGGGGGGACCCCAATCACCTTGAAGTCGCGACTGGCGAAGGTGGGGAGCCCGTGGCACTCATTACAGCGGGCCTTGGGCGAGAGGAACAGCTTTAGTCCACGCTTCTCTTGGGGGCTGAGTGCGCGTCCGTCGCCACTGGCGTAGCGGTCATAGCGCGAGTTGAAGCTGACCAGGGTACGCTGGAAAGCGGCGAGCGCACGTGCCACGTTTTGGAAGGTCACTCCCGAACCGTTCGTTCCGCCGAAAGCCCGGTCAAACCGCTCACGGTACTCGGGGATGGCCTTCAGCTCCGCCACTAACTGCTGGGGGTCTGCATTGATCTCTTCGGGTGTTGTGATAACCATCCGCGCTTGGGCTTCTAAGTTCTCCGCACGCCCATCCCAGAATTGGCGGTGGTTGTAGACCGTGTTCCACAGGCTGGGAGCACCGCGCGAGAGTTCTATCCCACCTTTGCGCGCCGTACCCGCGCCCTTTGCCCCGCGCCCCAACGAGCGGGGAAGCCCGTCCGAGAAGCCTAAGTTGGGATGATGGCAGTGTGCACACGAGAGCGTATTGTCATCAGACAAAATCGGATCAAAAAATAGGAGCTTGCCCAACTCAACCTTCTCTGGAGTGGTTGGATTATCGTCCGGCTGAATGATAGGGGGGTAGGCTTTCTGGAGTCCCGTTTCAGGTTCGCTGTCGGGAGCAGGGGGCGGTGCAGGCACTAATGCGCCATTCACCATGCGCATGCCTACGTAGTTTTGCTGCTCCGTAAAAGATGCGCTTACCAGTAGCCCTGGCAACAACGCTGTGGCAAAAAGGAACGCCCACTGTCTCATAGTAGCCTCTAAGCCAGGATTCTATCGGTTGTTCAAGGATTCCTGCTTACCGAGATGCGCCCTGGCTGGATTCACGGAGTTGGTACATGGGCGCGTTGGCATATTCAAGCACGCAGCTTCTGTGATGTAGAGGTAGCTTGATGTAAAGGTAGCTTGTCCGCCCCAATGCTACCGATACCTGTGTCAGGAGGGACGACGAAAGCTTTGAACGAGGCAGCTAAAGCGGAGTGCCCGTCAGAGCGCGCCACTTGCGCAAGGCGATGCGCGCTACCGCAACTGCTGGCATCATCTTGGGCGCGCGGAACCGGGCAAAGGGATAGCTTGCCCGGAAACGTTGTGTGAACGCTTGGTGAAACGGCGAGCGCTCGCGGAACATTCCGCCTGTCAGGGCTACAGAGAGTTTCTCGTCCGGTGCGAACACCCGCCGCGCGCAGGCGAGCGCGTCATCGGCTAACAACATGCCTTTCTCTTCAAGGAGTTGGCGAGCGGCGGCGTCGCGACGCTTGGCAAGGGCGACCACGGATGGAGCAAGCCCTGCCACCTGGTGGCGCGGCACGCCCTGCTGGTGGGATCCCCGGGTACCGAGCTCGAATTC
>LJSS01000048.1_pt1 | contig 21646 bp, 13 predicted proteins | sample 890271 | NCBI WGS metagenome assembly LJSS01 (sample SAMN03797534, study PRJNA294671) | hot springs metagenome | isolation source: water from Lobios Hot Spring | place: Spain: Lobios, Galicia | collected 2011-02-08
CGGCGGAGTCCATCGGCGAGCCCGGCACCCAGCTCACCATGCGCACCTTCCACACGGGCGGCGTGGCGGTGGGCACCGACATCACCCAGGGTCTGCCCCGGGTCATCGAGCTCTTTGAGGCCCGCAGGCCCAAGGCTAAGGCGGTGATCTCCGAGATCGACGGGGTGGTGCGCATCGAGGAAACCGAGGAGAAGCTTTCCGTCTTCGTGGAATCCGAGGGCTTCTCCAAGGAGTACAAGCTTCCCAAGGATGCCCGCTTGGTGGTGAAGGATGGGGATTACGTGGAGGCGGGCCAGCCTTTGACCCGCGGGGCCGTGGATCCCCACCAGCTTCTGGAGGCCAAGGGCCCCGAGGCGGTGGAGCGCTACTGGTGTAATCACAGCCGACATTTCAGTAAGGCGGCTGTTGAACGATAGAGAGTCATCACCCAGGACACGGTAAGCGATGGCCTTACACCTTCACCACGTTCACGCGCGTGTCGTAGAACGAGACGCTGCCGCCGACGGTGTCAACCATGCACGTGTTCTTCAAGTAGTCGTCCACGCGCATGGCCGCATTGGCGTGGACGCCCTGAGCGCGACGCTCGTCGCCGGGAATGCGCACACCGTCAATCATGATGTCGCTTGAGCCGACGGCCCAGTGGCCAAAGCCCAGCGCAAAGCTGACCACTCCAGGACGTATTCCCAGGACCGGTTTGACCGTGCCGATCATCGGCACGCGCCGTCCGTTCTTCAGATCCCACACCCCATTGGGATTCGTCGCCGAGACGATCTTCACCCGGTCACCGTCTGCCAACCCCATTCGGTACGCGTCCTCAACGTTCATCAAGACGAAGTTCTCCGGCATCAGATCGAGCAGCCAGTAATCCACCACCGTGCGCGATTTGGTGTGGAAGATCTCGCGGTGCGTGATCAGATGCAGGGCGAACCCTTCATCCCTGACCTCGCGCCCCAGCGCATCGCGAATGGGCAGGTACACGGCTACGCCCGGCAGGTACTCTCCCGTCATGGCGCTCCTGGTGGTCGCCACTTTCTCCAGGTAAATGCTGGCCAGCTTGCCGTACTTGGATTTCGCCTGATCGCCGACCCAAGCATCGCTGTAGTTCTCGAAGCGCCCCCCGCGATTGAGCACGTAGATGACCTTGCGCCACCACCGGGAGCCGACGATCTGCTCCCATCGCGCGGGATCGAAGACCGTTGGCGGCAAGTGCCGCCGGGCTTTCAGGAACAGCTCGACCTCCTCATCGCTGGCATCCGGCACCGCATCCGTGCCATCGGATTTGTCGCCGAAGGCGATGTTGGCGACCACGCGGAGATGAAAATCCTCCGGACGCTTCAAATCTTTCCCCGGCTCGAATCCGTTCGGACCGAATCCCGGCAATCCCATCTTCTCGGCCAGGCCGAGCAACAAGGCTTCCAACGAGAGCGGCATCTCCTCGCCGAACACGGTGACGGTTTCCGTGAGCGGTGCGACGACCGGCTGGCGCACCGGCGAAACCTTCTGCGGAATGGAGGGATGCGAGCCGTGAAATTCCCAGCGCTCCAGGTAGGAGAGGTCGGGGAAGATATAATCGGCGTACATCGAGGTCTCGCCGATGATGATGTCGCTGGCCACGATGAGGGGAATCTTGTTCGGATCGGCGAGGATCTCGATGTTGGTGTGACCGGCCGGCAGCGCATAGACCGGCGATCCCATGTAGATGAAGAGCGCCTTGATGGGATAGGGATAGCCATCACCTGCTGACGGGATGATCTCCTGATAAATGTCGCTCGCAAACGGATACCAGTTGCGCGGTGCCGGATAGCCCGAGAAGAGGGTCGTCTTCTCGTAATTCACCTCATGCCGGATGATACTGATCCCAAACGGCGTCAGCTTCGCCGGATGCTTGCCCAGGTTGAACGGCTTGCCCGGCGTCGAACCCATCTGATCATACGTCCCACCGCCATAGATCATGCCGCCTTTCCAATCGAAGTTACCGATGAGCAGGTTGACGGTCATCACCGCCAGCACGTTGTAGAACCCGTTGGTGTGCTGTGCGACGCCGCGATGCGGCTCCATGACGGCGCGTTTGCCGTGAGCGGTGAACTCGCGAGCGAGATCAACGATGTCTTGAGCAGCAATGCCGCAGATCTGGGCCCACTCCTCAATCGTTCGCGAGGCCGCCGATTCGTAAACGAGTTGCAGCGCGCTCTTGACGCGAATGCCGCCGACCACCGCATCGACAAAGAGGTCGCCCTCCACCACCGTCTGCTCATCGTCAACCTTGAACGCCCGTGGCTGGCCATTTCGGAGCACGACGAAACTATCGGCGTCGCCCAGTCCAATTTCATCGGCTCGCAGGAATTTCGAGGGCCGCCCATCGGCCTCGATCTTGACGAGCCAGGACGCATTGGTCCAGGTCGGTTCATTGTCGGCTCTGGCCGCGCCTCGGTTGGCGTTCTCCAGGAACCTTCGATCATACCGCTCGTTTTCGATGATCCAGCGGATCATGCCCAGGGCGAGAGCCGCTTCCGTGCCCGGTTTGATCGGCACCCACTTCCAGGCTTTCGCGGCGGTCTTGGAGAAACGGGGATCAACAACGGCGATCTTCAGCCGGTTGTCCACGGCCCCTTTGGTGATCTTCCCGGCCTTGAACGGCGGGCCGTAGTTGGCTTCCAGCGGGCTCGCGCCGATGTAGATGATGAACTCGGCGTGGGCCGTGTCCGCCATCCAGTAGGCTTTGCGCCCGCCCGTCCATTTGCCGCCGGTGTACTGATCGCTCATCGCCTTGCCGGTGAAATAGAGCGACCCCTGACACACCGTCGTGTGGCCGTGCGCGTTGATCGAACCGAAGCTATCGCGGACGAACCGGCTGATGAATTCCGCCCTTCCGGCTTTGAGTCGGCCCCACATGAAGACGAGTTGATTATTCTTCGGGCCGAGATCGGGATGATCGGGGTCAATCAGCTTGTCCAAGTGCGCGGCGTACTTGGCCTTGAACTCCTCGACGGTCATTTTCTTGTCCCAGATCCGGGCCACATCATCGGCCATGGATTTCATCAACGCCGGGTCGCGCACGGCCCACAGCTCCCGCAGTCCGGTGACCACGCGATTCTCTTCACCGGGGACATGGGCGAACAGCAGGCCGCCGTTGACGATCTCCTCGATGGCTTGTTCAAACGGAATCGTCATCCACTTGTTCTCGCCGCGACGGCCCGCTCGCTTGAGCACTTTGACGACACGATACGGATCGTAGTGCGTTTGAATGCCCGCCTGACCTTTGGGGCAGATGTGTCCGTCCACGGTGGCCATGTCCAGCGGCGAGCTGTCATACGCCACATGCGGCCACATCGCGCGCGGCCCGTAGGGGCTGCCGTCAATCTTCACCACCACGCCGTCGAGAATCTTGGCTTTGATCTCGCAGCCGGTGTTGCACTGGAGGCAAGTGGTGTAGAGGACATTCTCCGCCTTCGCCAGTTCGTACTCCGGTCCCGGAGCCTGCGCCTGAGCCGGCGCGAAGATGTTGTGCATCCATTTCGCTCGGCTGGCCAGGAGCGCGGAGCCACCGAGCAGGGCCGAGGTTTTCAGCACAGCTCGCCGCGTCGCGCAAAAGGTCGGATCACTGATGTTCTCGCTCGACGGCGTCGGCGACGAGTTTTGAGAAGCGGTGCTGTCGGTGAGCATTCTCTCTTTCATCGTCACCCCCTCCTTATCGGTGACACACGCGGCAGGATAGCAGTCGGCGCACATTGGGCAATTCGTCCTCGATATAGAAGACGCGCGGCTGAGTCCCGGCGCTGGCCTTCACCTGCATCACCTTGTGCGTGGCCAGCAATTCGGAGACGAGACTCTGCGGATCATTCCTGTCGCCGAAGGACATCGCCCCGCCGATGCAGGTGGTCACGCAGGCCGGCAACATCCCGGCGTTGAGCCGATGCAAACAGAAGTGGCACTTGCGCGCGCGGCCGACCGGCGTCTGACCGCCCGCGCGCGTGTACTCGCCTTCGTATTCGTAGAACCTGCGCGTCTCGTAGGGCTGCGTCCCGCCGGGTGTATCGCTCGTGTAGAAATCACCGTCGTCGAAATAGAGGGCCGTGTATGGACAGGCCTGACGCGCGGCCTCGAACGCTTCGCGCGAAGTGAATTTCGTGTAATCAATCGCCACGATGCCGTCGGGCCGCTTGGTGATCGCCCCCGGCGGGGCCGCTCTCATACAAGGCGGGTTGTCGCATTGCATGCAGTTGGTCGGCATGAACACGCGATTGAGGTTCGGGTACGTCCCGAATTCGATTTCGGGAACCGTTCGATAGGAAACGCCCGGCGGCGTCACATTCTCGGCTTTGCACGAGACGACGCACGCCTGACAACCGATGCAACGGCGCGGATCAATCACCATCACCCAGCTTCGCTCGGCGACCGGCTTGGCCAACGCCCGCTTCAAATCTTGTTGCATGCGTAAAAGGGCATTTTCGATCTGGGCCTGGTCGAGTCGGGTCTCTCGGGCCAGACCGGCAGCGGCTGTCTTCAGCGATGCGCGGTTGTCCCGGGCGACTTCGGCCAGTAGCGCTCCGGCCGCTCCCACCCCCACCAGTTTCAAGAACTTCCTCCTTTTGGCACGGCGCGTAGGCTCGTTCATCGTCGCCTCCTTCTGTGCCATCCTGAAATAGAGCCGCCCTCATGGGCGACCTGCAGTTCAGGGTTTAGCAACATCCATGCCACGCCATCACTCTCCACGAGAGCGTGATAAAACTGACGGCATTCGCGTGAGTTGGAGATCCCGGTGGATCCGAAAGAGCGGACGAACACGGGGTATTTCGCCCAACCCGTGCGCGAAATCGCATAGGTTCAGGTTCGGGGTCGGTGATCCGGTGCGATTATCATTCAGGGTGTGTGGTTTGAGCGCATGTGCGAGGAGGGGGTATGCGCTTGGCGCGGTATCGTTGGCAGGGCCGGGAATCGGCAATGCGGGACGAAACCTCCTGCCGGGTCCGGGGTGGGTGAACTTCGATTTCTCCGTGATCAAAAACACCTATGTGACCGAGAGCGTCAATCTTCAGTTCCGAGCCGAGATCTTCAATCTCTTCAACCATCCGAACTTCTTCAACCCGGAGCGCTTCTTCGACACGCCGCTTTTCGGGAAGGTGACGGCGGCGGCGGATCCTCGGCTCGTCCAGTTGGCGCTGAAGGTGATCTTTTAAACGCAGCGCCTTCGCCGGGAGTGACGGCTCGTGCGCCTCGGTGGGAGGCGGGTCGTCACCCCCTGGTGTGGTTCGCCGGATCTCGCGCGGGGGCCTCATGAGGATCGCGGCAAGAGGCGCGTCCCGGATCAAGAGCAGGGCGTGGACGAGCCCGCTGTCAGATACAGGCGCAGGGAGCGCGCAGGCCGCTTGCCGATCATACCACAGCCGGAGCCGACGCAAGGGGAAAGGGTCCGGGCAGCGGTTCGCCGTCCGCGCATCCGGTCCCAGACGGCGCGCCAGCTCGCTCGCGTCAAGGCCGATGCTATGGGGAGGGGGGTGAGGGTGCTCGTTGGATTGGTCGTCGGCGAGCGGCCGAGGGCCAGGTCCAGGCTCTGTGTGAAGGCACGAGTGGCTGTCCAGATTGTGGAGCCGTTTTGCTGGGAGCGGGGGGCTGATGAAGGTCCCCATCTGGGGCTGTGCTCTCGATGGGGTTCCCTGAAGGTCCCCTCCGTTTCGACCTTTGGGCGGATCATCGTGCGCGACCCTCAGAAGATGTGGGTCAGTTGGGGGCGCTTGGACGCGTGGGGGGTGAAAAGGATGGACTTTTGGTGCCCGGACACGATCGTGCGGGTACTGGAAGGGTCGAGGCGAGACATTCTGATTCATAGTCCTTGCCGATGGTGCCGGCGTGTGCGCGCCGGTCGCTAGTGCAAGAGGGTGGGGGGGGGTCTTTCAAAAGCTTCTCCGAAGTGCTGGCCGTAGGCGGATTCGGCCATGCCTCTGGGGGGCTTGCGGGCGTCGTGGACGCCGACAACGGGCCGGAGATTAGGGAGGCCAGGCTCACGGGCGGCGAAGGCCTAGGGCACTTCGCCCTCCACCCTTGCTCGCCCAAACAAGACGCCGCTCTCGCTTCAATCGCACCCTGCGGGGAACCTTCGTAGACTTCCACGAAGAGCTGCTCCTTACGGACCACAACGCCTTCAGCCGCCGCCTCGCCGCCTTCCTGATCGCTTCCAACATTTCTATCTCCCCCTCAATCTGCAACCCCCGTCCGGGCCTTCGCCCGTTAATCTGTCCCAAAGATACAGATCCAACCCTCTTGACAGGAGATCGGGGCGTGCTATAATTGTTTTGCCAAACGAAAATAAGTTTTATTGTACGAAACATGAAACGGCTGCGCGCGACGTCGGATCGGTACGTGGTCGAGGCCGTTGTGAAGGCGCTCGAGCTGTTGGATGCCTTCCAAGGGGCGGAGGAGTTGACACTGACCGAAATCAGCGAGCGGGTGGGGCTCACCAAAAGCCGTGCGTTCCGCCTCCTGCATTCGCTCGCCGTTCGCGGATATGTCGAGCGAAGCGCTGACGGCACTCGATATACATTGGGCGTCAAGCTCATTGAGCGGGCGGCGTGCGTGCGACGAGACCTGCGACAACTGGCGCTCCCCTTCATGCAAAATTTGCACACGCAGTTCAACGAGACGGTGAACCTCGCCATCTTGGACCGAGGGGAGATTCTCTACATCGAGATGCTTGAAAGCTCACATCCGTTTCGCATGGCGGCGGCCGTCGGCAGCCGATCGCCCTGGCATTCGACGGCGTTGGGGAAGGCCATGGCGGCGCACATGTCCGAGGGTGAGTTGCGCCTGCTCCTTCAGGCTGAGCGTCTCGTGAAGCTCACCGAGCGGACGATCACCGATCCGGGACAGATGAGACGGGAGTTGGAGAAGGTGCGCCGTCGAGGTTATGCCCTGGATGAGGGAGAGACTGAACCCGGAGCAGCCTGCATCGGCGCGCCGATCTTCAATCGCGAGGGCCGACCCGTGGCGGCCATGAGCCTCTCCGGTCCGGCCGAGCGCATCCTGACCAATCGCCGGGAGATCGCTGCTGCCCTGATCACTGCCTGTCGAGAGATCTCCCGACGCATGGGATTTCGCGAACGTTCGGTAGCGAATGTCTGAGCATGCGTTCATGCCCTCGAAGGACATCCGCCCATGCGCTGCGGGAACCGTGGCGTGCAGGAGCTTTCGCGCGGGCGGATCAAGACCGCATCATCGTGAGCGCTCGGGCCGAGGGGACGGCCCTTGGTCGCGTGACCCACGATGCTTCTCCCCCCCATCTCCTCAAGAGGGGGGCGTTCGTCTTTTCGGAGGTGGGGTATGAAGACGCGCCATGCTTTGAGCCTCTGGAGCGTGATGCTCATTCTCGCCCCCTGTTTCGCTCAGTCGAGCACTCAGGGGACGATCGTTGGAACCGTCACCGATCCGACGGGTGGGGTCATCCCCAACGTGACCATCACCGTCGTCCACGTGGAGACGGGCTTGACCCGAACAACCACGACCAACGACCGAGGCGATTATCGCGTGGATCTCCTCCCGCCCGGGACGTACGAGGTTCGCGCCGAATGCCAGGGGTTTAAGAAGACACAGGTCACCGGACTCACGGTTCTGGTCGGCCAGGTGCTTCGCGTGGACATTCGAATGGACATCGGAACGATCACAGAGGAGATCACCATCACCTCCGGTGCCGCGACGCTCGATACAGAGACGCCAGCCCTCGGCGAGGTCGTGGATGAGATCAAAGTCGCTGATCTCCCGCTCAATGGGCGTGAGTTCATTCAGCTCGCGGCGCTCGTACCGGGAGCGGAGTCCGGGAATCCGAAGACAGGCGCGGTCTCCAGCAAGGGCTTCTCCATCAGCTTCAATGGGGCGCGAGCGGGGTATACGGCCTACACCGTGGATGGCGCAGATAGTACGGCCCCCTTGCAGAACACACTCATCTCTTCCCCGGCTTTGGACGCCGTCAAGGAATTCCGCGTGCAGACCAGCATGTACTCGGTCCAGTACGGACGCTCGGGCGGTGGGGTCGTCAACGTCGTGACGAAATCGGGCACGAACGAATTTCACGGAAGCGTCTACGAATACCATCGGAATAAAGCTTTGGATGCCCTTCCGGTCCTCTTCACAGGGACTCGCCGCGATGCACCGAGCTACCTCTTCAATCAGTTCGGGGCGACATTCGGAGGGCCAATTCGAAGGAACCAGACCTTCTTCTTCTCGAGCTACGAGGGATTCCGGCAGAAGAAAGCGGGCCAGCTCATGGTCACCTTCGCCCCTACGGATAAGGAACGAAGGGGCGATTTCACCGAGACGGTCAACCCCTATAGCCAACAACCTGTCGTCCTGCGAAATCCATACACCGGTCAGGTGATCCCCAGTAAGCTCTTGCCCCCTGAGTTGATCCACCCTGTCGGAAAGCGACTCATGGAGCTCTGGCCGAAGCCCAATTACTCCGGCGACCCGTTCCTGAATCTGCGGCTCTTTCGGAGTGGGAGGTACACGCAGAACAAATGGCTCACGCGCGTGGATCATGCGTTCTCCTCGCGGGACTCGCTGAGCGCGACGTTCAACTTCGGCGATTACGATAACGTGGTTCCGTCTTACACCATCTACGGTGATCGGAACGCTCTCGAACATGATCGGACGCTCAGCGTGACCTACACCCATACGTTCAGCCCCATGCTCGTGAACGATCTGAAGGTCAGCCATACGTGGTTCCTCCAAGGGAGCCGGTTCGTCCTCTCGGATAAAATCTACGGGCGGGAGTGGGGCCTCTCGCCTGAGATCAACAAGAACCGCGGCTCTCCTCGAATCCGGCTCTACACCATCGGGAACCAGCAGTTCATCATCGGGAATGAGGGCGACTACCTGCATCGCAATCGCACGCTGTATGTGAAGGATAATCTCGTGTGGGTGAAACGTTCGCATACGTTCCTACTGGGGGGCGACTTCCGGCATCAGGCCTACGATTGGCAGTTCAATTCCGGACAAGCCCAGTACGCGATCGGATTCAACGACGGAGCTCGGGGACAGGAGAACACTTACTGGATGGCGGGCTCCACGTTCGCCGATCTGCTGATGGCCTTGCCGGCGATCACGTGGGTCGGACTCGGCGAAGGCGATTACATGCCGCTGCGCCGCAATGCCTTTTCGGCCTACATTCAGGACGAGTGGAAGGTGACGCCCCGACTGACGTTGACCTTGGGATTGCGCTACGATTACGAAGCACCGTTCTCAGCGGCGAATCATCAATTCATGACGCTCAACTTTGACACGGGCCTGCCGCGCTACGCCAAAGGCGCTCCGCCGGAGAAGCTCGCGAAGCTGCGCTTCCCTTACGAGACCGGAGGCCCCAATCGCCCCTATGAGCCGAGCAAGAAGAACTTCGCTCCGCGCGTGGGGTTCGCTTTCCGCCCCTTCTCCAACGCTCGCACGGTGATCCGTGCCGGATACGGGCTCTTTTACACGAGCGAGACCGCCTACACGACCACATATGGTGCTTGGGTGGTTCCCTTCGGCGGACTCGTCACTTGGTACGCCCGGAGGAACTTCTGGCCGGACCGACAAGATCGGCTGACGACGATGGATCAAGCGCCGAGAGACCTCGATTATGTCATCGGGAGCTCACCGGGATATTTCCAGGCGAATGCCCCGTACTATCCGACCGGTTATGTGCAGCAATGGAACCTCACGCTCGGACAAGATCTCGGGTGGAGGACGGCTGTCGAGATCGCCTACGTGGGGAGCAAGGGGACGAACTTGAACGGCCAGGGATCGCTCCTCTATTATGCTCCCGAGGTTTTGGACAAAATCGCCAGAAATATCCCCGGCTGGTCACTGGGGTTGCGCATGAAAGGGTTCAACTCGAAATACCATTCCTTGCAGGTGAAGGTTCGAAAGGACCTTTCGCACGGTTTGAACTTCTTGGCCGCTTATACCTGGAGCCATGCTTTGGCCGAGGCTTCTAACGATGCCACGGCGGAGAATCTCTTGGCCGATCCAACCGATGTCTTCTATGTGATCAAGCGCCGGTGGTCAGATGCAGATTTCGACGTGCGCCAGCGCCTGAGTGTGAGCGGAAGCTATCGGCTCCCCTTCGGTCGCGGGCGAACCTTCGGTTCCACTTGGCCCGGCTGGCTCGATGGCCTCTTGGGCGGATGGCGGGTGAGCTACATTCTTACGTTCCAAGGCGGATATCCGTTCACCGTCTACGACTCCCGCTTGCGGTTCCCCGATCGCGTGTGCGATGGCCGCTTGCCGAAAGACCAGCGGACGCCCGACCGATGGTTCGATTACACCTGCTTCCCCACGCACCCATCCACGTTCATCACCTTGCCCGGAGGAACCCGAAGAGAGGTCAATATTCACGGGAACTCTCCGCCGAACGTCATCCATGGGCCGGGCATCAACAACTGGGATCTCGGCGTGCTGAAAGACTTCCGGCTCACGGAATCCGCTCAGCTCCAGCTCCGGTTCGAGTTCTTCAATGCCTTCAACCATCCGCAGTTCATTGGCCCGTCGGCGAATTACTTCTTCAATTCCGCGTCGGGGGCCAGACTGACGCGCACTCGCGAGAACCGAGATATCCAAATTGCGGCGCGCGTGACGTTCTGAAGAAGTGCTCGGAGGGGTGACTTCGCTCCCCGAGCGAGTTCAGTCGGGGAAGGGAAAGGTTGGCCGGAGGTGCGAAATGAGCCAAACGGGTAGCGGTCTGAGACTCTGGGACGCTCTTGTGCTCATCGGCTATATGTTCCTGCTCATGGGAGTGGGGGCATATTTCTCCCGACGCCAGCGTTCCCAAGAGGAATATTTCCTAGCCGGACGTCGCATGCCTTGGTTCATCGTCGGCATCAGCCTCGTGGCGACCTTGATCTCAACGGCCACCTACGTCTCCGTGCCGGGTGAGATGATCCGCTACGGTATCGGCTTCTTCTCCTCCATGCTCGCCTATCCGGTGGTCATCCCCATCGTGACGCGCGTGGTAATCCCGACTCTCATGCGGCTCCGCATTCGCAGCGTCTACGAATACCTGGAGAAGCGCTACGACGGATCTGTCCGCGGCCTCGGCGCGTTCGCCTTCATCCTCTCGCGACTCGTGTGGGTCGGGCTCATCCTCTACACGGCTTCCTTCGCTGCCTCCACCATGACCGGCTTGCCCATTCAGACGGTCATCCTCATGATCGGCGTGGTGACGATCGCCTACACGGCGGCGGGAGGCATTCGCACCGTGATTTGGACCGACTTCTTGCAATTCGCCGTCATGGTCGGTGGAGCGATCGCGGTTCCCATCTTCGTTGGGTTGCGCACCCGCACCGGACCCGAAATCTGGTGGCGCCTCTTCTCCGAGGCTGGGCGAACGCATGTGGCTCTCTTCAGCCTCGATCCCACAGTGCGGGTCACCGTCGGCGGTATGCTCCTGTCCGTCTTCTTCTGGAACCTCTGCACGTACGGGGCGGATCAGATCGCGGTCCAGCGTTACTTGAGCACCCCATCGGTCGAGGCCGCTCGTCGCTCCCTTTGGACGTCCACGCTCGGGACGATCGCGTTGGTGGGGTTACTGATGTTCTGCGGCATCGCCCTCTTCGCCTTCTCCTATTTCGAATCGGGCGCGCCCCTCTCCACCTTCCATACCCACATCGCCTCCGAGGCGGATCGCGTCTTCCCGCACTTCGTCGCACGAGAGCTCCCCGAAGGCCTCTCCGGCCTGCTCATGGCGGCTGTCCTTGCAGCCGCTATGTCCAGTCTCAGTTCGGGCATCAACGCCATCACGCACGTCATTGTGACCGACGGGCTCGGACGATTCGGCGAGCGCCCGCATGCCCGCTCTGGACTCCGACGGGAGCGCGCCCTTACGCTCGTTGTCGGAGCACTTGGCATGGGGATCGCTGTGCTCCTCGCCGCGACGATGCGCACTACAGGCTGGAACCTCGTCGAACTCATGGAACGAGTCAACCACCTCTTCGTCGGTCCTTTGGGAGTCCTCGTCTTCGCCGGCCTTCTCTCTATCCGAGTCGGAAAGCCCGCGACCTTGGCTGGATTCGCGCTCGCGCTCCTGACGAGCTTCGCCGTCTCTTTCGGCAGGGAGATCATAGGCTGGGCGGCGAGTCCCTCCTTCATGTGGGTCATTCCAGGATCCTTCTTGGTGGGGCTGTCGGGGGCGTTCGCTCTGAGCCTCCTCTTCCCTCCGCCGGATCCGGCGCGCCTCGTGGGCCTGACGCTTCGAGAGCCTTCTCCGAATGAAGAACCTATGACTCAGGAGGTCCATTCATGAGCGGCGGGATCCGCGTGTGTGAAACAGGGGTGGTCTACCGAAACCCGAGACCTCACCTTCGAAGCCAAATGGCCTATCATCCATCCGTGGTGAAACTGGGCGAACGGGAATTCCTCGCGACCTTCGACCTCGGACAAGCCATTGAAGCCCTCGATTACCACACGGTCGTCGCGCGCTCCCTTGACGGTGGTCAAAGCTGGACGGTCGAAGGCCCGCTTTTGACGTCCTCCCCCCCCTCCACGACGCATACGATCCGCGTCAGCCGATTGGCTGATGGGACACTCGTCGGTTTCGGCGGATGGCATCATCGGCTTGGTCCCGAGGCCGGGCTCGTGAATCGAGAGACCGGGGGGTTCGTCCCCGTCACATTGTTCCTCGTGCGGTCGTTCGATGGAGGACGCCATTGGACGGAGCCTGAGATCATCCATCCGCCTCTACCGAGCCCCGCATGGGAGATCTGCCATCCGATCGTCGAGCTGGCGGACGGCCGTTGGCTCGCTCCGACATCAACCTGGCGCGGTTGGGACGGCGAGAACCCATCTGGAGAGCAGGCCCTCGTGCTCATCAGCGATGATCGAGGCCGTAGCTGGCCGGCTTTCGGTCGAACATTCGACGGTCGCCGGACTGGATTGAGCCATCTGGAACAATCGGTCGTTCCGCTTCAGGATGGACGGATATTGGCCGTCTCTTGGGTCTTCAACATGCGGACGGGAGAGACGCACCCGACCGAGTATACGCTCAGCTCCGATCGCGGCGAGACGTTCCGGGAGCCTCATCCCACCGGCTTTTGGGCCGAGACCTGTAAGGTCACGCAGCTTTCCGATGGCCGGCTCCTCTGCGCGTATCGGCGACACGATCGCCCCGGACTCTGGGCCACGCTGGCCGAGCTTCAGGGTGAGCGGTGGATCAATATCACCCATGCGCCGCTCTGGTCGGGAGTGCCCGCCCAGATGCCGAGCGCGCATCGCGGAGCCGAACTGTTGAGCGCATTGACCTTCGGGTATCCCAGCCTGTGCCCGATCTCCGCGAACGAGGTGCTCATCCTCTTTTGGTGTCAGGAGGAGTGCCTCACCAATATCCGATGGATTCGGGTCGAAGTCTCCTGAGAGGGGAGATGAAGATGCGCACATGGAACGGCGTTCTGACCATCCTGCTGTTGCTGATACCTCCGTGGGCGAGTCGTGCCGGCGACACCAGTCACCTCGATGAGCGCGGGCTTCTCCGTGCTTCGACTCACGAGCCCGTTCTTGTCGCCCGATTCGACTCGAAGCCCGTGATCGCGCTCTTGCCCGACGGAACGCTCATGGCCGTCTTCTTGCGAACTGTGGGGGAGAATCAGGAGATGCGGGCTCGCTTTTCCCACGACAACGGCATGAGCTGGAGCGAGGAGCAGACGCTCTCGGTCCTCCCTTCCGGATTCGGGCGCTGGGGAGGACTCCAGGTGCTCGTGGATCGGCGCGGGGAGATTCATCTGTTCACCCTCAATGACGCCGGGACCGCCGGACGCCCGATGCCGGAACGGCGGCTCGATATCTGGCACGCGAAGACTGAAGGAGGGCGATCGCAATGGCGTCCATGGAGGCGAATCTGGCAAGGCTATACGGGAGCACTCAACTCGGTCATTCAACTTCGCCAGGGTCGTCTGCTCTTGCCCTTCTCCTTCTACACCGGACGCTCGTGGGGTCAGCGGGGCGAGGGGCTTCTCGCATTCGTGTACATGGGAGTCTTCGACACGGCAGTCCTCTACTCCGACGATGAAGGGGAAACATGGCAGCTCGCGCCGAGCATCTTGCGCGTGCCGGCTCAAGATATCACCTCGACCGAGTCCGGGGCCGTGGAGCCCGTCATCTTGGAGCTGCGCGATGGTCGCGTGTGGATGCTCATCCGCACTCAGCGAGGCCGCCTCTATGAATCGTATTCGTCCGACGGAGGCTTGCACTGGTCCCGGCCGCGACCGTCGCGCTTTCTCTCTTCGGAGTCTCCCGCGGGGCTCACCCGACTGCCCGATGGGCGTATCCTCTTGTTATGGAACAACTGTCTGCGATTCCCCTATGCCTATGGCGGACGACATCTCCTGCACGCCGCCATCTCAGAGGATGAGGGGCGGACATGGCGAGGATACCGCGAGGTCGCTCGGGATCCGCTTCTGGATCAACCGCCTCCCCCGCGCGGGGATTTCGGGACGGCATATCCCTATCCGACGCCGACGCGAGACGGCAAGGTCATCTTCACAACAGGACAGGGAGCATCCGCGCGATTGCTCTGCGTGCTCCTGGACCCGACCTGGCTTTATGAGACGGTGAGGCGAGAGGATTTCTCTCAGGGTCTGGCTGGGTGGTCGAGCTTCGGAACAAAGGGCGTCGAAGTCATCCCTCATCCCGAGAAGCCGGGCGCGCAGATCTTGCGCATCCGAAAACCCGATCGCGAATGGCCCGCGACCGCCGTCTGGAATTTCCCTCTTGGACAGAGGGGACGCGTGTCGCTTCGGCTCGCGCTCAAATCCGGATTCAAAGGACTTCGCATCGGACTCACCGACCATTTCTCCGTGCCCCACGACCTTGAAGACTATCTGTACAATGCCTACAATCTTGAGATCACCGCAGCAGGACGCGTGGTCGGCGGAGAGTCATTGGACTTCGAACGATGGCACGAGCTTCGGATCGAATGGGATATCAGAAGACGCGACGCCCGCGTCATCTTGAACGGGCATGAGACGATCACGCTCCCGCTCCTCCGACAGACCGAGGGGATCTGTTATCTCCGGCTTTCCGCTCTCGCGGAGGAACAGGATGAAGCGGGAGTCCTTATCGAATCCGTCGAAGCGGATGTGGGGGCGAGTTGGTCGGACCCCCCCTCGCGATCTCCACGACCGCAGCAGAGGGGGAAATGAGAGGGCGTCTCGGATCGAGAAGGGAAGGAACCTTTTGGGGGCTGTGGCTGGGCCTACTCGTCGCCGGAACCCCTGCCGAAAGAGGGCTCGTCGAGGTGTGGCGTGACGATACGTTCGCCGATTTCGCGGCAGGCACCGTAGGAGCTGCGGGGGCGAATCTCTACGTCTCCTCTACCGGGTGGGTACAAACGATCCATCGCTGGGATTTCAACGGAGACGGGCATCTGGACCTTCTCTTTAATCAAACCCATGATGTCGCTCTTCGGCTTCCGGCCTCTGTATATGCCGGAGGGCGCCAGGGGATCTCACCGCGTCCGGTACTCCGCTTGCCGACGGAGGGCGGACGCTTCGCTCTGACCGAGGACATCAACGGAGATGGGTTCACAGATGTGCTGATCGTCAATGGAGCCAATGGGACTCATGAGCGCACGGGGGCTTTCCTCTACTGGGTGGGACCGAGGAGCCTTTATGGTGCACACCCTCGGCCAGTGTTCGTCGGCTCTCTGGTTCGGGTAGCCGCTTTGGGGCGATTCCACCCCGAGGGTCTCGCCCCGATGGGACGTTCGCGGGAGAGCGTGTTGGGGGCCTTCGCCCTCGGACATGAGGGGAGATTAGTTTTCGTCCTCTCCTTCTCCCCTCGCCCCGTCATCGCAGCGACAAAGATCGTCGGGGTGACGTCGGTGGCCGTCAGCGGTGGATTCGTGTTCGTTCTTCGATCGGGACACGTGTATCGGCTTCGACTTGGGGAGCATGGGCAGATCCGGGAGAGCCTCCCATTACCCGGTCCGGAGAGGGAACACCTCTGGCTCGCCCGTGTGGACGAGAATGAAACACCGGATCTCATTTGCGGACGTCACAGTTGTCCCCTCCAGTGGCTGAAAGATGGAGATCCCAGAGAGCCGGTGCGCGATCTCCCCGTAACGACGCCTCGAGCAATCGCCCTCGCCGATTTTGATCGCGATGGGCATCCTGACCTCACCGCCGCCATGGCCGATGCTGTGCTCGTCTTCCCCTCCGTGGCCGGAGGAGGTCGACCATCCGTGCCATTGCCCGCATCATGGGCGAGCGCGTTGACGGTCGGTGACTGGAATGCCGATGGGTGGCCGGACCCGGCCGTTGCTATCGAACGCACTCACGAGCAATACGAGACGATGTCCGCCGTCTATTGGAGAGCCCTCGAGGGCCTCTCCCCATCCCGGCGAACACTGTTCCCCAGTTCGGGCGCGCGTGATGTCGCCTCCGGAGATTTCACCGGCGATGGCATCGAGGATCTCCTTATCGTGAACGGCATTCGGGGGCGTCTTCGCGGGGACATCCCCTCACTGCTGTATTGGGGCGGCGGCCGCTCCGGGTTTCGCTCCGATCGCGTGCTCAGGTTGCCGACAGTCGGTGCGTATGAGTCGAGCGCCACCGATCTCAATGAAGATGGATACGTGGACCTCATCATCGTCTGTGCATACGAGGACGATGCGGAGGGCGATCGCGGAGCCATGATCTTCTGGGGGACGCCCTCCGGTCCTGATATCGCTCGCCCCGCCTATCTCCCGACGCATGGCGCGATCAGTTCCAGCGTCGCCGACCTCAGCCGAGATGGAGACCCGGACCTCGTCTTCAGCGAGTTCCGAACCGGAGATGTGAAGATCTTTTGGGGAGGCCCCCCCGGATACGAGCACGCTCCCGCGACGGCTCCCCACCGAGATCCTCGATTTCACCTCATCGCCGATCTCAACGGTGATGGATGGTTGGATATCTTCGTCCCGGACGTTCAGCAGAAGACCTCCTTGCTTTATTGGGGGGGACCAAAGGGATTTCACCCCGATCGCGTCGCCGTGATTTCGGGTTTCGGGACCACGGCCGCCGAGGCGGCAGATCTCGACGGCGGCAGTTGGCTCGATCTCATTCTCTGTAGCTTCTGGGATCCCGACACGAGGAACTATCACGTCCCCTCATTGATCCTCTGGGGAGGGCCGCACGGCTATGACCCCTCCCGACGATCGGAGCTGGAGGCATGGGGATGTCACGATGTCGCCGTGGCCGATTTGAATAAGGACGGATCTCTGGACATCGCCTTCTCCAACTATCACGCTGGCTCCACGCGGCACGTGAAGAGCTTTATCTATTGGGGGGGACGGCACGGGTATCGGTCTCACTGGCGGACGGGCCTGCCCAACGGTTCGGCCGCCGGACTCCAGATCGGCGACTTCAATGAAGATGGGTGGCTCGACATCACTTTCTCCAACCATATGCGCGCGGACGACCATCGCGCACACTCGCGCATCTATTGGGGCGGCCCGCGTGGGTTCGATCGCCATCGCGTGAGCTGGCTCCCAACGACCGGTCCACATCAAATGGCTACCACCGATCCCGGGAATCTCCTCGACCGTCGCCCCCGCGAGATCTTCACCTCTCGAATCATACGCCCGAGGTCGTCGCTTCGGCCCCTGCTGTTGACGTGGAGAGCCGAGCAACCCCCTGGGACGACCCTTCGATTCCAAATCCGCGCGGGGACGACCCCAGAAGCCCTTCATCGCGCCCCATGGTGGGGACCGCGAGGCGCGCAGACCTTCTTCACCGGAAGCCCGGCCCGCTTGGATGGGCTTCCCCTGTCCGGTCCCTATGTCCAGTATCGCGCGTGGTTCGACGCCAACCCGGCCGGTAGCGCACCGCATTTAGATCGGGTCGAGATCGTCTTCGCCGAGCCTCACGGAGGACACACGGAGACGTTCCGGAGAGGGAAGCTCCTCTTGTGGAGGAAGCGATGAGGCAGGGAACCTTCATCATCGCCTTCGTCATCCTCTGGGCGGCGGTGATCGGGGCTCAGAGTCAGGAGACACCCTTCTTCGAGACGGGAGCCGTCCGAGAAGCCGCCTCTCCAAAGGAGCGCCACGCATACCCGGTCATCGCGCGAACGGCCGGTGGCCAGTTGCTGACCGTATGGACGGTGATGGAAGCGGGAGAACGCGATGGCCGCATCGTCGGCTCCTTCTCTCGGGATGGGGGGCGAACCTGGAGCCAACCTGTCACGCTCATTGACATTCCCGGTAAGCTCGATGCTGATCCCAATATCATCATTGACGGTCCCCGCATCCTCGTCTACTCGACTACGGTCGAGGTCCCAAACCGTATCGATAGAAGTGAGGTTTGGATGACCGTGAGCGAGGATGAGGGGAAGAGTTGGTCTCGACCCGTGCTCCTCCGCATGCCCTTCCGATACGTGGTCGGCAAGCGCCATCTCGGGCTGAAACTGCGCGACGGCACGCTCGTCATGCCCGTCTCGTGGGACCTGTGGGCGGAGGCCGGAACGCCAGCACGAACGGAGGGAGAGATGGATCTGAAATCGGGGGTCCTGCTGTCCCGCGACGGCGGCGTGACGTGGACGCCTTCGGGCGAGCTGCACATCTTCGAGCGCAAGGTGCATCCGGGAGCCATCTGGGGTGTGGACGAGCCGGCCATTGTGGAGCTCGCCAATGGGGAGCTCTACATGCTCCTGCGCACGGGCACGGAGTGGCTCTACGAAGCACGAAGCCCGGATGGGGGACGAACCTGGACGCCACCGGCGCGCAGCCCTCTGCTCGGACATAACAGTCCGGCCGCGCTCTGGCGACTCGATCAACACCCTCAGGAGATCATCGTCATCTGGAACAATTCGCCCCGCCATCGGTATCCGCTCACGGTCGCCCTCTCGGCCGACGGCGGACGCTCGTGGTCTCGCCCCAAAGTCGTAGCAACCTCGGATGGGCCGCAGGTCTCCTACCCCGGAATCACACAAGCCCACGACGGGACGTTCGTCGCCGTGTGGCAACAGCAGCGGCCCGATGGCGGGCGCGACATCCGCTGGGCGCGCTTCAACCGCGCCTGGGTGCTCGCCGATCCGTGAGCCCGCGAAGGAGGGAAGAGGAGATGAAATTGACGGGAAAAGTGGCCATCGTCACCGGCGGTGGGACGGGCATCGGGCGTGGGATCACCCGCTCGCTGGCCGAAGCCGGAGCCCGCGTGGTCATCGCCCAGCGCCGCGTGGAGAAGGCGCGCGCGATGGCCGAGAGGCTACAAGCCGAAGGCTTCGAAGCCATGGCCGTGGGCACTGATATCTCCAAACGCCCTCAGGTGCAGGAGCTTGTGGCGCGCACGCTCGAACACTGGGGGCGCGTGGACATCCTCGTGAACAATGCGGCGATCACCGGAATGCCCGCCATCGCCCCCTTCCTCCAGTGCACCGATGAGCAACTGGACCAGATCGTGGAGGTGAACCTCAAGGGCACGTTCATCTGCTCTCAAGAGGTCGCTCGCGTCATGGTCCGGCAGGGCGGCGGGAGCATCATCCACATCTCCTCCGTCGCTGCCTTCGCCGCACAAGAGGGAGCCGCGGCATACTGCGCGACGAAGGCGGGGATCGTCGGTTTGACGCGTGCCATGGCCCTGGAGCTGGCTCCCTATGGCATCCGGGTCAATTGCGTGGCGCCTGGGGATATCCTGATCGAGACCAACGAAGCGCTCATCGAGGAGCTGAGAGCACGCGGCATCTCCGGCCACTATGCGCGTCGTATCCCCCTAGGCCGCCGGGGCGAGCCTCGGGACATCGGCCCGGCCGTCGCCTTCCTCGCCTCCGAGGACGCCGCCTACATCACGGGAGCGACGCTCATCATCGACGGAGGATTTCTGATCTATTGATGAGGGGTCGAATCCATGAAACTGCGGGGAATCATTCCGCCCATCGCGACACCGCTTCTGCCGGACGAGCGCGTGGATGAGCGCGGGCTGCGCCGACTCGTGCGCCATCTTCTGAATGCCGGCGTGCACGGCCTCTTCGTCAATGGCTCCATGGGCGGCTTCGCGCTGCTCACCGATCGCGAACAGGTGCGCGCGGTGGAGATCGTCGTCCAGGAGGTCAACGGACGCGTGCCGGTGATCGCCGGGGCCTCCGAGACGGGAACGCGCCGCGTCATCGCCAAAGCCCGCGAGATGGCGCGCGCGGGCGCGGATTTTTTGAGCATCCTCCCCCCCTATTACTTTCGACTCACACAGGAGAGCGCCCTTCGATTCTTTCAGGAGATCGCCCGCGCCGTCGAGAAACCGCTCTTCATCTACAACAATCCCACGCTCGTGGGCTTCTCCCTTGAGGTGGCGACTGTCTTCGCACTCAGCCGCGAGCCCACCATCGTGGGCATCAAGGAGAGCGATCCGAGATGCGAGCGATGGCTCGAGTTGCTCCGCGCGTTTCGCGGGAGAGAGGATTTCACCGTTCTCCTCGGCACGGAGCAGCTCATGCTGGTGGCGCTGCTGCTGGGCGCCGATGGGATCGTGGGCGGACTCCATAATGTGGCGCCTCGCCTGGCCGTGGACCTCTACGAGGCCGCACGACACGGGGATTATGTGCGCGCGCTGGCGCTTCAGGAGCGGCTGGCCCAACTCTGGCGCATCTTCGAGTTCGGAGAGATCTGGGGCGGCTTGGAGGCCGCTTTGCAATACCTCGGGCTGTGCGAGAAGGTGACCGCCCATCCCTACCGCCCGCTGGAGCCGGAGGAGCGGCGGCAGGTCGAAGCGCTCCTGCGCGCTTATCTGTGAGCGGAGACGTTGCGGGAGGCCTCCATGCGGATGAACATCTGGCAGCGATACGCCGAATGGATGGGGATCCAGAATCGGACGGTGAGCCTCGGAGAAGGGGATACGCCGCTTGTGCGCAGTCAGCGGATTGGTCCTCGCCTCGGATTCGAACAGCTCTATTTCAAGCTGGAGAACCTGAATCCCACGGGATCCTTCAAGGACCGCTTCGTCGCGGTGGAGATCGCGCAGATGCTCCAAGAGGAGCAGACGGTCTGCCTGGCCACCTCCTCCGGCAACACGGGATCGGCTCTGGCCGCTTATGCCGCTCGCTACGGGCGACGCTGCGCGATCTTCGTCAACGAGCGGACACCCGAGGCGAAATTGCAGCAGATGCTGGCCTACGGGGCGCAGCTCTACCGCGTGCGAGGCTTCGGATCCTCCCCCGAAACGACGCGCCAGACGTTCGAGCACCTGCAGCAACTGGCCGCCCGACGACACTATCGCTTGATCGTCTCCGCCTTTCGCTACTCCCCGCTGGGGATGCGGGGGGTGAAGACGCTCGCCTTCGAGATCGCCGACGCTCTCCCCACCGTTGATCACGTCTTCGTTCCCGTCGGCGGTGGAGGATTGCTCACCGCTCTCTGGTACGGATTCGATGAGTGGGCGCGCGCGGGACGGGTGCGGCGCGTGCCGCGACTTCACGCCGTGCAACCCATCGGATGCGCACCCGTCGTGCTCGCCTGGCGAAGAGGAGAGGACCGCATCCTGCCCGTCGAAGCCCGAACCGAGATCAGTGGCCTGGCCGTCCCCTTCGATATTGACGGAGCGCTCGCCCTGACCGCCGTGCGGGCATCCGGCGGAGCCGCTTGGGCGTTGCCCGATGAGCTGATCTGGAGAGCACAGGCCATGCTCTGCCACGAGGAGGGGATTTTCGCCGAGCCGGCGGGCGC
>LJSS01000053.1_pt1 | contig 20806 bp, 15 predicted proteins | sample 890271 | NCBI WGS metagenome assembly LJSS01 (sample SAMN03797534, study PRJNA294671) | hot springs metagenome | isolation source: water from Lobios Hot Spring | place: Spain: Lobios, Galicia | collected 2011-02-08
GTACCCTGATGCCACGGCCGAACGAATGGATCGATGCAACGGCTGACTCCCTCGAGCAGCCAGTTCTCCGCCGGCTGTGGAGGCAAGCCCGGCTTCTCCGCGCGCGCCGTCCTGTGGATGGAGCTGGGAGGCGTGTATGCCCTGCCGAACTTGCGCGGCGGTGGCGAATTCGGCGAAGAGTGGCACCGCGCGGGGATGCTGGAGAGGAAGCAGAACGTCTTCGACGACTTCCTGGCCGCTGCCGAGTGGCTCATCAAGAATGGGTATACGAATCCCTCGCGCTTGGCCATCTCCGGGGGCAGTAACGGCGGACTGCTCGTCGGGGCGGCGCTCACGCAACGCCCGGATCTGTTCGCCGCCGTCGTCTGCTCGTATCCATTGCTCGATATGATCCGATACCATCGGTTCCTGGTCGCGCGCTTCTGGATCCCGGAGTACGGCTCCTCGGACGATCCGGAACAGTTCAAGTACCTGCTCGCCTACTCTCCGTATCACCGCGTGAAACCCGGCACGCGCTATCCGGCCGTCCTCTTCATCACCGGCGACGCGGATACGCGCGTGGATCCGCTGCATGCGCGGAAGATGGCGGCGCGACTCCAAGCGGCGACGGCGTCGGATCGCCCCATCCTCCTTCGGTATGACACGAAAGCCGGTCACTCGGGAGGATTGCCGCTCAGCAAGCAGATCGAGGATCTGACCGATGAGCTGAGCTTCCTCCTCTGGCAACTCGGCGTCCGCATCCCGGAGAGCTGATCGTATCGTCGCAACGAAGGCGGGCACTTCCTCCGAGCTCGTGCGGCGCTCAGCGCAATGGGCGCCGCACGCTTTTCGTTCCCTTCACGCCGGCCACCTTCCGCGGCTCGCGAGCGCAAGGCGGGTCTGGTAAAATCTTCGTCTCTGAGGAGTCAACGCGATGAAGACGAAGCGCTTCGATGGTCGGACATTCTACGAACGGTTCACGCGCTATGCGGCGGACCTCTACCCCGGACGGTATGAGAACCTGAGCTTCTGCGAGGAACTGGCCGAACTGGCCAATGAGATCCTCGAGTGGAAGGAGAAGCGTCACGCCGTCATCCTCGCCCACAATTACCAATTCCCCGAGGTTCAGGAGATCGCCGACTTCATCGGCGATTCGCTGGGGCTCAGCCAACACGCTGCCCAAACTGAAGCGCGTGTGATCGTCTTCTGTGGCGTGCATTTCATGGCCGAGACGGCGGCGATCCTCTGCCCTGATAAGCTCGTGCTCTTGCCCGATCTGGAGGCGGGGTGCTCCCTGGCCGCCTGCGTGACGGCTCCGCAACTGGCAGCATGGCGAGAGCGCCATCCCCACGCTGTCGTCGTCACCTATGTGAACTCCACGGCCGACGTCAAAGCGCTCTCGGATTACTGTTGCACCTCGCGCAACGCGCAGAAGGTCATCGAGGCGATCCCCGAAGATCGGGAGATCCTGTTCGTGCCGGATAAATACCTGGGGGCGGTCGTCAGCGGTCTCACGCGACGTCCCCTCACACTGTGGCCCGGCCAATGCCACGTCCACGCGAAGATCGCGGAGACGGCGATCGAACGGGCCCTGGACGAACACCCTGATGCCGAGATCCTGATCCACCCCGAATGCGGCTGCGCGACGACCTGCCTAGCGCGCGCGGTCGCGGGCCACCTCCCGCGCAATGCCTACTTCCTCTCGACCGAAGGCATGGTGCGGCATATTGAGACCTCGAAGGCGAAGACCTTCCTCGTGGCGACCGAGAAGGGGATGGTCTACCGGTTGCGCGTGCTCTATCCCGACCGCACGTTCTACCCGGTCTCGGACGATGCGCTCTGCGAATACATGAAGTGCACGACCTTGCCCAAGGTCCTGCGCGCGCTCAAAGAGCTGGTCCATCCGATCCGTGTCCCGGAGGAGATCGCCGAGCGCGCCCGAGGCGCTCTGGCGCGCATGCTCGCGCTCGCGTGAACATCCACTTCACGGAATGAGGGCATTATCAATCAACCGCGCCGAACCGACTCGCGCGGCGACGAGTACGAGAACCGGACCTTCGATTCGTTCCACCTCTTCCAACGTCTCTGGATGCGCCAAGCTCACATAGTCGAGCGCCACCCCGGGCGCCGCGCGCAAATATTCCTGCAGGCGCCGCCGCACCTCGGCGGCCTCTCGCACTCCCTCCTCGAGGATGAGACGACGCGCCAGGGCCAACGAGCGCGAGAGCGCCCGCGCGTGCTCCCGCTCCATGGGTGAGAGGTAGACATTGCGACTGGACAGCGCCACCCCATCCGGTTCGCGCACGATGGGACAGGCGACGATCTCAATCGGCAGATTGAGATCGGTCGTCATGCGTCGAATGATGCGAAGCTGCTGGGCGTCCTTCTCACCGAAGTACGCGCGATGGGGCTGCACCAGATGAAAGAGCTTGAGGACGACCGTCGCGACGCCGCGGAAATGCCCCGGACGACTCGCCCCTTCCAGCCGTTCCGCCAAAGGACCGGTCACCTCGACCCACGTGCTGAACCCCGGGGGATACATCTCCTCGACCGTGGGAACGAAGACCACATCTACGGCCTCCCGCTCCAACAGAGCGAGATCGCGCGCCTCATCGCGGGGATAACGCTCATAATCCTCCCCCGGGCCGAACTGCGTGGGATTGACGAAGATGCTCACGACGACGGCCTCGCACTCGGCGCGAGCGCGACGAATCAATGAGAGATGGCCTTCGTGGAGGTATCCCATCGTGGGGACGAATCCCACGCGGCCGCGCAGCGCGGCTCGCGCCTCCCGCATCTCACTCAGCGTGCGCACGACGCGCATGGCGACGCCTCACGAGGCATCGGCCAGAGCGAGCACCTCGGCCAAAACCGTCTCGTCCATAGCGTGACTCTGCTCTGGCCCGGGGAAGACCCCCTCCTGGACCTCGCGCACATAGGCCATGACCGCCTCACGAATCGCTTCCCCCAAGCGCGCGTAGAGCTTCGTATGCTTGGGCGCCAGGTCGGGATAGAGGCCGAGGAGGTCGTGAATCACCTGCACCTGACCATCGCACCAGGGACCGGCACCGATGCCGATGGTCGGAATCTTCACCCGCTCGGTGATCGCGCGCGCCAGAGGAGCCGGGATCGCTTCCAAGATGAGCGCATACGCGCCGGCTTCTTCCAGAGCCATCGCGTCCTGAAGGAGCCGAAGCGCCGCCTCGCGGTCCCGCCCCTGAACGCGATAGCCGCCCAACTGATGGATCGCCTGAGGGGTGAGCCCCACATGCCCCATGACCGGAATGCCCGCCTGCACGAGACGACGGACGATGGGGACGATCTCACGACCGCCCTCCAGCTTCACCGATTGCGCGCCGCCCTCTTTCAGAAAGCGCCCGGCCTGGCGCACGGCCTCCTCAGGACCCGTTTGGTAACTGAGAAACGGCATATCGGCGACGACATGAGCGCGGCGGCTGCCGCGCACGACCGCCTTCACGTGGTGAAGCATCTCCTCCACCGTGACGGGAAGCGTCGTCTCGTAACCGAGCACCACCATGCCCACACTGTCGCCGACCAGGAGAACCGGAATCCCCACCTCGTCCAACAATCGGGCCATGGAGTAATCGTAGGCGGTGAGCATGACGATCTTCTCACCCCGCCCCTTCATGGCCTTCAGATCCTGAATGGTAATGCGCGCCATAACGGTGCCCCTCGCTGCGCGAGCAGACCATACATTGTATCGGCTCGCTTCAGCGCGAGCAATGAGCGGGCCGTGGAGATGTCGCTGCAGATTCGTCTGAGGAGGACTCACGGACGACCGGCGGCTCCGGCCCGCCCCTCATCGGAGCGAGCCGGAGATCCTCCATTCCACCGGAACGCCCATGGCCACCGAGGTCACACGTCCAGATAGAGGTAGAACTCCATCGGATGCGGGCGCAAGCGCACGGCATCCACTTCGCGCTCGCGCTTGTATCGGATCCACCGTTCGATCAGCGCTGGGGTGAAGACATCGCCTTTGAGCAGGAATTCGTGATCGCGCTCGAGCGCTTCCAGAGCCTCCTCGAGCGAACCCGGGAGTTTCGGCACATCCTTCAACTCTTCCGGACTCATGTCGTAGATGTCTCGATCCAGCGGTTCGCCCGGCTCGATCCGCTGCTGAATGCCATCCAAGCCCGCCATCAGCATCGCCGCGAAGGCGAGATAGGGATTGCAGCTCGGATCCGGCGGCCGGAACTCCAAGCGCTTCGCCGCGGGATTGGCCGAATACATAGGGATGCGAACCGCGGCACTTCGATTCCGCCGCGAGTAGGCGAGGTTCACCGGTGCTTCGAACCCAGGCACCAATCGGCGATAACTGTTGGTCGTCGGCGCCACGAACGCCGCCAACGCCGGCCCATGTCGCAGCAATCCCCCAATGTACCAGAGCGCTTCCTGTGAGAGTCCCGCATAGCCCTCGCCAGCGAAGAGCGGACGCCCGCCCTTCCACAGCGATTGATGGCAGTGCATGCCGCTGCCATTATCCCCGAACACCGGCTTCGGCATGAACGTGGCCACTTTCCCTCGCCGCCAGGCGACCTGTCGCACGATGTACTTGAAGGCCATCACGTGATCGGCCGTCTCCACCAGCCCCCCGTAGCGGAAGTCCACTTCGCCCTGCCCCCCACTGGCCACCTCATGGTGATGACACTCCACCTTGATCCCGATCTGCTGCAGCCGCCCAGCGATCTCCGTCCGCACGTCCTGCAACCGATCCACCGGCGGGATCGGCACATACCCCTCCTTCCCGCGCATGCGATAACCGCCCTCGCCCCACTCCTCGCTTCGCACCTCATAGCCGCTGCGCACACCGTCCACCTCGTATCGCACCTCATCGAAGATGAAGAATTCCACCTCCGGTCCGAAATACGCCTCATCCGCAATCCCCGTGAACCGCATGTACGCCTCCGCCCGCTTGGCGACTCCCCGCGGATCGTACTCATACCCCTGCCGCGTGATCGGATCCACGGCATCCCCGATCAAACAGAGCGTCGGCTCCTCGTAGAACGGATCCATCCAATACCATCGCGCATCCGGGACAAGCAACATGTCGCTCTCATGAATCGCCGCCCATCCCCGAATGCTCGACCCATCGAAGCCGAAGCCCTCTTCGAAGCTCTCCTCCTTCAACTGCTCGATCGGGAACGTCATATGCTGCCATTGCCCCACCAGATCCGTGAAGCGAATGTCCACATACTTCGCCCCATGCTCGCGCGCATATTCGAGAACTTTCTGTGGCGTCATAATCTCCCTCCTCACCTCATCGAAAATATCACACGTGCGCCCGAAGACCCGAGACGCTCTCCCGAAGCCCCCCTCTGATAGCGAGAGACCTCAGAAGCGATGATGCCCTTCCCTCACAAACACCGATCTCGGCCTGAGGCACTCAGGTAAGATCGAGATCACAATGTCATAGTCCCGGACATCCTTGACGAACCGCCGAACCTCCTCCGCCAAGAATGCCCGGAACTCCTCCTCCGTGGGGAAACGCTCCCGAAAATGGAGGAGGAACCGCATGATCTCCCCATATTCATCTCTCATCGGTCGCTCCTCTCCCAGAAAGAGCTCAACCTGAACAAGTTATGCAAACGACGTGCCGGAGAAGAGCGAGCGGCGCGATCGCCCTAATCCATTGAAACCGTAAGGCTTCTCTCACCTCCCGATCGGATTGCGCTTTTGTCAGCAATTGACACAATGTCGTATCGTTCAGCCGATCGAAAGACGATTTTGGGCCTCAAAAGCTTCCCCTTCAGGCCGCCCCGCCCCTTCAGAATTTCTCGGAAGATCCTGCAGCGCTTTCTCGACGGGCCGCACCACTTTTGCCATCCGAATAGCCATGACATAGGGTCAATATTGTTGCGAATTTCCAGCTTTTTTACAAGTTCGTCCCACCGTGAACGCCCAAGGGCGAACATCTGTGTTCTCCCCTCAGCCGGGTATCGGCCCTTTGGCAGGGGCGGGAGGAAACGCCTCTCCGCCCCTTGTTCCGCTACCACTCGATACGAAAGCCGAGCTGAATGAATCGAGGCGTATTGAACTGCGTGGTCAAGACACCGAACGAGGCCGGGTCGAGCAGGCTGAGCGTGGGATCGGCCAGCTCCAAGCGGTTGAAGACGTTCAGCAGGTCACAGGTGAAGACCAGGCGCACGCTCTCGGTGATCGCCGTCTTCTTCCCGATGGAGAGGTCCAGGTTCCATCGGGGCAAGCCGCGGAGCACGCCACGACCCTGCCGTCCATCCTCACTGATGCGGATCTTTCGGAAGCTGTTGAGCACGGCTTCAGGATTGGCGAAGAGATTCAGGCCCGTGCCACCCCGCTTGGGATCGCCAGCTGTGCCGACACCACCGGAGCCGGCTACGCCCTTATGCACGGTGTTCGGAAAGTCGGGCTTACGAAGTGGGATCGCGCCGGCGCCCACGGAGAAGTTCAGCGGATCACCGCCCCAGACCTGATTGCTCTGCACGACGGTGAGCGGCAGTCCGCTATTGGCCGTGAAGATCCCGGATACGTGCCATCCACCGATGACTTTGTCGAACCAGGTGTTGGTCACCCAGCGTTGCCCCCGCCCGAAGGGGAGTTCGTAGAATCCCAGCGCATTCACCACGTGACGGCGGTCGAAGAAAGCCGGACCGTAGTCGATGTCGGGGTCATAGGATGAGGAGAACGTGCCGATGAAGTTTTGAATGAGCCCAGCCTGATCCAGGGCTTTCGAGAGTGTGTAGTTCACATCAAAGGTGAGATTGCGCGAGAAGGCCTTTCGCACGGTGAGGAAGAACGAGTGGTAGTTCGATCGTCCGCCATCGGTGCGCATCCAGAGATCAAGCACCTGCATATTGGTGATCGTCGGCTGTCCGGCGACCAGGAGCGAGGTTTGGATGAACGTCCACAGATCGTTCAGCAAACCGTCGCGGAAGGCGGCCGTCCGCGCTGTCGCGACGCGGACCGTCCCTCCAGGACCCAAGAGGTTCTCGAACCAGGGCTGCGGAGTCACGCGATCCGGAGCCACACCCGCCCGCAGTTGTTCGGCCACGGCGTCGAAGGCTTGTGCGAAGGTCTGCCGCGTCGCACGATCGCGCATGAAGAATGGCACGGCGCTCAACTGCACGTTCTGGTTCAGATTTCGTCCCAGTCGTCCGGCGTATCCGAATTCGACGAGGAAGTTGCCGGGCAGCTCTCTCTGGATCGTGAGATCGAGGCTGTGCGAGCGTCCGACCTTGATGTCGGGATCAACTTGGAAGGAGAGGATCTCCCCGAAGGGGATGCTCGGCACGACCGGTGGTCTCACCGCGGGGATCGTGGGGATCGGGGCCGGTCCATCCACGCCGATGCGGAAGGCGTTGGAGGGATCATTGTTCCCCGCGCAGATGCCTCCGATCCGCGGGCCCCGACAGTTGATCGTCTGGGCGAATCCGACGCCCAGCAGCGGAATGACGATCGTCTGGACCGTGTTCAACCGATCGAAGACGATCCCGTATCCGGCGCGGATCACCCCCTTGCGATTCCCGAAGAGGGCTCCCCCGAGGCCGCGTTCGAACGAGGGGTTCCACGCCACGGCCACGCGTGGGCCGAAGTTCGTTCGATCAATATCGAAGATGCGATCTCGTCCGGAATTGCGAATGGGTTGGAAGGCGAGCGCCGGATTGTAGATCTCCCCGCGCAGCGCCGCCTGCCGTCGCTCGGCGAAGTATTGGCTCGAGGTCAGGATTCGCCCTGTCGCTTGCTCGATCAAGAAGGTCTGTCGTCCGTCCTTCTCCACCGGTGGCGTTTGCCACTGGTAACTCGCGCCGAGCGTGAGCGTCAGCGAGGGGCGAAGGCGCCAGACGTCATTGAAGTAAAACTCATAGGCGTTGATGCGGGCATCCACCTCCAGAGGCGTTCCGATCGGGCGCGGATTCAACCTCCCATCGCGCACGATCATGACGCCGACGTTGTCAATGATCCCGAGCGCACCAGCGTAGAGGCGATTCCACCGGGTCACATCGCCCGGCTGCAGGCAGTTTGTTCGCACCGTCTCCGAACAGCTCGGCGGGCGATGGGCGGGCGGGATCGTGACGGCTCCGGCTACGTCCAGCTCGGCCACGAGCGCGGCCAGCGACCCCACGACTTTATCATCGCGCAGGTGATAGAGCTTGAGTCGCCGGATCGAAGTCCCCATCTGCATCGTGTGCCGCCCCTTGATCCAGGTCACGTTGTCCACAAACTGCGTCACGTGATCGTTGACCCCTTGCGTGCGCGCGACCTGCGTGTGCACATCAATGGGCTCGGAGACCAACCCGCCGAAAGCAGGGTGACCGGCGACCTGAAGCGCCACGTTTGTGCCGGACACCTGCGGGAACGGAGAGACGCGTTGCAGCCACCAGAAGTTGCGCTGGAAGGAGAAACGGAACTCGTTGGTCACATGCGGGGTGATCTGTCCGATCAGTCCAGCCGTGACCAACCGCGGCTGCACCGGGACCTTGGCCAGTGAGGCCGGAACGCCCTTGGTGTTCCCCTGCAAGAGCCCCCCGATATCCAATTGCGTCGGTGAGGCTGCGATCTGCCGGAAGTACCGATAGCTCGCCTCCAGGCGCCAGCGATCCGTCAGGTGATGATCCAGGCGCAGGACGGCGAAGTCGTTGGTGATCGAGGCATCGGCCACGCCTCGAAAACCGATCGTATTCAACCCATCGCCCACGGAGGGATCGTTCCCGGGCGGGAGCAGGTCCCACAACGCCTTGACCACCGGATTCAGACCGATGCCGCGCGGATCGCAGGGATCGGAATTCGCCGGCCCACACAATCGCGAGGTCTTCAGATCGTAGCTGATGATCTGGCCGCTCGCATCGCGGAAGCGCAGGATCCCGGCACGCAAGGTCTCCGTCGGCACGACGCGCACGATGTCCTCGGATCGCGGGAATCGCCGCCCTTCGTAGTTGGCGAAGAAGAACGTTCGATTCCTCACAATCGGCCCTCCGGCGGAGAAGCCGAAGCGGTTATCCTTCAACTCGGGATCCTTCTGCCCCGTTCGGTTCCGCGTCCACGTGTTCGCGTTCAAGTTGTCGTTCTGATGATACCAGTAGGCCGAGCCGTGGAAGTCATTCGTCCCGCGCTTGGTGACGAAAGCGATCTGCCCACCCGAGCTGCGGCCGAACGTCGCATTGGGATTGGTCGTGCCCACGCGGAACTCCTCAATGCTCTCGACCGGGACGGGGATGATCGGCTCTGGCCCGCTGCTCAAGGGTTTCACCGGGTGCGTGCCCACCGTGTTATCGGTGATGTCCACGCCATCGAGGATGAACGTGTTCTGATCGCTGCGCGCGCCGGCGACCTGCCCGCCCACGTTGTCATTGACGCCCACGCCTCGATACGGCATCGTCAGCGGTTGCAGCAGGTAGATCGAGACGGCGCTGCGATTGATGTTGGGCAAGCGCAGGAGCGTTTCTCCTTTGAGGACGTTTCCGACCGTCGCATCCACGGTCTGCAACTCCACGCCGGCTCCGGCGGTCACCTCAACGGTCTCGGCGATCTCGCCGACTTCCAGTTGAAGGTTCACCGTGTATCCGCGAGCGACATCAATCTTGAGCCCGGAGATGACGGCCTGGCGGAAGCCCGGGGCCGTCGCCGTGATGCGGTACACTCCTGGCAAGAGGTTCGTGACGACGTATTGTCCGTTCTCGTTGGTCTTGACCGTCCGACTCACGTTAGTCGCCGTCTCGGTCACAGTGATTTCGGCGCCTGCGACGACAGCTCCCGTCGGGTCCAAGACTGTCCCGCTCAGGGTGGCCGTCGCGGCCGTCTGCCCGAGCGCGAGGCCCCGGCAGGCCGAGAGCGCGAGTACGGCGATCGCGATGATACTCCTCCTCATCGGCCACCTCCTCAGTTTGAGATTCAGCGCGCTTGAGACTATCACAATGCCCCTTCTGCAGACAAGACCCTCAGCGCCCGCGCCCCTCTTCTCGGACACGACGGAAGATCAGGTCCTCGAAGAGGCCAGAGAGCTTCATCTTCAACTCACCAACTGTCCCCTCGACATCGGGGACGAAGGTCACAAAAGCCGGAGGCAGGAGGGGATCGCGCCAGCGAACCCGAAAGGTCTCATAGTGCCAATGCTCCAAATCGCCCGCGCGCATCGGCCCCCATCGCAGCACGAATCGCCCCTCCTCCTCACGGACGGTCACTTCCCCATACACCTCGTTCTCGTACGTTCCCACGCACCGCGCCGGCGGCAAGGCGGGCTTCGTCCCGAGAACGCGCGCGTCCTCGATCTTCTTCAGGGCCGCTTGCTGTTGCTCCTGAAGCACCTTGGCGCGCTGCTGGAAGTCGGCGCTCCAGTCCTTGGGGGGCGCTCCGAAGAAGACATCCATGATGCGGTACTTGAGCGCATGCACCAGGAGCGTCCCATTCATATTCGTGAGGATGACGAAGCCCAGCCGCTCCTCTGGGATGAGGGCGACCAGGGCGCTCATCCCATCAATATTGCCACCGTGCTCGACGATCTTCCGACCTCGATAGTCATGGAGGAACCACCCGAGCCCATAGGTCAGGAATCGCGCCTCCGGAAAGAGCGTGGAATAGGGCGGCTCTGGGCGAATGATCGTCTGTGGCGTCTGCATCTCGCGCTCGGCGGCAGCACTCCAAAGCCGTTGTCCGCGATGCGCCCCTTCGTTCAGATGCACGCGGATCCACTCGGCCATCTCCAGGACATTGGAGTTGATGGAGCCCGCTGGAGCGATGTTCTCAATGTCCCGCCATGGGATCGGTCGCACGACTCCCTCGATCTTCGCATGCGGCGTTGCAACATCCGGGATCTCGCGCAAGGCCTTCACGCTCGTGGTGCTCGTCGTCATTCCCAAAGGCCGGAAAATGCGCTCGTGGATGAAGTCCTCCCACGTCTTCCCAGTGACGGCGCGGATGAGCTGACCGGCGGCGAGGTAGAGGATGTTCTGATACCCGAAATGGCTGCGGAAACTCCAGCGCGGTCGCAAGAACCGAAGGCGCCGGACGATCTCCTCGCGATCGAAGGTCGTGCCGTACCAAAGCATATCGGCGCGTTCGAGTCCGCTGCGGTGCGTGACCAGATCGCGGATCGTCAGCTCGCGAGTGACATAGGGGTCGAACAGCTGAAAATGCGGAAGGTATCGGATGACCGGATCATCCCAGCGGATCTTCCCCTCCTCCACCAGCATGGCTAGCGCCGCCGTCGTGAACGCTTTCGAGGCCGAGCCGATGGCGAAGACCGTGCGTTCGGTCACCGGAGCCGACTCCCCGAGCCGCTTGACGCCATATCCTTTGGCGAGCACCAGGGCATCATTCTTGACGATGGCTAACGCCAGCCCCGGAACCTCCCACTCGCGCATCGCGCGAGCGATGTAAGCCTCCAGGTCCTGAAGGTCCCCCTCAGGCAGCTTCGGCCGGGCGAGACCATACCCCAATGGCCCCACACGGGTGAGCAGAAGGAAGGTGACGAGGATCAACCGAACAGCTCTCATCTCACTCCCCTCCCGATCCTGATTCGACGAGCGCACCTCGCCGCCTCAGGGCCGATCCGACGCACACGCTCACGGGCGCTTCCGGTGTTCGTCAAACCAATTGACGATATACAAGATCTTGGCCATGTGATGGCTCGGCCGCCGCATGATCCCATGTGGTTCTCCGGGAACGCGCACGAGCACCGTCTCGACGCCCAGCAGCTGCAGCGCCGTGAAATACTGTTCGGATTCGGACATGGGCGTGCGATAATCCTCCTCGCCCGTGATGATGAGCGTCGGCGTGCGCACGTTCTTGACGACCGACAAGAGCGATCGCCTCTCGTAATGCTGGACGTGATCCCACGGGAACCCGGGGAACCAATATTTGATGGCGAAGGCGGCGATGTCGGCCGTCAACACGAAACTGTACCAATTGATCACGGGATAGGCGGCCGCTGCGGCCCGGAACCGATTCGTTCGCCCAATCACCCAACAGGTCAAGACGCCGCCACCGCTGCCACCGGTGACGAAGAGGTTCTCCGGATCCACATACCCGCGCGCGATGACGGCATCCACGCCGGACATGAGATCGTAGAAATCATCGCCGGGATAGGCGTGATGAATCAGGTTGCCGAACTCCTCTCCATAGCTCGTGCTCCCGCGCGGGTTCGTATAGAGGACGACGTATCCGCGCGCGGCCCACAGCTGCTTCTCCACATCGAATCGGTCGCCGTAGTTGGCGAACGGTCCGCCGTGAATCTCCAGGATGAGAGGATACTTCTTCGACGAGTCGAAGTCCGGTGGCGTGATGATCCATCCCTGGATCTTTCGCCCATCGAGCGACGACGTATACCAGATCTCCTCGACGCGCCCCAGCTTCTTCCGCGCGAAGAGGTCCGCGTTCAAGGCGGTGATCACCCGAAGCGTCGGATCCGCGAGCGTTCCCACGGCGATATCACCCGGCACATCCGGGCGCGTGTAGGTCACGGCGAAAGCGCCGTTCTTCGCCACGCTGAAGGCCCCTCCCATGCTGTAGGCGAGCTCTCCGCTCCCGATATGGGCCGCGAGTGTCCGAAAAGTGCCGTCCAATGTATAGAGGCCGAGTTTCGTCGTACCCTGATCATCGTAGAGGAAGAGAAGGCCACGACTATCCGGAGTCCAACACGGTCGCATGACATCGCGATCGAGCGCGGTCGAGAGCACGCGCGAACCACTCCCATCCCGATTCATCACGTAGAGGCGCGTCACCTGATACCCTTGATAGGCGTCATCGAAGCCGACGTACGCGATGAACCGCCCATCGGGTGAGATCGCCGGAGCGTTGTCCGGCCCCTTGCGGTTGGTCAAAGCCCGAACCGAACCATCAGCGACGGAGAACTCGTAGATCTCCGTATCGAGCGGCTCCCGCTCGAAATCCGGCCGACGATTGGCCGAGATGAGCAACGCCCTCCCGTCAGGGGTCCACACGGCCTCGCTGGCGCGGAAGCCAACGCCACCGTGATGAAATCTCCCGCTGGAGATTTGCCGGGGCGTCCCCCCTTCCGCCGGGACGATGAACAGATGCGTGTATCCCGGTTTCAAATACCCCGCGCCGTTGAACCGATAAACGAGGCGGTCAATCACCATCGCGGGATCCGCCCACTTGGCTCCGGAAGGCGGCGATGGGAGACCCCCGATCTGTCGAGGGGGCTCCGGCACGAACATCGCGAACGAGAGGTATCGCCCATCGGGAGACCACGCGATCCCCTCCGGGGGGAACGGCACGTTGGTGATCCGCGCCACCTGTCCCGTATCCATCCACCGCACGTAGATCTGCGGCGAGCCCTCTCGGTCCGAGATGTAGGCGATCCGCGTGCCATCGGGTGACCATCGCGGCGATGTATCTCGATGAATGCCGGTCGTCAACGGCCGATGCTCCCTCCCATCGAAGGAGACGATCCAGAGGTTGGAATACCGCTGATCCGTCATGACGTCGCTGGCCCGCCGCACGTAGACGATGTATCGTCCATCTGGCGAGATCTGCGGATCGCTGGCGTACTCCACCTCGAAGAGATCCATCGGCGTGAGCCGATCCTCCTGATCCCGCGCGACCGCCGGAAGACCGCTCACAAGGATGGCCGAAAGGATAATCCCGATGACGCCGCGACGCAGACGATACCATCCGATCATCCCCCCCTCCCTGTCTCGGCTCTCCCCCCAGGGCGACGATGCCCTCTATACGCGGGGAGCCAAGGGGTATATCAGAGCTCGTGTCCACTGTCAATGCGCGCTCACGGGGAGAGCGCGTGTGCGAGACGATGGGCATCGGCCCTGACGCGCGACGCACCCGCCCCGAACTACTCTTTGAACCGGCGGGGATTGATCCCGTACTTCTTGACCTTATAGCCGAGAATGCGCTTCGTGGTATTCAACAGGCGCGCGGCGCGCGAGATATTCCCTCGGGCCGTCTTCAGGGCATCGAGGATCAAGTCCTTCTCATAAGCGGACACAGCTTCGCTCAAGGAGAGGCGAGGGACGGTTCCCGACGCCTCCGCCGTTTGCAGCGTGGGGGGCAGGTGATGGCTGTGAATCACACTCCCCTCGCAGACGAGCACGGCGCGTTCAATGCAGTTCTCCAATTCGCGGACGTTCCCCGGCCAATGGTAGCTCATGAGCATATCAATGGCGGGCGTCGAAATGCGCCGGATGTCCTTGCCATGCAGGCGGGCGTACTTCTCCAGAAAGTGATCGGCCAGAAGCGGGATGTCCGATTTCCGCTCCCGAAGCGGTGGGAGGAAGATCGTGAACACGTTCAGGCGATAATAGAGGTCCTCGCGGAATGTCCCCTCGCGCATGGCTTGCTCGAGGTCGCGATTGGTGGCGGCGATCAATCGCACGTCCACTTTGATCGTCTCGGTCCCGCCGAGCCGCTCGAACTCCCGCTCCTGCAACACGCGCAAGAGCTTGACCTGGACCGAGAGGGGGAGATCACCGACCTCGTCCAGGAAGAGCGTCCCCCGATCGGCCAGCTCGAACCGCCCCTTCTTCCGCGCGTAGGCTCCAGTGAATGCCCCCTTCTCGTATCCGAACAGCTCGGCCTCGATGAGGCTCTCGGGCAGAGCGGCGCAACTGACCTTGATGAATGGCTGATCGGCCCGCAGCGAATTGTAGTGGATCGCGCGCGCGATCAACTCCTTCCCCGTTCCCGACTCCCCACGAATGAGGACCGTTGTGTTCGTGCGAGCGACCTGAGCGACTTGCGCGTAGACTTCCTGCATCGGGCGGCTCGTGCCGATGATATTGCTGAAGTCGTAGCGCTCCCGCAGCTCTCGGCGCAGGGCGAGGTTCTCGTCCATCAGGCGACGCTTCTCAGCCTCGATGAGCTGATTCACCTTCACCGCCTGCGCCACCATCGAGCCGACGATGCTGAAGAACTTCGTGGCTTGATCGTAGTCGCGATCCGGGCGATAGGGGAGCACCACCCCCATGGCGCCGATCGTCTGCTGATCCACGGAGACGGGCACGCAGATGAAGGTCAGCTCCTCGCGAGAGGCCCGGAGCACGCCCGTGCGATTCAAGAAGAGGGGCTCTTGACTCGCTTTGGGGACGACGATGGGCTTGCCGCTTTCGACGACGCGCCCGATGATCCCCTCACCCACCCGGTAGCGACCGCGCTGCTGCGCCTCGCGCGTCAGCCCCACCGAGACCTCGATGACCACCTCCTCGCCGCTCTCCTCCAAAAGGGCGATCACACCGGAGACCACGCCGTGATTCTCCTCCAAGATCTCCAGCACCCGCAGCAGCGCCTGCCGCAGGTTGAGCGTCGTCCCCAGTGTCTGGCTGATGTTGAGCAGCGTCGCCAGCTTCTGAACGTCCTGATTCACGTCGCTCCTCATGACCGCTTCACTGTTTGCGAGTGATAGCCGATTTCTCCTCGAAAAGCAAGGCCCCGACGGGTCGTGAGAACAAGCGGCAGCGATTGCCAGAGCGCCGATTCATGCTAAAATTGCAGAGCGGGAGGTGAAGTTATGCACTTTGTGCCGATCGTGGTTGAGACGACAAGTCGCGGCGAACGCGCCTACGACATCTACTCTCGCCTCTTGAAGGAGCGCATCGTCTTCCTGGGCACTCCCATTGACGATCAGGTGGCCAATCTGATCATCGCGCAACTGCTCTATCTTGAGGCCGAGGACCCAGATCGGGACATCAACCTCTACATCAACAGCCCGGGAGGGTCGCTCACGGCAGGCCTCGCCATCTACGATACCATGCAATTCATCCGCCCCGACGTGGCGACGATCTGCACCGGGGAGGCGGAAGCGATCGCCGCCCTGCTGCTGGCGGCCGGAGCCCCGGGGAAGCGATATGCGCTCCCCAGCTCTCGAATCGTGATCTACCAGCCGTACATCTACGGCATCTCGGGGCAGGCCACCGACATTCGCATCCACGCCGAGGAGTTGATGCGCTTGCGACGCCTGATCAGCTCGCTGCTGGCCAAGCATACCGGGCGCACGATCGAACAGATCGAGCGGGACGTGGAGCGCGATTTCATCCTCACGGCCGATCAAGCCGTCGCCTACGGCCTGATTGATAAGGTCCTGCACCGGCGCGAAGTCCCTGAAGAGGAAGTCCTGTCGGTGACGCGCTCGTGATTTCGTGCTAAGATAGGGGCGCTCGTGCGGTGAGCATCTCAAGCTACAGGAGGAGGATATGGCGAAAAAGGGACTGACGAAGGCTCAACTTGTCGGACAACTGGCGGAGAAACTCGGCGTCAACCGAGCGACCGCTCGCGGTTTCCTGGATGAGTTGTCGGCGCTCGTGGCCAAAGAGCTGAAGAAAGCGGGTGTCTTCACGCTCCCGGGACTCGGCAAGTTCGTCCTCTCCAAGCGGAAGGCTCGCATGGGTCGAAATCCGCGGACCGGAGAGCCCATTAAGATCCCGGCCAAGACGGTCTTGAAGTTTCGGATCGCCAAGACCTTGAAGGACTCCGTCCTGCCGGCGAAGAAGTGACTTCGCTCTGAACAAGGGGCGGGCCCTCGGCCCGCCCCCCCTACCTCCACCCCATCGTGCCGCTCTGCGACTCATGGACAAAGCTCCGAGGGCTGTCGTCCACTATTTCAGAGGGCAAGCCGGTGCAGACGCAAAGCATTCGCGACGACCGAGACCGAGCTGAACGTCATCGCCGCCGCTGCGATCATCGGACTCAGCGAGAGTCCGAAGATCGGATAGAAGATGCCGGCCGCAATAGGCACGCCGAGTAGGTTATACGCAAAGGCGAAGAAGAGATTTTGCCGGATGTTCCGCATCGTCGCCCGGCTGAGCCGCCGAGCGCGCACGATCCCGCGCACATCCCCCTTCACAAGCACAATGGCCGCGCTCTCGATGGCGACGTCTGTCCCCGTCCCCATGGCGATGCCCACATGAGCTTCAGCGAGTGCAGGCGCATCATTCACGCCATCCCCGGCCATCGCCACGCAGCGACCTTCGGCCTTCAGACGCCTCACCACATCGGCCTTCTGCTCGGGCATCACCTCGGCGATCACCTCATCAATCCCTAACTCGCGAGCCACCGCCTCGGCCGTTTGGCGATGATCGCCCGTGACCATCACAATGCGCAGCTTCTCCCGACGCAGCGCCGCGATGGCCTCACGCGCCGATTCCTTGATGGGATCGGCGACCCCGAGAAGCCCGACCAGCTCCCCATCCACGATGACGAAGAGAACCGTTTGCCCGCGGCGTCGCATGGCTTCGACTTGAGGACGCACCATATCGGCCTCGGTCTCCAGACCGAGCTCTTCGATGAGCCGCTCGTTTCCGATGGCCACCGCATGTCCATCAACCACCCCTTGCGCTCCCCTCCCCGGGAGCGATCGGAAGTCCCGCACTTCGGCCAGCGCGATCCCCCTCCGTTCGGCAGCCTCCAGTACGGCATGCGCCGCAGGATGCTCACTCCCACGTTCCAGACTCGCGGCGGAGCGAAGCACTTCGGCCTCGGTCAACTCCGCCAACGCGACGATGGAGATCAAGTGCGGCCGCCCTTCCGTGAGCGTACCCGTCTTATCAAGGATGAGCGTGTCCACCTTCTCCAACAGCTCCAGGGCCTCGGCATTCCGCACCAGCACGCCAGCCAGAGCGCCTCGGCCCGTCCCCACCATGATCGCCATCGGCGTGGCGAGCCCCAAAGCGCAGGGACACGCGATGATCAAGACGGCGACGGCATTCACCAGCGCATGCGCCAGACGCGGCTCCGGACCCACGACGCTCCAGACCAGGAACGTGATCGCTGCCACGAGAATGACCGCGGGGACGAAGTAAGCCGATACCCGATCGGCCAACTGCTGGATCGGCGCCCGACTGCGCTGCGCCTCGCTCACCAGGCGCACGATCTGCTGCAAGAGCATCTCATGACCGACGCGCTCGGCGCGCATCAGGAAGCTGCCCGTCCCATTGACCGTCCCTCCGATGACCCAACTCCCGGGCCCCTTCTCCACCGGCATCGGCTCGCCCGTCACCATGGACTCATCTACGAAGCTCGTGCCTTCGAGCACAACACCATCCACGGGGATGCGCTCTCCCGGACGCACTCGAAGACGATCGCCCACGCGCACGCGCTCCAGGAGCACGTCCTCCTCTTCCCCTTCGCCGCGAACCACACGAGCGGTCCGTGGCGTCAAACCGAGCAAGGCGCGAATCGCGCCACCCGTCCGACGGCGACCCCGCAATTCTAACACTTGTCCCAGCAGGACAAGGGTCGTGATGACGGCCGCCGCTTCGAAATAGACGGCGACCTCACCCTGTGAGCCCCGAAACGAGGATGGGAAAAGGCCGGGAAAGAGCGCCGCGACCACGCTGTAGAGATAGGCCGCCCCCGTGCCCATGGCGATCAACGTGAACATATTCGGTCGTCGGTGCTTCACCGACATCCACGCGCGATGGAAGAACGGCCATCCCCCCCAGAGGACGACCGGCGTGGCGAGGACGAGTTGAATCCCGTTGAGCCAGCGGGCCGGCAGGCCGCGGATCCCCCCGATCAGATCGGACATGGCCAAGAGCAGGATCGGTGCTGTCAATACCAAGCTGAGCCAAAATCGGCGGCTCATGTCCACAAGCTCCGGTTGGGGAGGCTCCTGGCCGAGCGCGAGCTTCGGCTCTAAGGCCATCCCACAGATCGGACAGGCTCCGGGTTCCCGTCGCACCACCTCCGGGTGCATCGGACACGTGTACTCCCACACCGAGGGTGAGAATGGCTCCAAAGCCATCCCACATTCCGGACACGTTCCCGGCCGCGCCTGCCGCACCTCCGCGTGCATAGGACATGCATACTCGCCTTCTACTGCGGGATGTGGCTCTGGCTCCCGGCGAAGGCGCCGAAGCGTGAGCCATTGTTCGGCGCGACCCGCGTACCGCCCCGGCTCTGCGCGAAACTTCTCCAAGCAGTGTTCGCAGCAGAAGAAGTACGTTCGCCCTTCGTATTCCAGCGAGCCCGCCGCCCGCTCCGGACTCACCACCATCCCACATACCGGATCCATCACCGAGGCTCCGGCTCCTGGCCGCGCGTCCCTGATGTCGTGCATATGTCCTCCTCCCATTCGATTGACTTCGCGCGAAGACTATATTGTCCCCCACGCTCGATGAAAACGAAACCCCTCCCTCGCGATGCCCTCGGTGGGACACCCCATCCACAGCCAGGCGTGTTCGTCCTGAGCCCTTGGCGAATTGAGGCGCCTATGCCCCAACCCGCTCGACGCGCTTCACGTGGATGCCCGTGAGCCCGCCCTTACTGTAGACCGTCCCCGTCACTTTCACCTTCTCGGCGATGAAATCCTTCAGCTTCGCGTTCGGATTGGAATGATCCACGGGAAGCGAGAGGTACACCCGCCCCGTCTTCTCCTCCAAAATGCCGAGTGGAATCCCCTGCCGCACGCAATACTCGGCGCACTTGCGATGCGCTTTTCCCGTGGACCCGTGGCTGAGATAGCACACCGGATCAATCACTTCTCCCACGATCGTCATCTCGCGAGTGGTCCCCGACGGATGCGCGTGCTGAGCCCACACGCTCACGCCGACGATGAACACGATGCTGAGAAGCGACCAGATGGTCTTCATCTCCCTCCTCCAGATCAACTGGATTTCACCTTCGCTCTCAGGCGAAGGCGCTCGCCCGAACGCCCCACATGGGAACTCCTTCAGCGAAGTCCCTCGGTCGCATGAGGCGTCGTACGATAGACCCTTTCCCAGATGAAATCGTACGCCTCGTTCGACAGGCTCGTTTTCAGATCGAACACATAGGTGCGCGTAGGCCCGCCGAACTCCGGTTCATACGTTGTGACCTCGAACTGATGAGGGCCGAGCCGACCGATCCCCTGAATATCCGACCACCGCCAAAAGCGGGAATCCCGCGGACGGTCCGACGAGACGTAGGCCACGCCTTCCGGATGAAGGCGAAGCACCCCCTGGCATCCTCCGAAACGATGGCGGTGGCGCACGGCGAGCTCCTGCAGAGGCTCTCGCCAAGGGGCGGCGAGAGCCATCGCCATGGGTCGCTCAATCCTCGAGAGGAGAAACGCCCCCACCTCCGGCGAGAGCTCTCCTTCCGCAACCCGGAATCGGAAGGCACGATCCCGCCCAAATGTCCATCGGCCGGATTCATATGTGAGAATGATCAGCTCCGTGCGCGAGGCGACCGTGAGCATCCGAATCTCCGAGAATCGCCATCGGCGCGCATGGTGACGGTGCGCCGTTTGATACGCGATCTCATCGCCCGTGATCACCAGCTCGCCCCGACAAGACCCCAGAGCGTGATCGTGTCGAACGGGGATGCGGAACTCCTGAGCGAGGCCGCTTCGGACCCCCGCTGTGAAGACCGAAATGAAGAAGACCCCCATCACTTTCCCGGACTTCACTGCTTCCCTCCTCTTAAAGAATTCGGCGTGGCGCCATCGCACACCCGGGGCGCCCACAGCCAGGCTTCCCCTCCCCTGAAGAGGAGGGCGCCGAGCGTCGTCGAGCCAATGATCCCAAGAACTACAGACAGCAACTCAGGTGAGATGATGCCCCGAGAGAAAGCGAATCCCGCCAGGACCCAGCCGACCTCCCCTCCCAGAGGCATTTCGAGCACGCGGGGACCTCTGGCCGTCGCGCGACCTTTTGAATCGCAGGGGACATCCGTTGAGTCGCTCGATCGCATCCACCGCGCGATGGCGAGCGCACCGAGAGACCTCCCGATCACTCCGCCCCCAAGAAGCGCGAGGAATTCCCCGATCCTCTGGCCGAGCGCTCGCGCATCGAGGGTCGCCCCCAATGCCAGAAAGAACGTCCATACCGGCAGTCGGACCAGCCAGGGAAAAGCGCTCGCCGCGCCTCTGCTCTGGAAGGGCGAACGG
>LJSS01000054.1_pt1 | contig 20784 bp, 27 predicted proteins | sample 890271 | NCBI WGS metagenome assembly LJSS01 (sample SAMN03797534, study PRJNA294671) | hot springs metagenome | isolation source: water from Lobios Hot Spring | place: Spain: Lobios, Galicia | collected 2011-02-08
ATCTTCTGGTCATATGGGATACGCCCATGGGGTTCCTGGAACGAACCGCTTTCCTCTACCGCCGGTTAAACCCGCGAGTCCCCGTGGACCTGTTCGTTTACACACCGGAGGAAATCCGGCGGCTGGCGGATCACCCTTTTATCCGTCAGGCGCTGGCGGAGGGAGAGACAGTCTATGCGGCGGGATCCGAAAGCGGAGGGCCTCCGCTGGCTTGAGCAGGCGGAGGCCGATCGAAAAGGAGGACAGCTCCTGCTGGAAGGCGGGAGCGATCACCTGGCCTGCTTTATCGCCCAGCAGGTCGCGGAGGAAGCCCTCAAGGCCCTGGGGGGTGTGGAGTTGAAAATCTTGGGGGAGGGTACTTAACGCCACCCCACCCTGGCTTCGCCGGGGCGGGGACCCAAGGGAATACCTCACCTAGGCCATCTGGGCCACGATGGAGCGGGAAAGAGCATAACCCCAGGATTAAGGGCCCAGTTTCCGCTTCAGGTAGGCGGTGAGCTCCTCTATGGCCTTCCTCAGGGCCCGCTGCTCCTCCGCCAGGGCCTCGAGGGGGTCCTTGGCTCCCTCCGGCGCGGAAAGGGTCTTGAAGAGGAGGGTGGGGTTGCCGCACCGGGGGCAGACGAGGCCCGCGGGGCGGACCGAGGGAGCGTAGAAGATCCGGGTGTGGCACCGGGGGCACAGGAGGTACTTGACCCCCGAAGCCTCCCCCTTGCGCACCGCCTCCTCCAGCTCCAGGGCCTCCTCCCGGGGGAAGCCCAAGAAGAAATCCTCCCCCACTTGAACGGAGGCTGGGTCCTCCCGGGTGGGTTTCAGCTCCCCCTGCCCCCCCTCGGGGGTTTCCCAGGTAAACCCGTTCCAGCGGAAGTGGCGAAGGTGCTTTCTCCCTTCCAGATCCTCAATCTCCACGATGAGCTGAAGGACAGGATCCTTGGGATAGTAGTACAGGCGCACCGCCTGCACCCCGGAAAGGCCCTTGCTGCGGGGCAGGGTGTAGGCCAAAGGACCCTCCCCCTTGGCGGGGTACCCCACCAAGCGCTCCAGGTCGTAGAGGGTGAGGCCGGGGCGATCCATATCCCCGAAGAGGAGGCTTTCCACGTAGCGGAAGGCAGCCGCCAGATCGGAGCCTTGCCCCTGACCGAAGCCGGGGTTCATAAGACCAGTCTATCCCAAAAAAGAGCGCGGGGAAACCCGGCCCCCACGGGACTGTTTCCTTACGCTTTCCTTCAAGAGCCCTCCATAATGGAGGCATGGCCTTGCTCTTCACCCCCCTGGAACTCGGCGGCCTCCGGCTGAAAAACCGCCTGGCCATGTCCCCCATGTGCCAGTACTCCGCCACCTTGGAGGGAGAGGTAACCGACTGGCACCTCCTCCACTACCCCACGCGGGCCCTTGGGGGCGTGGGGCTCATTCTGGTGGAGGCCACCGCCGTGGAACCTTTGGGCCGTATCAGCCCCTATGACCTGGGCATCTGGTCGGAGGATCACCTTCCGGGCCTGAAGGAGCTCGCCCGGAGGATCCGGGAAGCTGGAGCGGTGCCGGGGATCCAGCTGGCCCACGCCGGGCGCAAGGCGGGGACCGCCAGGCCCTGGGAAGGGGGAAAGCCCCTGGGCTGGCGGGTGGTGGGGCCAAGCCCCATTCCCTTTGACGAGGGCTACCCGGTACCCGAACCCCTGGACGAAGCAGGGATGGAGCGCATCCTCCAGGCCTTCGTGGAAGGAGCCAGACGTGCCCTTAGGGCAGGCTTTCAGGTGATCGAGCTCCACATGGCCCATGGCTACCTCCTTTCCTCCTTCCTCTCCCCCCTTTCCAACCAGCGCACCGACGCCTACGGGGGAAGCCTGGAAAACCGCATGCGCTTTCCCCTCCAGGTGGCCCAGGCAGTGCGGGAGGTGGTGCCCAGGGAGCTTCCCCTTTTCGTGCGGGTCTCCGCCACGGACTGGGGGGAAGGAGGATGGAGCCTCGAGGACACCCTGGCCTTCGCCCGGAGGCTTAAGGAGCTGGGGGTGGACCTTTTGGACTGCTCCTCGGGCGGGGTGGTGCTCAGGGTGCGGATTCCCCTGGCCCCGGGCTTTCAGGTGCCCTTCGCCGACGCCGTGCGCAAGAGGGTGGGCCTGCGAACGGGAGCCGTGGGCCTCATCACCACCCCCGAGCAGGCGGAAACCCTCCTGCAGGCGGGAAGCGCCGATCTGGTGCTTCTGGGCCGGGTTCTCCTCAGGGACCCCTACTTCCCCTTACGGGCTGCCAAGGCCTTGGGCGTGGCCCCGGAGGTACCCCCCCAGTACCAAAGGGGGTTTTAGCACCATCCCAACCTGGCAGGGCCAGGTTGGAGGCACCGGCCAGTCCCTAACCCGGCAGCTCAAACCGCTAAGGGGCACGGTGGGCTAGGGGAAAAGAGCGGGGTGGTGAAGGAGCCAGCGCACCTCCCGCCTCAGGGTTTCAGCAAAGCGGGGGCTTCTTTCAGGCAGGGCCTGCCACTCGGCCAGGGTATAGACCAAGGCCTCCGCAGGCACGGGAAGCTCCTCCAGGGGCAGGGTTAGGGCCCGTTGCCAGGAAGGAAGGGAAGAGGACTCCACCACCAAAAGGAGATCCAGGTCGCTTCCCACCCCGTAGTCGCCCCGAGCGTAGGAACCGAAGTAGCCCAGGGCCAGGAGGCCGGGGATGGGGTGGCGGACCATCCAGGCCTGAAGGGCACCTTCCACTTCCTCCCGGCTAGGCCATCTGAGCACGGCAGAACTCAAGGATTTCACGGGCATAGCGCACCGCCTCCTGGCTTTGCAAGGGGCCATAGTGCTCCGCAGAAGGCCCCTCGGGAAAAGCATCGGGGTATCGGGTGGGTATGTAGAGCCCATCCAGGTAGCGGGCTTTTTCCACCAGGTCTTGAGGAACCTCCAAGGGTAACTCCTTGAGAAGCCGGGCCACCACATGCCCCCAAGCCTCCTGGTCCAGGTGGAGGTGGAGGGCTTTTACCGCCTTCTCTGCGGCCTGCTGGGCGGCAAAACAGGCCCACTCGTGCCGGCCTGCCTTCCGGGCGATCTCAGCCATCTCCAGGTCCCTTTCCGCCTGGAGAAGCCAGTCCTTAGCCCGATTCACCCCTCCAGTTTACCGTAGACTGTTCCCCATGAAGGCCGTACGGGTGCATCAGACAGGCGGGCCCGAGGTCCTGGCCCTCGAGGACCTCCCCATCCCCGAGCCAGGGCCAGGGGAGGTTTTGGTGAAGCTGTTGGCCATCGGGGTCAACTACATCGACACCTACAAGCGCAAGGGCCTTTACCCCATGCCCCTTCCCTTCACCTTAGGGGAGGAAGGAGCTGGGGTGGTGGAGAAGGTGGGGGAAGGCGTGGTGGGGGTACGCCCTGGGGACCGGGTGGCCTTCGCCAACGTTCAGGGCGCCTACGCCCAGTACCAGGTGGTGCCGGCGGAGAGGCTGGTACCCGTGCCCCAAGGGCTGGATCCCAAGCTGGCGGCAGCGAGCCTCCTGCAGGGCATGACCGTCCACTACCTTCTGAAAAACACCTACCCCGTCCGCCCTGGGGATCAGGTCCTGGTCCATGCGGGGGCCGGAGGGGTGGGGCTCCTCCTCATCCAGTGGGCCAAGCGGCTGGGGGCCACGGTCTACGCCACCGCCAGCACCGAGGAGAAGCGGGCCCTTTGCCTCGAGGCGGGGGCGGACTACGCCCTGCCCTACGAGGGCTTCGCCCAGGCGGTGAAGGCCCTCTCCGGAGGGGGGGTGGACGTGGTCTATGACGGGGTGGGGCAGAGCACCTTTGAGGGAAGCCTCGAGGCCTTAAGGCCCAGGGGCTATCTGGTCCTCTTCGGCCAGTCCTCGGGGCCCGTGCCCCCATTTGACCCCCAGGTCCTGAACCGGAAAGGAAGCCTCTTCCTTACCCGCCCCACCCTGCACCATTACACCGCCACCCGCAAAGAACTCCTCTTTCGGGCGGGGGAGGTCTTTGAGGCCATCCGGGAAGGGTGGCTACGGGTGCGCATCGGGGCGGAGTTCCCCCTGGAAAAGGCCAGGGAGGCCCACGAGGCCCTAGAGGGGCGGAAGACCACGGGCAAGGTCCTCCTCATCCCCTAGGTACCGGACCTGCCAGGACCTGAGCCCCTTTTCCGGAAGGTAGGCTCCCCGCACGGTGCAGGCCAAGGCGGATAGGGCGATGGCGCCCTCCAGGATCTCCTTTAGGTCCGGCAAAGACAGGAGGGGAAGATTCCCTTTGCCGTAGCCCTTTCGGAGAAGAAGGGCCAGGAGCCCGGCGGTGAAGGCATCTCCTGCCCCCACGGTATCCTTCACCCTCACCGCCTTTCCGGGAAGGCGCACCGCCTCTTTCCCCAGGAAAGCCACCGCCCCTTCCCGGCCCAGGGTGAGGACCTTTAGGGGTACACCTAGAGCCTTCACCGCCCCCACGGGGTCTTCGAAAAGAAGCTTGGCGTCTTCCAGGGAAAGCTTCAACAGGTCTATCCGGTCCAGGTAGGCTCTTATCCGTTTCCTTTCCCTGGGGGTAGGGGAACGCCGGAGGTTGGGGTCGTAGGAAACCAAGGCTCCCTCCTCCTCCGCTTCCTGCAAAAGGAGGCCTAAGCCTTCCTCCACGCGGTCCTCGAGGGCCAGGAGGGAGCCGAAGTGGAACACCCTGGCTCCCCGGAGGCTTTCGGGCCCTGGGTGGTAGGGCAGGCGGAAAGGGCGGTGGAAGCTATACTCCCCATTTCCCTCCGCATCCAGCCGCACCAGGGCCAGGGGCATGGGGGCGGGGTGGCGGAAAAGCCTAAGCTCGAGGCCCCGCCTTCTCATCTCCTTCTCGCTCCAGGCGGAAACCCAGTCCTCCCCCACCTCGGAAAGGAAGCGCACGGGAAATCCCAACCGGGCCAGGGTGGTGGCGGTGTTGAGCGCCGAGCCCCCAAGGACCCCCCTGAAGCGCAGGGGGTCTTGGCTTTCCTGAATGAGGTCCACCAGGACCTCCCCCAAAAGGGCCAGCATGGCTCCATTATGCCTGTCACCTTCTTTACATTCCCCCGGGGTTTGGGTGGTATAATCCACCCGAACCTGGGCAGTGGTCTGTGGTCTTCCTGGCAATGGGCGTCTTTCCCTTGGCCCAAAAGGAGGTAAAGGATGCTCGGTGGATATGCCCATAAGCTCGCCCGTATCAACCTCTCGACAGGCCAGGTGGAGTACTTCGCCCCCGACCCCAAGGACCTGGAGATGTATGTGGGCGGAAGGGGTCTCGGGGTCAAGTATGTGTTTGAAAACGGGCCCAAAGTAGATCCCCTTGGCCCCGACAACCTCCTTTGCTTCATGAATGGTCCCCTTTCCGGCACCCGGGCCAAGATGTCGGGGCGCCTGGCGGTGGTCACCAAAAGCCCCCTCACGGGCACGGTAACGGATAGCCACATGGGGGGCTGGACCGCGGCCAAGCTGAAGTGGGCGGGGTTCGACGGGCTCCTCATCAAGGGAGCCTCGGACAAACCCGTTTACCTGCTGGTGAAGGATGGGGAGGTCACCCTCCACGATGCCTCGGACATATGGGGCAAGACCACCCATGAAACCCACCGCATCCTGCGGGAACGCCACGGGGAGGATGCCGACGTGATGGCCATCGGCCCCGCCGGGGAAAACCTGGTGCGCTTCGCCAACTGGATCAACAACGACGAGCGCGCTGCCGGCCGAGGGGGCACCGGGGCGGTAGCGGGGAGCAAGAAGCTCAAGGCCATCGTGGTGGTGGGCAAGCAGGAGAACATGCCCCAGCCCAAGGACCCCGAGCTCTGGCGGGAGGCCGACCGCCAGGCCTCGGCCACCATCAACGACCCCAAGAACGTGACCGCCCCCAAGAAGGGTGGGCTTTCCCTCTACGGCACCAACGTGCTCATGAACATCACCAACGTGATGGGGGCCCTGCCCACCTTCAACGCCCAGCACACCTGCATTGAAGGCGTGGAAACCATCTCCGGGGAGTACATCCGCGAGCACCGCCTCATCAAGGACAACACCTGCCACGCCTGCCCCGTGGCCTGCAAGAAGATGGTGGAGGTCCACATCAACGGCAAGGCCATCCGCTTCGAATCCTACGAGTACGAGTCCGCCTGGGCCTTGGGGGCCCACTCCGGCCACACCGACACCGACTGGACCGGGTACGCCATCTACCTCTGCAACGCCTACGGCATGGACACCATCGAGACGGGTAACGCCATCGCCGTCCTCATGGAGGCCACGGAGAAGGGCTACTACCAGGGCCCTGACGGGATCCGCTTTGGGGACAAGGAGGGCGAGGCCCGCATCATCGAGGCCATCGCCTACCGCCGGGGAGTGGGAGACAGCCTGGCGGAAGGCCCGGCCCGCTTTGCCAAGGCCATCGGCCACCCCGAGATTGCCCTCGAGGTCAAGGGGCAGTCCATCCCCGCCTACGACCCCCGGGGCCTCAAGGGCATGGGCATCGCCTACGCCACCTCCAACCGCGGGGCCTGCCACCTCCGGGCCTACACCCCCGCCTCGGAGATCCTTGGGGTGCCCTACAAGACCGACCCCCTGGCCTGGGAGGGGAAGGGCAAGCTCACCAAGCTCTTCCAGGACCTCTCCGCCTTCACCGACTCCTTGGACCTTTGCAAGTTCAGCCAGTTCGCCGAGGGTCCCGAGGAGTACGCCAAGCAGCTTGCCGCCTACTGGGGCCGGCCCGTGACCCCCGAGGAGATCCTCCTCATCGGGGAGCGCATCTACAACCTGGAGCGCTACTACAACAACCTGGCAGGCTGGGCGGAAGGCTCCGACTACCTGCCCGAGCGCTTCCTCAAGGAACCCTCCGACTGCGCAGGCTCCAAGGGCCAGCTCACGGAGCTGGACCTGATGTTGCAGGAATACTACCAGGAGCGGGGTTGGGAGAAGGGGGTGGTGCCCCCGGCCAAGCTCCAGGCCTTGGGCATTCTGTCCGCCGCCGCCGACTAGGCCCTTTAATGGCACCCATAACCCTGGCCTTTTAGGCCAGGGTTTCCTTTAGACTCAGGCTATGCCCAAGGTGAACCTGTACGCCACCTTCCGCGACCTCACGGGTCAAAGCCAGGTCCGGGTGGAAGGCAAGACGGTGGGGGAGGTTTTGGAGGCGCTGGTCCGGGCCTATCCCACCCTAAAGGAGGAGCTCTTTGAAGGCGAGGAGCTGGCTGAGCGGGTATCGGTTTTCCTGGAGGGCCGGGATGTGCGCTACCTGAATGGGCTCGCCACCCCCCTGACGGAGGAGGCCACCTTGGACCTCTTCCCCCCGGTGGCGGGCGGAACCTTCGCCCAGCGCTTCGGGGCTTTGCCCGCCTGGCTCTTGGAGAGATACCTCAGCGAATGGGGCGGGAGAAAGCTGGAGGAGGGAGTCTACGCCCTCCCCGGGGCCCGGGTGCGCTTCGCCGAGGCGGAACCCTTAAGGGTGGGAAGCCTTTCCCTCCCCCAGCTCCAGGTGGAGGTGGAGGGCGAGGAGGCCGAGGCCTGGTTCCAAAGGATCCAGCTGGCCGCAGCCCGGGGGGGAGGTTAAGGAAGCAACCGTCCCTCCAAAAAGGCTTGGCTCCTCGAGTCCCTTGGGCTTTGGAAAAACCGGTCCGCAGGGGCTTCCTCCACCACCTGGCCCTGGAAGAGGAAGACCACCCTATGGGCCAGCCTGCGCACCTGGAAGAGGTCGTGGGTGGCCAGGACCACCCCCCGGCCTCCCCTGGCTGCCTCCTGGAGCAAGGCCTCCACCTTCAGGGTGTTGGCGGGGTCCAGGCTGGCGGTGGGCTCGTCCAGGAGCAAGACCGCAGGCTCCACCAGAAGCGTTCTGGCCAGGGCCAGGCGCACCGCTTCCCCGCTGGAAAGGAGATGGGCGGGCTGACGAGCCTTGCCCTCCAAACCCACCTCTTCCAGGAGCCTAAAGGCCCGGGCCCGGGCCTGGTGCCGGGGGACACCCCTAAGCCAAAGGCCAAAGGCAGCGTTTTCCAGGACGCTTCGCTGGAGAAGGGGAGGGGTCTGGGGCAGATAGGCGCGGAATCCTCCTTCCACCTGGCCTTCTTCCGGGGAAAGGAGGCCCGCAAGAAGGCGCAAGAGGGTGGTCTTGCCGCTTCCCGAAGGCCCCAGCACCGCCAGGATCTCCCCGGCATAAACCTCGAGGTGGGGAACCTCGAGGCGAAAATCCCCGTAGCGGTGGACCAACCCCTGGGCCTGCAAAACCGGACTCATTCCCGCTCCAGGATAACCAGCAGGGCGGTGACCAAGAGGGCCACCCCCAGGAGAATAAATCCTAAGGCCAAGGCGCTTTCCAGCTCCCCCTTTCGGGTTTCCACCACGATGGCCGTGGTGAGGACCCGGGTGTGGTGGCGGATATCCCCGCCCACCAGGGTGGCCGCCCCCACCTCGCTGATGGCCCCGCCGAAGCCGGCGGCCAAGGCAGCGGCCAGGGTGCGGCGGCTTTCCCAGAACAGGGTGGGAAGCACCTGGCCCTCCTTGCCCCCCAGGCTCCGCACCAAAAGCCGCACCTCCTCCACCCTACCCCTGGCCCCCGAAAGCACGAAGGCGGCGATGAGGGGAAGGGCCAAGACCGCCTCCGCCAGCACCATGGCGTAGGGTGTATAAAGGAGGCCCAAGGATCCCAAAGGCCCCGAGCGGGAAAGGAGGAGGTAGAAGAAAAGCCCCACCACCACGGAGGGGAGGGCGAGGCCGGCATAGAGGAGAATCCGCCCGAAAATCCCCCCACCCCCCTTAAGGGCCAGCCAAAGCCCCAAGGGCACGGCGGGAAAAGCCGCCAGCAAGGTAGCAAGCCCCGCCACCCAGAGGCTGCGCAAGGAGATTTCCAAAAGCTCAGCGGCCTCCACCCCTGGGGATGATACACCGCCCCCTCAAGGGCTTAAAGAGCGGGGTCCCCTCCACCTGCAAACCCTCCACCAACCGAGCCGCCTCCTCCGTGGCCAGGAAGCGGCGCAGGGCCTCCGCCTCCTCCGCCTTCGCCCCCTGAGGCACCAGGTAGTAGGTGTACTGGTTCAAGAGAAGGGGATCCTCCCGCCGATAAAGAGCCTCCAGCCCCCGTTTGCGGCCCACGGTGAGGTAGGTGGCCAGGTCGGAGAGGGTATAGGCTCCCTTCTCCGCCGCCAGAACCAGGGTCTGGCCCATGCCCGCCCCGGACTCCAGGTACCAGCCTCCTTCGGGGGTGAGGCCTGCCTTCCGCCAGAGCTCCAGCTCCTTCAGGTGGGTGCCCGAGCGGTCCCCCCGGGACACGAAGGGAGCCTGGGCCCGGGCGATCCGCCGCAAGGCCTCCAGGACATCCCCTGCCTCCCGGATCCGGGCGGGATCCCCTTTTGGCCCCACCAGGAGGAAGCTATTCTGGGCCAGGCAGAAGGGCTGGGCGATGATACCGCGCTCCAAGGCTTCCCCCTCGAGGTCCGGGGCATGGACCAGGACCGCATCCACATCCTTGCGCTCGGCCAGCCGCAAGGCCTGCCCCGTGCCCACGGCCAAAACCTCCACCCGAACCCCCGTGGCCCGCTCAAAGACCGGCAAAAGCCGGTCCAAAAGCCCCGAGTCATAGACGCTGGTGGTGGTGGCGAGCCTAAGCCCCAAGCCCGGGCTGGAAGCCAAGGCGACCAGGAGCCATACCGCCTGGATGAAGCGCATGGGAAGAGTTTAGCCTAAAGGGGTGGAAGCCTTGAGTGAGGCCTGGCACCTTTTCCAGGAGGGCCGTTTCTTTGAGGCCCATGAGGTTCTGGAGGAAGCCTGGCGGGAGGCCGAAGGGGAGAAGCGGCGGTTCCTGCAGGGACTCATCCTCTTGGCCGCAACCCTACACCAGCTTCAGGCGGGGCGAAGCGGCTTGCGGAACCTGCGAAAGGCAGAGGGGAAACTCCAGGGCTTCCCCTCCCCGTACCTCGGCTTGCACTGGCGGCCCCTCCTGGAGGAGGCCCGGCGTAGACTTGGGGCGTGAACGCTTGGGTCTACGCCTACCGCGGCCAAGAGGTGGAAAACCGGCACCGCATTTCCCTGGCCATCCACGGGCCGGAAGGCCTACTGGCCTATGCGGGAAACCCCGGGCTTTGGACCTACATGCGCTCCTCGGCCAAACCTTTCCAGGCCCTGGCCCTCTTCCTCACGGGGACGGTGGAGCGGTTTGGCATCACGGAGGAGGAAGTGGCCCTGGCCACCGCCAGCCACGACGGCACCCCCCGCCATGTGGCGGTGGCTTCCGGCTTCTTGGCCAAGCTGGGCCTCGGCCCCGAGGCCCTGGTCTGCGGGGTCCACCCTCCCTCCTCCAGGGAGGCCCGGAAGGCCCTGGAGGAAGCCGGGCAAAGCCCCACGCCCCTCCACCACAACTGCTCGGGGAAGCATGCGGGCATGCTGGCCGCCGCCCTCGCCCTAGGAGCCAGCCCTGAAGGCTACGAGACCCCCGACCACCCGGTCCAGGTCCTGAACCGGAAGACCCTGAGGGAGCTTTCCGGGGTGGAGCCCCTCCTGGCCATCGACGGGTGTAGCGTCCCCACTTTTTCCCTGCCCCTTTCCCGGGCCGCCCGGGCCTTTTACCTCCTGGCGGCGCCGGAAAGGGCCCTCGAGGCGTACCGGGAACCCCTCCGCAAGGTGCAGCAGATCATGCGCCGCCACCCCGAGCTGGTGGCAGGACCCGGGAGCATCGACACCCTCCTGATGGAGCGCCTGCCGGTGGTGGCCAAGCGGGGAGCCGACGGCTATTACGGCCTGGCCCTTCTGGAAAGCCCCCACGGGCCCCTGGGGATTGCCTTGAAGGTGGAGGACGGCTCGGCCCAGGCCCGGGAGGTGGCGGTGGTGGCCCTCCTCAGGCTCCTGGGCCTGGACCCAGGCCCCACCCCTTGGGACCAGCCCGAGCTGAGAAACTACCGGGGGCTCCAGGTGGGCTATCTGAAGGCCCACCTGGAACTCACCTGGGTCTAGGCCGTCCCCTGCTCCTCAGCCAGCTCGCAGGCCCAGGATCAACCCACCCACGAAGCTAGCCCCGAAGGGCAGGTTGTAGGTGAGGGTGGTGAGGAGCCTCTCCCACAGGCTCTGCAAACCCGGTTGCTGGAGGAGGGGCTCCACATCCCTTTGGATGCGGGTCCAGTCCACCTGGATGTAGCCCGCCTGGGCCAAAAGCTGCACGGCGATGAAGAGAAGGCCCAGCGCGATGGCCAGGAACCTGCCCACCTTCTTCAGGGCATAGCCCACCGCATACCCCGCCAGGCCGCCAAAGGTCACCTGCCCCAGGTAAGGGCTTAGGTCGGGTAGCTCCACGCCCTCCACCCTAGCGGAACACAGGGGGCGAAGGCAACTACTTTAGGCCCAGTAGCTCCGCTTCCTTCCTCATGGCCTCGAGGACAAAGGCCATGTGCTCGTCCAGGGAAAGGCCCAGGTCCTCGGCCCCCATCCGGATCTCCTCCCGGTTCACCCCCTTGGCGAAGGCCTTGTCCTTGAACTTCTTCTTCAAGCTGGAAAGCTCCAGGCCCAGGATGGAGCGGTCCGGGCGCACATAGACCGCGGCGGTGATCAAGCCCGTAAGCTCGTCCACCGCGAAAAGGGCCTTGGCCATCAGGGTCCTGCGGGGTACCCCGGTGTAGGAGGCGTGGCCCAGGATGGCCTCCAAGACCTCCTCCGGGTAGCCCAGGCGCCTCAGCTCCTCCACCCCCCGGTAGGGATGCTCCTCGGGGTACTTCTCGTAGTCCATGTCGTGCAGGACCCCGGCCATGGCCCAAAGCTCCTCGTCCTCCCCGAAGCGGCGGGCATAGGCCCGCATGGCCACCTCCACCGCCCGCATGTGCCGCCTCAGGGACTCGCTTTCCGTCCAGGCTTCCATGAGGGCTAGGGCTTCCGCAAAGCTCGGCATGCCCTAAAGTATAGCCATGCGCCTAGGTTACGGGGAGGATAGCCACCGCCTTATAGAGGGAAAACCCCTCTACCTCTGCGGCCTCCTGATTCCAAGCCCCCACGGGGCCCTGGCCCACTCGGATGGGGACGCTCCCCTGCACGCCCTCACCGATGCCTTGCTGGCCGCCTTTGGCCTTGGGGATATCGGCCTCCTCTTCCCCGACACCGACCCCAAGTGGCGAGGAGCCCGCAGCGAGGTCTTTCTAAGGGAGGCCCTCCGCCTCGTTGAGGAAAGGGGGGGAAGGCTGATCCAGGTAAGCCTGGCCATCATCCTGGACCAGCCCAAGCTTTCCCCCCACCGGCAGGGCCTTTTGGAAAATCTCTCCCGGCTTCTTGGCCTGCCCCTGGACCGCATCGGCCTCACCTTCAAGACCTCGGAGGGCCTGGCGGTAGCGCACGTGCAGGCTCGAGCCATGGTGCTTTTGGATGGTTGAGGTCCTGGTCTGGCTCGGCACCCTGGTCTTCGCCGCCACCGGGGCCTTGAAGGGAGTGGAAAAGGGATTTGATCTCCTGGGGGTCCTGGTGCTGGCCACGGTAACCGCGGTGGGGGGTGGGTCCATCCGCGACGTCCTGGTGGGCACCCTTCCCCCAACGGCCCTGCACAACGAGCCCCTCTTGTGGAGCGTGGTCCTCACGGGGCTTCTCGTCTTCCGCTTCCACCCCAGGGTACAAGCCATGGAGCGGCTCATCTACTACCTGGATACCCTGGGCCTGGGCCTCTTCGCTGCCCTGGGAGCGGAGCGGGGCCTGGTCTCGGGGCTTGGCCCCTTCGGCGTGGCCCTGGCGGGCACCCTCTCAGGGGTGGGGGGAGGCGTGCTCCGGGACGTGCTCTCCGGAGAGGTGCCGGGCATCCTCTACCGGGCAGGGGACCTGTACGCTTCCGCTGCCCTGGTGGGAGCCCTTGTGGTCTATGCCCTCTACGGCACCCATCCGGAAGGGGCCCTTTTCGCCGGGACCCTGGCCACCGTGCTCCTGCGGATCTTCGGAAGGCGGCTTGGTCTTAGGCTCCCCACTCCAAGGTAAAAAAGGAGGCCGGATACACCCGGCCTCCGAGCTCCTTGGGTCTACTTCAGCCTGGCAAGCTCCTGCCGGGCCCTCTCCTGGTCGTAGCGGTCGGCGGCGGTTTTGGCGGGAAGAGAGAGGGCGGTTTCCAGCTGCTTTCTGGCCTCCTCCTTCTTGCCCCAGGCGGCAAGGACCCTGGCGTACTCCACCCGGTGGATGATCCCATCCGGCTCCAGCTCTATGGCCTTTTGCATGAGGGGCTCCACCCTCGAGCCATCCGCCCCCTGGGTGGCCGCCACCAACCAGCCCTTCTGCACCAGCTCAAAGTGCCAGAGGGCCAGGGCCACCATGGCCCCGGCATGGTCGGGCTTGAGCTTCAAGGTCTTCTCCAGGTCGCCTCGGATCCTGGGGGCCAAGCCCTCCGCCAGGGCCTCGAGGATCCCCTTGAACTGGGAAAGCCGCCCCAGGGCCCGGGCCCGCTCAAAGTAGCCCTCGGGGTAATCCGGGGCCTTGGCGATGGCCTGGGAGGCCGCCTTCTCCGCCTTTTCAAACCAGGTGCGCTTCTCCTCGGGCTTGGCCTGGTAAAGGGCGTAAAAGCTGGCTCCCTTGGCCGCCAGGGCCAGGGCCTCGGGGGTGCCCAGTTTCAAGCCCAGCTCGTAGGCTTCCTGAAACCGCCCGGCATCCACCAGGGCCGACACCTGGGGGGCCTGGGCCAGGCCAGCAACCCAAACCATCGCGGCAAGTACGGTTATCCAGCGCCTCATGGGTTTCACCCGCGGGGGATTATACCCGGTACAAGAGAGGGAGGGCGTAAACTGGAAGGCATGAGGCTTATTGGGGGATTGCTGGTTCTCCTGGGCCTACACTTCCTCTCTCCCGCTTTGGCCCAGGGAGCCGAAGAGTATTTCGCCCGTTGCCAGCGCCTATACCAACGAGGGGCACTGGATAGCGCCCAGGCCACCTGTGAGTTGGCCCTCACCAGCGATCCGGAGCACCGGCCAAGCCTCCTCCTCCTCGCCCGCATCCACCTGGAAAGGGGGGACCTCGCGCAGGTGGAAGGCTACCTGGAACGCCTGGGGGATGAGCCGGAGGCCCAGCTCCTTCGCGCCCGGTTGCTTTTGCAAAAGGGCCAGGCCGCCGAGGTGCTAAGGCTTTCCCTCCCCCCGGGGCCCGAGGCCAACCTCCTGCAGGCCATGGCCCTCGAGGCCCTCCGCCAGTACGAGGAAGCCTTGAGGCTGGCCCAAGGCCTGCCCTCCACCCCCGAGGCGCGCCTTTTGCTTTCCCGGCTCCATCTGGCCCTGGGAAGGCCCCAGGAGGGTCTCACCTTTCTGGGCTCCACCCTTGTGGAAAGGCTGGAGCGAGGTCGCCTCCTCTTCCTCTCGGGGAAGCCCCAGGAGGCCATCCCTATTCTGGAAGGGCTCTTGCCGGAACTTTCCACCCAGCCCGGGCTGCAAGGCCAAGCCCTTTCCCTCCTGGCCCTGGCCTACCTGGGGCAGGGGCAGCTTGCCCAGGGGCAGGCGGCCTTGAAACAGCTTTCTGCCCTGGAAAACCTCCCGGCCCGCTTCCTGGCCCAGGCCTGGCCCTGGCTTCTCGTCTTCCTGGCCTTTTTGCTCCTGGTCCTCCTGGGGGAAAGCCGCATTGAGCCCTTGCGCACCCTCGAGGTGGTGGAGGATCCCCTGCCGGGGCCGGGAAGCCTTTACCTGACCCTCCTGGGCACCCTCCTCCTGGCCCTCCTCCTGGCCGCCTTTCTGGGCAAAACCCTTTTCGCCAACGCCCTGGCCCTCATCACCCCTTACCAGAAAGAGCTGATCCTTCCCAGCTTTTACCTCTTCTATGGCCTTCTCCTCTTCGCAAGCCTCCTTCTCCAAAGGCCCTTCCGCAAGCGCCTTCCTGCCCTTCTGGGCCCCTGGTCCAGCTGGATCGAGGGGTTTTGGGTGGGGCCGGCCTTGGTCCTCCTCCTTTTCCTCTACGGGTGGATCCGGGAGCCCTTGGGGCTAGGCACCCTCCCCTTAAACCTCCTTGCCTTTTTGGGCCTAGCCCTCATGGAGCCCTTCTTCCGGGGCCTGGTCCCCATGGTCCTTAAGGAACGGTACCGGGACCTTTCCCCCTACCTGACGGCCTTGCTCTTTGCGGTGGCCGTGCCCGGGCCCACCTTCCTTCTCCTCCTCCTGGGGGCGGGCCTCCTCTGGGCCAAGGAGCGGGCGGAGGGCACCCTGGGCCTGGCCTTGGGCTGGGTGGTGGCGGGGGTGATCCTGGCCCTTTTCCCCGCCGCCTGGCTCCGGAGCTTCTGATGCCACCCCGTCCCGGCTTTGCCAGGGTGGGGGTCCAGGTAAAACCCCGTAGGCTAAGGGCAGGATGCGCCCCGTCTTCTTCCTCTCCGATTTTGGCCTCGAGGACCCCTACGTGGGCGTGGTCAAGGCCATCCTCTGGGAAAAAGCCCCCGGGGTACCCGTCCTGGACCTGGCCCACGCCCTACCCCCCCAGGACCTGCGCCGGGCTGCCTACGCCCTTTTTGAGGCCCTCCCCTACCTGCCGGAACAGGCGGTGGTCCTGGCGGTGGTGGACCCTGGGGTGGGCACCAAGAGGCGGGCCATCGCCGCCCTAGGAAGGCGGCTTTACGTGGGGCCTGACAACGGCCTTTTCACCCTGGCCTGGCTTCTGGACCCACCCATCCGAGCCCACGAGATCACCTGCATCTCTCCCCCTAGCCCCAAGGGCATCCTCCCCCTGCCGGGCTGGGCCCCGGGGGGCCACACCTTCCACGGCCGCGACCTCTTCGCCCCCGCCGCAGCCCACCTGGCCCTAGGGCTGGCTGCCGAGGGGCTTGGACCGGAGGTGCCCGCCCAGGACCTATTACGCCTGCCCCTCACCCTCACCCCAGGCCCGGAAGGAGAGATCCTCACCTTTGACCGCTTCGGCAACGCCATCACCACCCTCCTCGAGGCTCCCCTAAACGGCCTGGTTGAGGTGGCGGGGAAACGCATCCCGATCCGCCAAACCTTCGGCCAGGTGGAAGCGGGGGAGGCCGTGGCCTACCTGGGAAGCGGAGGCCTCCTGGAGATCGCCCTCAACCGGGGAAACGCCAAGGAGGCCCTGGGGCTAAGGGAAGGGATGCCCGTGGTCATACTTCCTCCACCCAGCGGGCCACCTCACCCAACAGATCCGCGGCCGTGAAATCCAGGCTCACGGGGGTGATGGAGATGTACCCGTGGCGCACCGCGTGAAGGTCGGTTCCCTCCTCCTCCTCCCCCACGGGGGTGCCGGCGATCCAGTAGTAGGGCCTCCCCTCGGGGTCCAGGCGTTCCACCACCGTGTCCTCCCAGTGGTGGGTGGAAAGTCGGGTAACCCTCACCCCTTTGGGCACCCCCGCCGGGAAGTTCACGTTGAGGAGAACCCCCTTGGGAAGCCCTCTTCGCATCACCAGGCGGGCGATCCTCACCGCCCACTCCGCCGCCAGGGTGAAGTTGAGCTCCTCCCCCGAGGTGTCCAGGCTGAAGGCGATGGAGGGAATGCCCAAGGAAGTGCCCTCCAAAGCCGCGGCCACCGTGCCCGAGTGGGTGAGGTCCAAGCCCAGGTTGACCCCGATGTTGATGCCGGAGACCACCAGATCGGGCCGGCCCAAAAGGTGAACGCCCAGCACCACGCAGTCCGCAGGGGTGCCGTCCACCCGGTAGGCAGGGATCTCCCCGAAGCCCGCGCTGGCGGTGTGCTTGAACCGTAGGGGCCGCCTTACGGTGATCCCGTGGCCCACCGCGGACTGTTCCACATCCGGGGCCACCACATAAACCTCCCCCAAAGCCCGCATGGCCAGGCCCAGGGCCTTGATCCCGGGGGAGAAGATGCCGTCGTCGTTGGAAACCAGGATGCGCATGGCTTAAGCCTAAAGCAAAAAGGCCCCCGAAGGGGCCTTTGGGCGGAAAGATCCTTTAGAGGCGGCGGACCTTCTTGGCCTGGGGGCCCTTGCCGCCCCGGCCGGCCTCCACCTCGAACTCCACCCGGTCACCCTCGTTCAGGGTGCGAAACCCCTCGGCCTCGATGGCCGTGAAGTGCACAAACACATCCGGACCCTCTTCCTGCTGGATGAACCCGTAGCCTTTTTCCGCGTTAAACCACTTGACGGTACCCTTCTTCATGCTTCTCCTTCATCCCGAAAACCCACCTGGCTTTCCAGGGACTCTTCACTATCCCACGGATTACCCAAAAAGTCAAGCCCCAAAGCGCAAGGGGCCTTGGGGCCTGAGGGAGGCTTTGCGCTTAGTGGTGGTGCCCGCCCTCGTGCACGTGGCCGTGAAGGATTTCCTCGGGGGTAGCCTCCCGGACCTTCACCACCTCCACCTCGAAGTCCAGGTCCCTGCCCGCCAAGGGGTGGTTGAAGTCAATGGTCACCTCTTCCCCCTGGACCTCCACCACGGTGAGGGGCATGGGGTTCCCCTCCATGTCCTGGGCGTAGAACTGGGCCCCGGGCACCACCTCCGCGTCCTCGGGGAAAGCGGAGAGGGGCACCACCTGGACCCCCTCGGGGTCGCGGGGTCCATAGGCCTTGTCCGCAGGCACACGGGCCTGGAAGATCTCCCCCTCCTCGCGGCCTTCCAGCTCCTCCTCGAGGCCCCGGATCAGGTTGCCGTGCCCGTGCAAATAGGAAAGCTCCCCCTGGTCCAAGACCTCCCCCTCCACCTGGAGGGTGTAACGGATGGTTACCACCTTGTCTTGTTCAACCTTCATGGTCACCCTTTCGCAAGCCAGGCTTGCTCCCCTTAGCCTAGCAGACCCGCCCCTTGGAGGAAAGGTGGAAGGAGCTTTCCCCGTATCCAAGCTCCTTCCCCTTCCCTTACAGGCCCTATAGTAGGGGTATGCGGGTGGAAACGATCATCGGCAAAACCCCGGTGGTGCGCCTTTTCAAGGTGGTGGAGCCCGACATGGCCGAGGTCTGGGTGAAGCTGGAGGGCCTCAACCCCGGGGGGTCCATCAAGGACCGGCCCGCCTGGTACATGATCAAGGATGCCGAGGAAAGAGGCCTCCTCCGCCCCGGCTCCGGCCAGGTCATCGTGGAGCCCACCAGCGGCAACACCGGGATCGGCCTGGCCATGATCGCCGCAAGCCGCGGCTACCGCCTCATCCTCACCATGCCCGCCCAGATGTCCGAGGAGAGGAAGCGGGTGCTGAAGGCCTTCGGCGCCGAGCTGGTCCTCACCGACCCGGCGAGGCGGATGCTGGCCGCAAGGGAGGAGGCCTTGCGCCTTAAGGAGGAGCTTGGGGCCTTCATGCCCGACCAGTTCGCCAACCCCGCCAACGTGCGGGCCCACTACGAGACCACCGGGCCGGAACTCTTTGAGGCCCTAGAAGGGCGGATCGACGCCTTCGTCTACGGCTCGGGCACCGGGGGGACCATCACCGGGGTGGGGCGGTACCTGAAGGAAAGGATCCCCGGGGTGAAGGTGATCGCCGTGGAGCCCGCCCGCTCCAACGTCCTCTCCGGGGGCAAGATGGGCCAGCACCAGTTCCAGGGCATGGGACCCGGCTTCATCCCCGAGAACCTGGATCTTTCCCTTCTGGATGGGGTCATCCAGGTGTGGGAGGAGGATGCCTTCCCCCTGGCCCGGCGGCTGGCCAAGGAGGAAGGGCTTTTCCTGGGAATGAGCTCGGGAGGGATCCTGTGGGCAGCCCTGCAGGTGGCCAGGGAACTGGGCCCTGGCAAGAGGGTGGCCTGCATCAGCCCGGATGGCGGCTGGAAGTACCTCACCACCCCCCTCTACGCCGAACCCTAGCGCCGCACCACCTGGGCGTCCTTGGGGTAGCGCTTGAGATCCTGGGGGCGTAAGGAGGCTTTCTTGAACTCCACCACCCGCAGGTCGGCCATCACCTTCCCCACCTCGTCCCGAAACACGAAGCGCACGGGCCTGGGATCGTTCTTCAGGATGTAAAGCTCCAGGGTGGCGAAACCCTGGCCCTCCTGTGCCCGGCCCACCAGCTTCCAGACCACCCCCTCCGGCAGGCGCTCCTCCCCCACAAGGCGAAGGCTCACCCGTTCGGAAAGCCCCTTCAGGTCCCCAAGGCCCTGGGGGCTAAACCCCAGGCCCTGCACCTGGGCCTTTTCCTTGGGGCTCACGATGAGCTGGTTGGTGAGGTAAAGGTAGTTCCAGACCTCCTTTTCCGTGATCAGGGTGAAGTTGCCCTCTAGAGAGCCCGGTTTCTGAAACTCTATGCGGAAGAGGTTTTCCTTGGGAATGGCCAGCACCCGGGCTTTGAGCTCCTCCTGCCCTCCGGGTCCCTGGATCTGGCCCTGCACCACCGCCTGCCAGGGGTCCTGCAGGTTCCTCTCCACCCGGTCCAGGATCTCGGAGACGCTTTGCGCCAGAGCCAGGCCCAGGGCCAGGAGCAAAATACCCCAGGGTTTTTCCATAAATCGCCTCCTCATGGCCACCTCCAGGCGTACCGGACCCAGGCGTAGGGAGCCTCCCTGTACCCTCCCTCGAGGCCCAGGTCCCCAAGCCACACCCCGAGGCTACCCGCAAAGGGATAGGAAAGGGTGAGGAAAAGGCTAGCCTCCCCTAAGTAAAGCCCCGCCTCGAGGCGATTTAGCCCCCCTAAGCGCAGGGCGAGGTCCAGAACCTCCATCCCCTCCCCCACCTCGCCCTTCCAGCCCAAAACCAGGTAGGGCAGGCCGGAAAAACCCGCCCCCAGGGTATAGGTGGCCTCCTCCCTCAGGGCGTAGCTCACCTCGGCCCGCAAGACCTCTCCCCTTTCCAGGAGCAGGCCCACCACCTCCTTGGGCACCAGGCGGTAACGCAGGGAAAGCCGGCCGAACACCCCCTCCTCGGGGAACAGGGGGAAGACCCTCTTGGGGCGGTAGCCGAGCCGCACCGCCAGGGCCAGGGGACCGGCACCCCCTTCGGCAAAGGCCATCCCCCCAAGCCCCCCCACCCCCATCTCGGCTTGCAGGCCATAGGCCAAATACCCCAGGGGCCCGAGGGCAAGGCTGGAGGAAAGCCCCAAGGCCCCCCGGCTTTCCTGCCCCACCTGGAGCTTCCCGTAGACCTCCCCCGGCTCCAGGGTGAAGCCTCCCTCGAGGGTGGAGGCTAAGCTTCCCGAAACTCCATAAACCCCGGCCTCGAGGCGCCCCTGGGCCAGGGCCAAGCCCAAAACCACCCACCCCGCCCACCAGATCCTTTTCATGCCACCACCTGCCTTTGGAAGCGCACGGAGGCCAGGAAGAGGACCAGGGCGGAAAAGAGGAGAAGGGCCGCCAGATGGGGCCAGAGCACCGCAAACCCCACTCCCTTGAGCATCACCCCGCGGAGGACCTCTATGAGGTACCGGGCCGGCACCAGATAGGAAAGAAGCTGGAAAAAGCGGGGCATGCCGTCTATGGGGAAGACGAATCCGGAAAGGAAGATGGTGGGAAAGGCGTAGGCATAGGTGCCGAAAACCGCCTGCACCTGGGTCCGGGCCAGGGTGGAGATGAGAACCCCCGCGGCCAACGAGCCCAGAACGAAGAGGAACATGGCCAAGAGGAGGAGGGCCAGGCTCCCCCGCACCGGGACCCCAAACACGAAATGCCCCAGGCCCAGCACCAGCAGGGCCACCCCGAAGGCGATGAACAGGTAGGGCAGCACCTTGCCCAGCACCATCTCATGGGGGCGCAAGGGGGAGGCCAGCAGGCTTTCCATCATGCGGCTTTCCACCTCCCTCACGATGGACAAAGCGGTGAGGAGGACGGTGAACATGGTGAGCACCAGGCCGATGATGCCGGGGATCATGAACCAGGCGGTCTTGTTCTCGGGGTTGTAGAGGGTGTGGAGGTTGGGGCTCAAGGGGGGCAACACCGCCTCCCCCGCCATGGCCCGGCCCACCAGGATGCGGGCGTTGACCTCCTGGATGGCCTTCCGCAGGGCCGCCTGGGCCTGGAAGGCGAAGTTGGGGTCGGAGCCATC